>Ga0233425_10002404_pt1 | contig 37037 bp, 39 predicted proteins | sample Watercolumn_Towu_2_FD_181712 | JGI IMG/M metagenome (GOLD analysis project Ga0233425, IMG submission 181712) | Freshwater microbial communities from Lake Towuti, South Sulawesi, Indonesia - Watercolumn_Towuti2014_140_MG | ecosystem: Environmental > Aquatic > Freshwater > Lake | place... | reverse complement strand
TCTGTGCCATTCTGCTGATGCGGGGATATAGATATGGAAGGTCGTGCCGAAGCCAGGCCTTGAATCGACTGTTACGAGGCCTCCATGATGCTTCACTATCGAGTGGCATATTGTAAGACCAAGTCCCTGGCCTTTTTTGCTGCCGAGCCCCTTTGTGCTGAAGTAAGGGTCAAATATCTTGTTCAGTATGTTCTCCGGGATGCCTATTCCATAGTCCTGAAATGAGATCCTGAGATAGTTGCCCTTTTTGAGAGGTATCTGCTGGTTGCCGCTGAGATATATATTCTCTGCCCTGATGGATACGCTTCCGCCTTCAGGCATCGCCTCCTTTGCATTCAGCACAAGGTTGTTCAGCACCTGCCTGATCTGTCCTTCGTCTATCTCGACAGGAAACAGTTCCTCAGCTATCGAAAAATCGGCCCTTATGCTGGACCCGGTCAAAGACAGCCGTATCGAACTCTGCAGAAGGTCCTTAATGTCCATTGTCCTTCTCAGCGGATCTCCGCCCTTTGCAAAGGTGAGCAGCCTGTAGCTCAGGTCCTTTGCCATATCGCAGGCCTCCTCAGCCCGGTTCAGTAGGTCATTGACCCTCATGTCAGAATTTGTGAAGATCTTTGCCACAGATATGTTCCCGAGGATCGCACCGAGGAGGTTGTTGAAATCATGCGCAATGCCTCCTGCCAGAATGCCTACGGATTCCAGTTTATGCATCTTGAGCAGCTCCTCTTCGAGGCGCTTTCGCTCAGTGATATCAGAGAATATGCCGCAGGCTATCATATGGCCATCCCTGCTGTAGTTTGTGAATGCCCGGTCATGTATCCAGAGCATTGCCCCGTCCTTCTTTTTGAGCCTGTATTCCATGTCGAATCTGCCGGTGCTGTTGATAAGGTCATGCTGGGCCTCAATGACCCTGTTCCTGTCGTCGGGATGGATGCTTTTGAACCAGAATTTTTCCCCGCCTTCATATATCTCCTTCGGGGTATAGCCGGATATCTTCTGAATGTTTGGGCTTATGAAGGTCCTGCTTCCGGTCTCTCCGGAGATCCATATGACATCAGGGATGTTATTGATCAGGATGCTGAAGATCTCTTCGTTGTTCGCAAGGCCGAAACCTGAATGGAAAGGATGAGCATGGAAGGCAGGATCATTGCTGAAGCATTGTGCTTCAGTAGTTTCAGAGAATTGCCTGTTGTTCATGTCCCCGTTCTGAGTCACAACCTGACTTTCACCTCTGCGCTGCTCTAAAGATAACTCCAATAATCTATATCAAGCCCTATGATTTTTCAAGCAGAATCCTGTAGTTGCCGGTTTTTTTCTGTACTGCCTGGCGGACCGGGACCATTTTCCCAATTTTGAGAAGCCTGTCCCTGAATTCCTGGTCCCTGTCAGAAGAGAGGATCACATGAATCGTTGATGCAGCAGCGGTGCTCCTGACAGATTCTGCTGAACCGCCCATTTTTTTGACCAGTTCAATGACATCTTTGGCTGCCTCTTCAATGTCCCTGACCATCAGCTTTATCTCTTCATAACTTTTGGCCATGCTGTCATCAGTTGCGCCGGACATTGCAGGGGCAGGCGCGGCCCTCATGGCAGTTTCGGGTTTTGCATATTTTGGCTGGGCAGACCCTGCAGACTCGGATGCAGCTCCGGCAGATTCAGAGACCTTTTTCTCTGCTGTCTCCGGGCGTGGTCTCTGCTCGTCCATCATCACTGCAGGCACATTCTCCTTCTGTACGGATTCTGATGCTGGAGGAGGGTGGTCTGATCTCTTCTGCTCATCTGCGGACCTCTGAACTGTCTGCTCTGCCTGTTCATGCGGCTCAGTTCTCTCTGCCTGCGGAGCCGGTATCATTGTCTCTGTGACAGGCTCCATCTCTCTCATGACCACAACTGCAAGTGCAGCGACGAGAATGACAGCCATTGCCTCGAGGGGCACCTTTATATGCAGCGGGAAGAAGAGTCTCTGTATCCACCCTTTCTTTTCAGGCGCTTCCGCCCTGATCTTTGCCATAACCTTTGCTGCAAGCCAGGGAGGCGGGTCCAGCTGTTCGAGCCCTCTCAGTCCGCTCATGGTGACCCTGAGCTCATCTGCATAAGAGCTGCAGGTACCGCAGTCCGAAAGATGTTTCTGCAGCTCTGTCTTCTTTTCAGGAGAGAGATTGCCCTCAATATCTTTCTGGATCAGGTCCCGGATATTCTTGCAGTCCATTTAATTTCCCATTGCCTTCCTCAGGCAGTCCCTTACAGCATCCCTTGCCCTGAAGATCCTTGATTTGACAGTGCCTGCTGCAAGGGCAAGCATCCCGGCGATCTCATCATATGAAAATCCCTGAATGTCCCTGAGCACTATGACCTCTCGAAAACCTGTATCCAGCGCACTGAGGCAACGCTCTATATGCATATTAAGTTCTTTTGTCGAAAGCTGTTCAAGGGCTGAAGGGGCAGGCGAGCGCGGTTCAAAGACCCTGTTGCTGCAGTCCGGGAGCGGGTCGTCAAGCGATATCGGTTCCCTTCCATGTCTTGTCTGCGTCTGCTGCAGTCTGTTCCTGGCAGTGTTGAGTGTGATGGCATGGAGCCAGGTAGAGAACAGGGATTTCCCCTCAAATGATTTTATCGCGCGATATGCAGCGAGGAATGCATCCTGCACAACCTCTGCAGCATCTTCCTGGCAGCCTGTTATCCTGTAGGCCGTGTTGAACATCTTCTTCTGGTGTTTTGTCACAAGCATTTCGAACGCCGCAGTATCATCCTTCTGAACTTTATGGACCAGTTCAAGATCATCGTCCTGAACTCTGGCCCCTGCAGTATTAGACAGTATCAGGACCATCTTTGTTCCACTATGCCAGGTCCCGAAGTTCTGACAGTTTCCCGTTCATATCCTCCGGAAGAGGGCTCGAAAACTCCATATATTCCATGGTTAGAGGGTGTGTGAAGCCGAGCAGCTCTGCATGGAGCATCTGCCTTGGAAATGTGATCTTCCTTCTGCTTATCTCGATCGAGGTTTTTGATCCGTATGTCTTATCGCCAAGCACCGGGTGGCCTGTTGAGGCGAAATGCACCCTGATCTGGTGAGTGCGGCCAGTGCCGAGCTTTGCGCTTATCAGTGTGCAGCCGGGAAGCCTCTCTATCACCTTCCATGCAGTGAGTGCCTCTTTTGGCCTCTTCGATTTTGTGGACATCTTCTTCCTGTCCGAGTCTGACCTGCCTATGCTGAGGGATATCTCGCCTTCTTCTCCCTTCAGTCTTCCATAGACGATCGCCTTGTATCTCCTGTTTATGCTACGTTCGCTGAACTGTTCTACGAGGCCATAGTAAGCCTTGTCTGACAGTGCCACTACCATTACGCCTGAAGTGTCCTTATCGAGCCTGTGCACAATGCCGGGCCTCAATGGCCCGCCTATCGAGGCAAGATTGTCTGCATGGAAGGCTATTGCGTTTATCAGAGTGCCGTGGTCATGGCCTGCAGAGGGATATACGACCATGTAAGGAGGTTTGTTCAGGACCATTATGTCGTTGTCATGATAGAGTATCTCAATCGGGATGTCTTCAGGTATGAGCTCTTCTGATGCATCTGTTATTGCGATCTCGATAATGTCTCCGCTCCTAACCTTATAGTTATGCTTCACATCAGATTTGTTGACCTTCAGTCGCCCGTCCTCAATCAGCGTCTTTATCCTGGAGCGCGTGAACCCCGAAAGATCTGCTGCAGCAATGTCTATCCTGATATTCGCATGCTTGTTGTCTATTGTAAAATGAAGCTGGCCCATACACTGACATTTTAACGAATCGGCCGTGTTTTTATGAAATATGTTTAATGATTCCGCAGTGATCTCAATGGTATGCCAAGGACATGCTGAGGATTTTTGATGGCGTGGAAGGAAAAATCCTTAAGGCCCGGATATATGATGCCTTCAAATACTGGGTCTATATTCCTGCCGCCGTAGTAGCGGGTGGAAAGCTCGCCGATCTTATGCTGGAACTTCCGCCGATCCCCCGGCATTTTCTCCTGACCCTGGCAGGGATGCTGCTCGTATTTTCAGGAGCGGTCCTGATCCAGAGATCAACAAAGGACCTTGCTGTTTACGGTGACGGTACGCCCAACCCGCTGAGGCCTCCGAAAAGGCTTGTCTCTGAAGGCAGCTACGGACTCTGCCGCCATCCCATGTTCTTCGGTTATACATGGAAAGATAGAGACCTTTACTGTCACACCGAATCAGCTGATCAGAGACGGAAAGGTGATATGCGATGAGGGAGTTATGCTCTCATGGCCGACGCATGTCTTCCATCGCGTCCTCAGCGGGCCTGAAGGCTCTGCCGCAGTAAACCTTGCCTATCATCACGAGGGTTTTGATATCAGAAACAACTTCAGCATCTATGACCTGAACACGGATACTGGCGACTATAGCGTCATCCGCGCAGGCCATCTCGACCAGCCGAAGGAATAAACCATTTGAAAAGTCATAGGTCTTTGCAGTAATATTCTACCCATGCAAAAACTTGTCAAGGGACTTTCACAGAATAACAGCTCAAAGATAGTGCTCGTTGTGCTTGACGGGCTCGGCGGACTGCCTGTCAACGGAAAGACCGAGCTCGAAACCGCAAACACTCCTAACATGAACAGGCTTGCAGACCTTTCTGCCTGCGGTCTTCATACGCCGGTTGCAACAGGCATAACGCCCGGAAGCGGGCCCGGCCATCTCTCGCTCTTCGGGTATGATCCTCTCGAATTCCAGATCGGTCGCGGCATTCTCGAGGCGCTCGGTCTCGGACTTGAAGTGAAGAGGACTGACATAGCTCTCAGATGCAACTATTCAACAATAAAGGATGGACTGATCACAGACAGAAGGGCCGGCAGGATACCTACTGACCAGTCAAAGAAGCTGACAGAGAGGCTCCAGAAGGAGATCCCTTCGATCGATGGTGTTCAGATAACTTTTGCTGCAGGGATGGAGCACAGATTTGCAGTGCTGATGAGATTTCCCCATGACCTCGAAAAAGATGCTGCAAATATACCGGATACCGACCCTCAGAAAGAAGGCAAAGCGCCGCTTAAGCCCCAGGGACTCTCGAAGAATGCTGAAGAGGTTGCTGCTGTTGCCGAAAAACTTGCCGGCCGGATCGGTGATGTTTTGAAAAACGAAGAGAAGGCCAATTACGCACTCATGAGGGGTTTTTCAGTTATGCCTGATATCCCTACCATTGAACAGGCATATGGAATGAGCTCCCTTGCGATAGCAACATATCCGATGTACCGCGGTCTTGCAAAGCTTGTGGGCATGTATGCCCCGGAACTCACAGGTACTGTTGAGGATGAGATAGCCTTTCTGAAGGAAAATTTCGATAAATACGACTTCTTTTTTCTGCATGTGAAGAAGGTCGACTCATACGGCGAGGACGGCAACTTTGAAGAGAAGGTAAAGCGCATCGAGGAGTTTGATGCATTGCTTCCGAAGATCGAAGCGCTGAATCCGGATGTACTTGCAATAACCGGCGATCATTCGACCCCTGCAGTAATGAAGGGCCACAGCTGGCATCCTGTTCCTGTTCTGATCAGGTCCCAATATGTACTTGGCGGACTATGTACGGCCTTTTCCGAGAGGGAATGCACGAAAGGCGAACTCGGCATCTTCCCAACCATTCACCTTATGCCTCTCATGATGGCCAATTCCCTTCGTCTCAAGAAGTTCGGCGCATAAAGACAGTAACGAGCGATCAGTGATGAGTTAATGAGTAACAAAGAAAGTACTGCATTGAACCCATCACCCATTACCCATCACCCATTACTTTCTTTTATTGACACTCACTGCCATCTCGATATGGAACAGTTCGACAGCGACCGCGAGGATGTCATATCACGCGCAAGGGCTGCAGGCATTGAGGCCATGATAACTATTGGATCGGACCTTTCAGGCACGCTTAAGGCAGTCGAGCTCTCCGAAAGATATGATTTCATCTATGCCTCTGTCGGAATCCATCCCCACGATGCAAAGGACTTTACTGACGATACCCGTGAGCTTCTTGCCGGTCTTGCAGGGAAGGAGAGGGTGGTCGCAATAGGAGAGACAGGCCTCGATTATCATTATGACCATTCGCCAAGGGATGTGCAGCAGCACATATTTGAGAGACATCTTGAACTGTCAGGGGAAACAGGTCTTCCGGTTGTGGTCCACAGCCGCGAGGCAAAGGATGATACCCTCAGGATCCTGCGAGAGTCCGGCATAACGAACGGGGTCCTCCACTGTTTCTCCGGAGATATGGATATGGCAGAGCAGGTCATGTCAATGGGATTTTGCATATCCATTGCAGGGCCTGTAACATTTAAAAAGGCATCAGCGCTTCAGGATATAGCATCAAGGATACCTGATGATTATCTGCTTGTCGAGACTGATGCACCATACCTTACACCGGATCCGTACAGGGGCCGCCGTAACGAACCTTCATATATTTTAAATACTGCAATGAAGATCGCAGAACTGCGGGGAATAAGTCTTCATGATCTCTCGCGCATAACGACCCTCAATGCAAAGAGGCTTTTCAATATTGGCGAGCTTCCGGGGAAGGGCGAGATAGCATACCAGATCCGTGACAGCCTGTACCTGAACATAACAAACCGATGCACCAACAGGTGCTCGTTCTGCGTGAGGTATCACTCTGATTTTGTGAAGGGCCATAATCTCCGTCTATCCCATGAACCATCCGCAGATGAGCTCAAAAAGGCCATAGGAGATCCTTCGCGCTTCAGGGAGGTCGTTTTCTGCGGGTATGGAGAGCCGCTTGAACGGCTCGGTATCGTGAAGGATGTGGCTGCATGGGTGAAGCAGCATGGAGGGCATGTCAGGATCAATACAAATGGTCATGGCAGTCTTATCAATAAACGCAACATAGTTCCTGAGCTCAAAGGTCTTGTCGACAGTTTTTCGATAAGCCTTGATGCCCAGGATGAGGAGACATATAACAGGATATGCAGGCCTTGTCTGCCGGATGCCTATAAGGGCATGCTCGGGTTCATAAAGGATGCGAAAGGGGCAGTCCCTGATCTGCAGGTTACTGTGGTTGCCATGCCTGGTGTGGATATAGAAAGATGCAGGGAGATCGCAGCGGAGCTTGGGGTCAGGTTCAGGGTCAGGGAGCTTGACGTAGTAGGTTAATCAATATCTACTGTCCAGAGGAGGAAGGCCTCCACTATTACAGGATCGAACTGTGAGCCTGAACATCTCTTTATCTCTTTTACTGCATCATCTTTTGTCCGCTTTGGCCTGTATGGCCTGTCAGATGTGAGCGCATCATATGTGTCTGCAACAGAGAGTATTCTGGCCAGAAGCGGTATCTCATCGAACTTCTTGCCGAAGATGCTCTTCCGCCCGTCCCAGTGCTCATGATGATATTTTATTCCGAGAATGACATCCTTGAACTGCTTCATCTCTCCCAGTATTTCAGCACCGACACCAGGATGCTTCTTGATCTCGATCCACTCGCTTTCGCTGAGCCCCTCTCCCTTGTTCAGTATCTCCTTGGGAGTGGCTATTTTCCCTATATCATGCAGCAGTGAGCATATCTTCAGCTTCTCAAGCAGATCACTGTCGAGGTTAAGTATCTGGCCTATGCCGAGCGCGTATTCAGTCACCCTCTCTGTATGTCCTGCTGTCCAGTATGATGTTGCTTCAAGAGCCTTGACGAGGGACTTTATAGCACCTACAAGGAGAACCTCAAGCTCGGTGTACAGAAATGCATTCTCTATTGCGAGGCCTGCCTGTGATGCTATGGCCATGAGCAGTTTCGTGTCGTGGGAGAAGAACTCCTCCTCCTTTTCCTTGTCAGCAACTACTATGGCCCCTATGAGCTTCACCTTGCCGAAGATAGGGCATACCATTATCGATCTTATGTCCGGTATATAGCCTGCGTACTCGGATTCTGCAAACCTGCAGAAGGCCGACGGCTTCTTTGATTCGATAGACTTCCATATGATCGAGCTGTCCCTGGGGAACCTGCGGCCGGGGTCCCATGAACCCCTGAACACCTTTGTCCTGAGATCGTTCTGCTTCTCATCATAAAGAAGTACTGCGCCGGTCTTTACGCCTATGGTCTCGAACGCTTCGTCCAGCATACGGCTGCAGATCTCGTCAATGCTGAGGGACGAGAATACACCTGACATGCGGTAGAGGAGGGAGAGTTCCTCATATGCGCTGCTCAGTTCCTGAACCGTAAGTTCGAGGTCTTTTTTGAGTGCTTTAGTGTCCAATTGTCTGCTGTACGAGCTCAAGAAGGGATTTTGGGCTGAACGGCTTGGTGATATATCTCTGCACCCCGCACTGTATGCCCTGCTGTTCATCAGAGTCCTGGCCCTTTGCTGTAAGCATGAATATCGGAATGCCCTGCACTGAAGGGTCTGCCTTTATCATCTTGCAGAGCTCTATGCCGCTGAGCTCAGGCATCATCCAGTCGAGGATTATAAGATCAGGCCTTTCCCTTGTTATTACTTCAAGGGCATTTCTGCTCTCCCTGAGCGCAACAACATCTATCTTTGCTTTCCTGAGCTTGTCCTCTATCATCATCAATATGAATGGCTCATCATCAACTACTACGACCTTGCTCATACTACCTCCCTGTAAGGTATGCTCATTGTGATCCTTGTGCCTTCTCCTGCCCTGCTCTGTATGTTCATGCTGCCATCATGCATCTTAAGCAGCTCGCTGCAGAGGGCAAGTCCGAGGCCGGTGCCCTTGATCTTTTCGGCATTCCTGCCCCTGTAAAACCTTTCGCCGATATGCGTCATGTCTTCCTCTGGTATGCCCCATCCGTTGTCCGAGACAGTTATGCTGAGCATATCATTGTTGCGCACGGCGTGTATCTCTATGCGGCACCCTTCGTCAGAATATGTCAGTGAGTTGTCTATGAAATTTATCAGCAGCTCCTCCATCTTTTCCATGTCGGCAACTATGGCACCTATCTCTCCTGCATCGAATCTGATAGAGGCATTCTTTTTGTCTGCAAGCGGTGCGATAGTCTCTCCAACCCGTGTAAAGAGCTCTGAGAGACCGAATGATGTCAGCTTTATTGATTCTTTTCCGCTCTCTATCCTCGCTATGTTCAGCAGCTCTGTCACCATCCTGCTCAGTCTCAGTCCTTCATTCCGTATGATAGTCAGATACTTTTCGACCTTTGTCTCCTCTACATCGCCGCTCAGGAGCATCTCGGTCATTCCTACGATTGCCGAGAGTGGGGTCCTGAACTCATGTGACACTGACCTGACTATCTCTGTCTTCATCCTGTCAAGTTCCTTTTCCCTGCTTATGTCCCTCACGAGATTGACAATGCCTTTTACAGCGCCGTTCTTGTCTATTATGGGTGAGCTCGTGATCGTTATGGGGACTGTGTTGCCGTATCTGGTCACGAGCGATGAGGTCTTTGTGACAGTGCTGCCTTTCCGGGCCTCTTCAACAGAATCACCAAGAAGCAGGCGGAAGGATATATTGTTGTCGCTGAACCTGAATACGTCGCATACCCTGTTGCATACAGCCTTCTCATGCTTTATTCCCGTCATTCTCTCGAATGCATTGTTGACCGATATCACCATGCCTGCAGTGTCCAGCGTTATGATACCGTCATTAACGCTGTGCAGTATTGTGTCTGCCAGCTCTTTTTCCTGTCCGGCCTTTATGTAGAATTCAGAGCGCTCAAGGGCAACGGAGATCATGTTTATCACGGTCTCCATGAAGTGAATGTCTTCCTCCCTGAAATCCTTGTGGATAGAATAGTAGAACGAGCAGGCGCCAAGCGGCTTCTCGCCTATGAACATGGGTAAGGAGACCGCTGTCTGATAAGATGAGACAACACCTGAGATGTAGAACTTCTCTTCTGACCTCAGGTCAGGCACTGTCACCGGATGGCCCATGCTGATCGCATACTTCTCAAGCGAACTGATCGCGTTTCCATAGACCGGTTCGTTCATGCCGGCAACAGCCTCTGTTGAGAACTTTGCCATGAGGTCTCCTGCATCATCAGATGCAAGGATCCATATGAAATCCGCTGAGAACATCTGCTTCATTACGCCAAGCACATTGCTGATGATCTGGCTTATATCAGTTGCAGCTCCGAGGTTCGAGGAAATTGTCAGAAGCTGCTGGTGCTCCATTTTCCACCTCTTTCTCTGGATCTCGAACATGCCGCGCATCTTTTCGTAAAGCTTTATGTTTTCAAGTGCAATGCCGGTCATCTCGCCGATTGCTGAAAGAATGGTCTCCTCATCTGCAGTGAACTGATGGACATTGAAGCTGAAGAGGCAGAAGACCCCTATAACTCTTTCCTTTCCCTGTATAGGGATGCAGCAGTAGCCGCGGATGCCTGAGTGTTTTATCATCGATCTCTCGGCCCTCTCATCGGACGAGATGTCGGTCGAAGTGAGGATCTGTCCGGTTGCAGCCACTTTGCCGGGTATGTCATCACCGAACCTTATCCTGCCGAGCATTTTGACATGGTCCTCCGAGATGCCTTTGTGGTATCTGCAGGTCAGCTCCCTTGCAGCCTCATCAAGAAAATAGATGCCGCCGCCGTCCATGTTCAGCATCTCGATCATCTTGTGCAGGACCTTTGTGAATATCTCGTCTGGTTTCAGGGATTTGCTGAGTATGCCGGAGATATTGTTGAGAGCTGTGAGCTCCCTGTTCTTGCGGAGTATCAGCTCCTCGTCCTTCATCTTGTCAGTAACATCCCTCAGGAGCTCAATTACATGCTGGACATTTCCGGATGCATCGAGCACAGGGCTTGCGAGTATCTCGTGAAACCTTGTCCTGCCTGTGCTTTCCCTGTGTCTGTGCACGCTCCTGTGGTGTTTGCCTGAAGAGAAGACCATCTGGGTAGGGCATTCGTTCCCCTCTGTCCAGCATGGAGACTCCGAGTTATGCAGTATGTTGTGGCAGTACCTGCCGGCAACTTCCATGCCTGCATGTGCCGTAGCCACGCTGTTTGCCATCACTATCCTGTAGTTCCTGTCTATAACGACGAGTTCGTCAGGGATGCTGTCCATAATAGTCTCTATGTAATCGAGGGACTGCTGGAGATCGTTCCTGAGGCTTATATGCTCCCTGAAATCCTTCAGTATTCCTATCTTGCCTATGACCCTGTTGTCTGAGACTATCGGTGAGCCGCTTACAAGAACAGGTATCGGTGAGCCGCTCTTCGAAAGGATGCTCAGCTCATATATGGAAGATTCACCCTTTGATCTTTTCTCATCGATCTGTCTTCTTATGACTGCAGCATTCTTCTCATCAAGGAAATCGTATAACGATGCTCCGATGGCCTCGTCCCTGCCATATCCGAAGAGCCGGCTGAATGCCGGGTTGATGTCGGTGATCCGGTCCTCCTCATCAACCACCCAGAGGGGATCGAGCATTGCATTTATATACAGGTCCTTAAGTTTGAGCTCGCGTGTCCTGTTCCTGAGTGTGGCAGCCATATCGTTGAAGGCCTTTGTCGCATCTCCTATCTCGTCATCGGTCAGCACCGGAAGGCTGATATCAAGGTTCCCCTCCTTCATCTCGATAGAGCCCTCCCTCAGTCCCTTCAGAGAGATGAGCACCTTTCTCAGAAAGAGCATCGACATCATGAGTGCAAGGATGAATATGTAGAAGGCGAACGGCACCATCTGCTCAAACAGTTTTGACGAGAACTCTTTATGCATTCTGGAATACTCTTCTGAATGCACTTCCTCGATCTTTTCCTCTTCCTCGATCATATTCTGGACCTGCTTCAGCATGGTAAAGGAATAAGGGACAAGGATCATGACGGAGAAGATCAGAAGTATTCCTATGAACCTGTATATGATCCTGGTTTTGAACATTAAATTACATTCCTGAAAAGATAAATGAGGATCAGGATCACGAGCCATGAAGAGAAGACAACAACGAACGGCGAGAACCCTTTTTCGATCAGCGCATTCAAATCCACTGAAAAGCCTATTGCAGCGAGGCCGGATGCGAGGCAGAAGGTGCTGACATGCTTCATGGTGCCGGAGATCGACTGCAGCGCCGGGACCACATTGACAAGACCTGCCAATATTACGAATACGATGATGAACCACGGCAGCCTCAGGGCCTTTTTCCCCCTGTTGCCTGCAAGCGCTGCTGCAGGTGCAAGGAATATGAGGAATGATACCCTGATCAGCTTGATCTGGAGGGCCTTCTCTACGCAGTCAGGACAGTATGCAGAGGCTGCTACCTTGACCTGTCCGAGCATGGGCAGTGTCGACCCTGAAATGAAATTGAACTCACTTGCCGTGATCGGGAAAAAATCGAATATTATTGGATACAGGAGCATCCCTGTAAGGCCTGTCATCATGACTGCGACTATCGAGATAGAGGTCTCCTCCTTTTTTGCCCCGATAAGCGGAGAGACAACAGTTATGGCAGTCGCTCCGCAGACCGATAGTCCTGTGGAGAGGAGCAGGGATGTTGTCCTGTTCAGGTTGAAGACCCTGGACAGAAAAAAGGTGAGGCCGAAAAGCGCGCAGAAGACGACTAATATGCTGAAAACAAGCCCCGGGTTCAGGCTGACAGTTGAGAGCTGCATTCCATAGAGCGCTATGCCGGCAGGCAGCAGAAACCTGATGCCTATGTCAGTGCCGTCGGTAAATATGCTGCGGTTGATAATGTTGCCCGCGAACATGCCCAGGATTATCGATATTACCAGCGCATCGAACGAAGGGTGAAGCGTGGCAAGCAACAGAGAAAAAAGTCCTGCTGACAAGACGAAAACAAGACCTGGAAAGTATCCTTTTTTTTGCATAACGCTATGATTTTAACATAAATACTGCTGGGCGGAGAAATGACTCTGCTTCTGAATTATTACTGCGTCTCAATGATCCCGGCTATCTTGTCGATCCTGATGTTTCCCTGTGCCGAATCGGAGAGTCTCTTCCATCTTACATCGCCTGAACTTATCTCTTCATCTCCTATCACGATCACATATTCAGATGAGAGCCTGTCGGCCTTTCTCATCTGGCTCTTGATAGAGGCTGACGCATCTCCGAGCTCGACCCACTGGCCTTTCTTCCTCAGTTCTTCGGCTATGCGGAGGCCTGACATTTCAGCAGACCTTCCCATGACCGCAATAAAAAGCCGTGGTGACGGCGTGCTGCAGGTGCCGCTCTTTTTAAGCAGCTCTATGATCCTCTCCATGCCTATTGCGAACCCGATGGCTGGTGTTTGAGGGCCGCCGAACTCTTCAACAAGCCTGTCATATCTTCCCCCTGCAGCAACCGCATTCTGTGCGCCGAGGTTCGTGCTTGTCACCTCAAAGATCGTCTTTGTGTAATAGTCGAGGCCGCGGACCATTTCATGGTTTATGCCGTATCTAACGCCGAGGATATCGAGCATTGACCTGAGCTCTCTGAAATGGCCCATGCAGCTGCCGCAGAGATGGTCCGATATCATCGGCGCGCCTCTGCGCAGCTCGATGCATGTCTTTGATTTGCAGTCGAGTATTCTGAGAGGATTGGAGTCGTATCTGCGCCTGCAGTCCTCGCAGAGTTCATCTTTCCTTGTCCCGAAGAAGGAGAGGAGAGCATCCCTGTATCCTGGTCTGCAGTCGGGGCATCCAATTGAGTTCAGCTGGAACGATATCTCTTCGAGACCAATTTCATTCAGGAGCCTGCTGAGCATTGCTATCACTTCTGCGTCAATGCGCGGACCAGTGTCACCGAAAGCTTCAACGCCTATTTGATGGAACTGCCTTAACCTGCCGGACTGGGGCCTCTCATATCTGAACATTGGCCCCATGTAAAATAGCTTAAGCGGTGAAGGCAGGCCCTGCAGGCTGTGCTCAGCATAGCTTCTGACCACAGAGGCAGTACCCTCAGGCCTCATCGAGACGCTCCGGTCTCCCTTGTCAGTGAAGGTGTACATCTCCTTCTCTACGATGTCTGTGTTTTCGCCGATGGAGCGGGTGAACACCCCTGTTGCCTCAAGTATCGGGGTCCTTATTTCCTGAAATCCGTAAGAGTGGAATATGCTTCGTGCGGCTGCTTCTATCTTCTGCCAGAGGGTTATGTCAGCAGGAAGTATGTCCTGCATGCCCTTCAGGGTCTTCTGTTTTTCCCTGCTCACTCCGCGACAGTTTCCTTGTCCGTGGTCTCCCACCTCTCGTCAGTGTCAAGCATCCTCAGATGTCCTTCGATCAGCCTCTTGAGCTCCTCCCTGAAATGGCGCCTGATCCCCTTCATGTCAGTGATATCCTCATGGATCTTTATCACCTTCTCATGTGCTTCCTTCATGAGGGTCTCTGCCTTTGATTCTGCCTCCTTGACGAGGAGCTCTGCCTCCTTGCGGGCATTGGTCTTGTAGTCTTCCACCATCTGCTGGGCTGTCATGAGCGTCTCCCTGAGGGTGGTCTCCATATCGCGGTATTCCCGTATCTGCGCCTCTGCCTTCTGGACGCCCTCCTTAAGATTGGCGTTCTCCCTGAGCAGGTCCTCCATCTCTTCGCGTATTATCTCAAGGAATCCGAAGACCTCATCCATGTCGAAGCCGCGGAATTTGACCTTGAACTGCTTCTGCTGTATGTCTATAGGCGATATTCTCATGCTCATATGAAAGCCCCCCCTTTGATTTTTAGTCCTATCTCCATGACCGATCTTATCAGGAATTTCTGTATGAAGATTATGCCGAGTATCACAATTAGCGGAGAAATGTCTACCGGACCCAGTCTGTACCCTATAAGTCTGCGGATGGGCCTGAATACAGGCTCTGTGGCAGTTCTCAGGAACCTGACAACCGGATTATAAGGATCAGGACTTACCCAGCTTATCAGCGCGGCAATGATCACTATCCATTTATATGCGTCAAGCAGCAGGTCTGTTATTTCGGCCCCTGCAATAAGCAGGTTCCCCAAGAGTGTCATGTTTTCCTCATAAGATAGAATTGCAGGTATTCTACAATGAGCCGCTTATTTTTATCCATGCAGTTCATTCTGCTCTTATGCTGCTGAAAGGATGCATGGATGAATCAGCATGAAGTGGTTGAACCTGGGCTTTTTTGTGCTATATTATTGCCATATGGACATATGTTCAATGGATAAGCGGGTGTAATGAAGCAGAAGGGGCTTGCCGGGAACTTTCTTATAGCCTCGCCTGGAATGGACGACCCCAATTTCGGCTATTCTGTAGTGCTGATATGCGACCATACGGAGCAGGGCGCGTTCGGCCTTGTCGTGAACAGGGTCCTGATGCATAGCCTGAGGTCCATACTCTTCAGTTTTGACATAGAAAAAAGCGCAGTTGATATGCCGGTCTATTTCGGCGGCCCTGTCAAGCCTGAGCAGGGCTATATAATATATTCACCCTTCAGCAGGAGATACGGTTCAATAAGGCTTCCTGAAAATATCGGAGTGACAGCATCAAAGGTGCTGCTTGATGACATAATCAGCGGCAGGGGACCTGAGAAGTACATGTTCGCCCTTGGTTTCTCGGGATGGAGCTCAAACCAGCTTGAAGAGGAACTCATGACGGACAGCTGGCTTGTTGCCCCCATGAACAGAGATCTTATTTTCAGCGTCAATTCGGCAGACCGCTGGAGATCTGCAGCAAGGCTCATAGGCGTTGATTTTGGCCATTACTGCGGCCGCCACGGCAATGCCTGAGATCATTTAACAGAAGATAAACAGGAGGATCATATGAAGGTCGTTGCATTTAACGGAAGCCCCAGAAAGGAAGGGAACACCTTCCATGCTGTCAATATAGTGCTTGAGGAACTGAAAAAAGCAGGGATCGAAACAGAATATGTACATCTGGGCGGCTCTGATGTTAAGGGATGCAGAGCATGCTACAAATGCTTTGAACTGAAGGACCGGCGCTGCATCCAGAAGGACGATATGAACTCGTTTATAGAAAAGATGACAGCTGCTGACGGCATCATCATAGGTTCACCGACATATTTTGCAAATGTATCAACAGAGGTCAAGGCGCTCATAGACAGGGCAGGGCTTGTGGCTCGTGCCAATGACATGCTGCTTAAACGCAAGGTCGGAACTGCTGTTGTAGCCTTCAGGCGCGCAGGCGGAACAGATGTCTATTCTGCTATCAACTACTTCTTCGGCATCAACAGCATGATAATCCCCGGATCAAGCTACTGGAGCATCGGTATGGGCAGGAACCCCGGCGAGGTGCTGAATGATGAAGAGGGTGTTGCCACCTTCAGGAACCTCGGCGACAATATGGCCTGGCTGCTGAAGAAGATCTGCGGATAATTTCATAGTCCGAGATCCTGAAGCAGTCGGACGACAACAGTATTTGAGATCTTCATTCCTTTTGAAGTGAGGCGGAAACGGCTGTTGGTTGTTTCTGTGAAGCCTTCTGCCGTAAGTTCTGGCGAAGCATTCCTTAGATCAAGTCCAAGCTCAGCGGCATCAGAGAGTCTGATGCCTTCAGTCTTTCTGAGGCCCAGAAATACGAATTCTTTGAGGCTGTCTTCGCCGGATATCTCTGTGGATTCTTCCTCAGGGCTTAGGTGCTCTTTCAGTCTCCTTACATATTCCGGCAGGTCTCTGGTGTTTGCAGACCTTACACCCCCTATGAAGGAGTGGGCGCCTGCACCTGCGCCTATGTATTCTCCCCTGTTCCAGTAGTTTAGATTATGTATGCAGAAATAGCCGGGCTGAGCGTAGTTCGATATTTCATAATGCTCATAGCCGGATCCCGGCAGGATGGCTGCTGCAGAGTCGTACATTACAAGTGTATCGTCCTCTGGAGGCATCGAGAGCTTTCCTGCATCAAGCAAATGGATAAGTGGCGTTCCTTTTTCCGGTGTCAGTTCATACGCAGAGATATGTTTCGGCCCGAGAGAGATCGCTGTCCGAACGGAGCTTATCCATGAATTTAGAGTCTGGCCGGGTACCCCATATATCAGGTCAACTGATATGTTTTTAATGCCTGCATAGCGGAACATGCCGACAGCTTGCATCGCCTCATCTGCCGTATGTATCCTGCCAATCGCCCTTAACTCGCTGTCAACAAATGACTGCACTCCGATGCTGCATCTGTTAATGCCGAGCGATGCAATGAAACTGGCCTTCTCCTTCGTGACAGTGCCGGGGTTGGCTTCTATGGTTATCTCTGCATCAGGCTTTATCCTGTAGTTGTCATAAATACATTTGAATATTTTCCCGAGGTCCTTTTCCGGCAGTATCGACGGCGTGCCGCCGCCGAGAAATACGGTTTTCAATTCTCCTGCCAGTCCTTTTTTTAGCTCAAGTTCGATGCAGAGCGCATCAGCATAATCTGAGGATGTTCTCTCATCGAAGCGGATCGAAAGAAAATCGCAGTAAATGCATTTACGCGCGCAGAAGGGGATGTGGATATAAAGGAACTCAGGCATTGGATATCGTAACCTACGATCTCATGGTATGCACTTCTGCAATTATCTGTTGAAGATATTGATACCATTCTTCCTGAACAGTGTCTGCTGGTCCGATCAATTTTTCAAAACCATTCAGCGATCCACCTTCGCTTATTAATTTCCTGTAGCCTGCAGAGTACTTGCCGTCTTTGTAATTGAATAAGAAATGCGTCAGACTCCAATAGTGTATGTAATAAAGATTGAAATGTCTGTTTATATCCGGACCTCCGGTTCCCTTTATCAGAGACCTAAGGGGGATTATCTTTCCTTTACTGATATCTATACTAATGTTGCCGGTTAATGAAAGAGTTGAAAGCCAATAAATGGGATAAGCATCAAGTGCTATCTGACCTGGAAGTAATTTGCCGCTTACTATTTTGCTTGCACTAAAGTAGGTTGCCAATCCTTCATCTATCCACGGTAGCAATTTGAAATGGCTGACCTCGTTATTTAACTGGTGCGTTCCCTCATGTATCATCCAGTGGTACGGATTGGATTCGCCTTCCGGATAGTAGGCGTAGCAGAATGGTTCCTGATAAAAAGCCTCTGCCCACGAACTGCTTCTATTGATAGCAGTGAATTCATACTTATTCCCATATAGATTCATCTTAAGCAACGTGTGATGCTTTTTGATAACAGGGATAGTATTGCTGAAGAAGTCTATATATGCGGAATATAGACTTTCTGCTGCTTCCCCAATATGAGTCGTCTGGAGCATATTTGCGGAGGAATTGATCGAATAATGGGCTGTCTTGACAGTTATTTTATGATTATCATACCAGTGGCTCCATACTGCGATGCCACCCATTAATATCATTATGCCCAATAAAAGCTTAAGCCTGTTTGTCATTGTAGAACCGCATTAATTCCAATGGCTGAACTGTATGATAGAGCAGAACTTCACTCAGTAATGATACCTCAACTGTGCAACAAGAATTGCGTCTTCAGCCGGGCGGTAGACAAGCCGGTGCTCGTCATTGATCCTGCGTGACCAGTAGCCGGAGAGTCCATGCTTCAGCGGTTCCGGTTTGCCGCTGCCTGTGAAGGGATCTCGCATGATCTCCTGAATAAGCCGGTTGATGCGCGTTAACATCTGCCTGTCTGTCTTCTGCCAGTATAGATAATCTTCCCAGGCATTTTGGGAAAAGATCAGCCTCATTTGGAAAGTCTACGCTCTTTTCCCCCGCCGCTTTCAAGTTCTGTAATCGACTCAAGCAGTCTCCTTGCATTTGCAGGGACACGAAGCAGATATGCGGTCTCTTCAAGGGCGGTGAAGTCTTCGAGCGAGATCATAACTACTGAATCTTCCTTCTGTCTGGTGATGATGAGCGGTTCATGCTCATCACAGACTTTCTTCATCGCCGAGGCCAGTCCTGAGCGGGCAGCGGAATAGGTGATCGTGTTCATTAATTTCTCCTTATTAATTGTACAATTAATTGTACATACTTAATATGAAACCGTCAATCAATTGAGAGCGACTATCGTTACAACAATGTTAAGATAATCCCTGATGAACCTCGAAGAACTTGCAAAAATAATGGCCGCCTTGCGTGGTGAGAACGGCTGTCCGTGGGACAGGGAACAGACTCGCGAGTCTCTCAAGCCCTTCATCGTCGAAGAATCATACGAGGTCCTTGAGGCCATTGACGAGAAGTCGCCTGAAAACATCAAGGAAGAGCTTGGGGACCTTCTGTTCCAGATCGTGTTTCAGAGCAGGATAGCAGAGGAGAGGGGAGAGTTCACCCTTACTGATGTTATTGATACCATCGCAAAAAAGATGATACGCAGGCATCCTCATGTCTTCGGTGACGCAGATGTCAGGACATCAAGAGAGGTTCTTGCCAACTGGGAGGAGATCAAAAAGACAGAGGGCAAGCAGAGAGACTCCATCCTTGAAGGCGTTCCAAAGACCCTTCCATCCCTCCTTCGTGCGCAGAGGCTCCAGGCACGGGCTGCCCGAGTCGGGTTTGATTGGGAGAAGAGTGATGATCTCCTTGCAAAACTCGATGAAGAGATATGCGAGTTCAAGAGTGAGTTCGGAAAGAAGAACGAAGAAGGCATGGAAGATGAGCTCGGCGATGTGCTCTTCATGCTCGTCAATATTGCGAGATTCATAGGCGTTAACCCTGAGGACGCGCTCAGAAAGACGATAAGCAAGTTCATATCCCGCTTCAGATATATTGAAATGGCAGCAGCAGAATCCGGAAGGACCCTGTCTGAGATGTCGCTTGCCGAAATGGATGCGCTTTGGGACCAGGCAAAGCTGAAGAAACATCATGGCTGATCCTTGTTCAGCTCCAGTCTGACCAGAATTATGTTGTGAGAAAATCCTGTTTGTAGTAATCTGACAGTGTATTTCTGAACCCCGAGATCATGCAGGAGAACAGGCCGCATATATGAGACTGTACAGATCACCTCTCAGGCTTCTTGCACTGCTCGCCTGCCTCATCTTTATTGCCGAAGTTTCGGTCATGTTATTCCTTGGGCCCTTCCTCTCGTCATATCCTCTGCTGACGGGCATTATCGATGCAATCCTGCTGGTGATAATGGTCTATCCTGCTCTCTATATTCTTGTCATGAGACCGATGCTGATGCATCTGAAGAAAATGGACGAGAGCGAGGCTGCCCTCAAGGAGCAGCAGGAATTCACCGAACACCTCGTGCAGAACCTGTCTGCAGCTGCGCTGGTCATCGGCACAGACCATAAGGTCCGCTACTGGAACAGGGCCTGCGAGGAGCTTACAGGCATAGCGTCATCAGAAATAGTCGGAACAGATGACCAGTGGAAGGCATTCTATACCGAAAAGAGACCGCTGCTGCCTGACCTCATTGTTGACGGAAGGATCCCGGATATTCATATCTACTACAGCAGTTTCGGAAAGTCCCCGCTTATTAATAACGGCATCAGGGCTGAGTCATGGTTCGATAATGTTGGAGGAAAGAGGCGGTACCTTGTCTTTGAGGCTGCTCCAATCATTAACAAGAAAGGGGAGATTACTGCGGTTGTCGAGACTATTCAGGATGTTACGAGTGTCAAGGATGCCGAGGAGAAATTTATCGGGATATCTGAAGGCATAGAGATGTCTACTGGAGACAGGTTCTTTAGCCTGCTTGTCGAGAACCTGGCAAAGACCCTGGATACTGCCATTGCCTTTATCGGTGTCATGGACAGTCCCTCCCAGCGAATTGTAAGGACAATAGCTGTATTTGCCCATGGAAGCGCTGCCGGGAACTTTGAATATAATCTTGACAATACCCCGTGCAGCAATGTTGCGGACGGCAGTCTCTGCATATATCCGCATGGCATCCAAAGGCTCTTTCCTGAGGATGTTATGCTTGCTGACATGGGCATTGACAGTTATGCCGGGACCCCGCTTTTTGATATTGCCGGAAAACTGATAGGCCTGCTCGTAGTGCTTGACAGCAAGCCTATTGAGAAGCCCGATCTTGTTTCAGCGATGATCAGGATCTTTGCGATGCGTGCTTCTGCAGAGATCCAGAGATCGAGATCGGGCCGCGAGCTTGAAGAAATGACGAGCAAGCTGAAGACCCTGATCGAGAGCCTCAGGGTTGGAGTGATTTTTGAGGATCAGGACCGAAGGACAGCGCTGACCAACAGAACTCTCTGCGAGATGTTCGGTATCGATTATGACGGCAACATCTTTTGCCAGGACTGCAGACGGGCTTCTGAACAGTACAGGTCTCTGTTCATTGACCCTGACAGTTTTTCTGGCAGGGTCAATGAGATAGTCAACAAAGGCGAGGCTGTGCTCAATGAAGAACTTCAGCTTGCTGACGGAAAGGTCCTCGAAAGGGACTATGTACCTATCAGGTCTGACAGTAATATAGTTGGCCATCTCTGGCAGTACCGTGACGTCACAGACAGAAGGCGGCTTGAGAACCAGTTGCTGCATGCCCAGAAGATGGAGGCAGTCGGCGAGCTTGCCGGCGGCATTGCACATGATTTCAACAACATCCTTACGGCTGTTATAGGTTATGGAAATCTCCTTAAGATGAAGATGGCCTCAGGCGATGCCCTGATATCATATGTGGAGAACATACTCAACTCTGCAGAAAAGGCGGCCAATCTGACACAAAGCCTGCTCACCTTCAGCAGAAAACAGGTGATAGATCCAAGGCCTCTGAACCTCAACAGCATAATAGAGAAGACAGAAAAGCTCCTTTCGCGTCTGATCGGCGAGGAGATAAGGCTAAATACAATATTCCATGACCGCGAGCTCATAGTTGTTGCCGACAGCACCCAGATCGAGCAGATACTGATGAACCTCGCCACCAATGCAAGGGATGCAATGCCTGATGGAGGCGAACTTGTGATAGAGACGCGGGCCATCTATCTCGATGAGGAGTTCATAAGAAAACATTCAGGCGAAAAGACAGGCATGTACGCGATGATATCGGTCTCTGATACAGGCAGCGGCATGGACGATGACATCATGAAAAAGGTCTTCGAACCATTCTTTACCACAAAGGAGGTCGGAAAAGGGACCGGCCTCGGTCTTGCGATAGTATATGGCATCGTAAAGCAGCATGACGGCTTCATCGAGATCAGCAGCGAAATGGGGAGGGGCACTACTTTCAGGATCCTGCTGCCTATAGTCGCAGAGACTGTTCAGGAGAAGAGATCCCCGGACTATTCGCATATCAGAAAGGGCGCAGAGACGATCCTGCTTGTTGAGGACGACATGATGGTGAGAGAGCTCAACAGGGATGTGCTCGAAAAGTTCGGTTATACGGTGATCTCTGCCGAAGATGGTGAAGAGGCGGTCAGAAAATATCTTGAGAACAGGGGAAATATTCAGATGCTGCTTCTGGATGTTATCCTGCCGAAAAAGAACGGCAGAGAGGTATATGACGAGATATCCTCTTATGACCCACAGATCAGGACCCTCTTCATGAGCGGCTATACCGACGACCTCATACATAAGAAGGGGATATTTGACAGCTCTGTGAACTTCCTGCCCAAACCTGTCTCTCCGATGAAGCTGCTCCAGAAGGTCAGAGAGGTCCTCGACTCCTGAGATCTGCTTCTCTCTACTGGTCTTTGAACATAAATTTGCTTCCTTCTCTACCCTTTTAATTCTTCTCTAATTTCCTGTAAAATAATGAACTTTACAAAGGGGAGGAGGAATTGATATGGGTCATGTGAAAGGACTCAAATGCAGGGAATGTGGAAGAGAGTACCCTGTCGATCCGATCTATGTCTGCGAGTTCTGCTTCGGTCCGCTCGAGGTCGCTTATGATTACGAAAGCATATCCAAAAATATAACAAGAAATAAGATAGAGCAGAGACCGGAAAACCTCTGGAGATACAGGGAACTTCTGCCGATAGATGGAGAGCCCCAGGTTGGGCTCAGCTCCGGGTTTACACCGCTTGTAAGGGCAGACAGGCTTGCGGCAGAGCTTGGCATGGATGAGCTCTATATCAAGGATGATACTGTAGTCCATCCGACGCTCTCGTTCAAGGACAGGGTCGTAGCCGTAGCGCTCACCAAGGCAAAGGAGTTCGGTTTTGATACTGTTGCGTGCGCGTCCACAGGAAATCTGGCCCACTCGGTATCGGCGCATGGCGCAAGGGCAGGCTTCGGCAGGTTCATCTTCATTCCTGCAACGCTCGAAGCAAGCAAGATAATTGCATCACTTGTGTACGAACCCAATCTTATTGCTGTAGACGGCAATTATGACGATGTGAACCGTCTATGCAGTGAGGTGGCAAACAAATACAGGTGGGCCTTTGTGAATATAAACATAAGGCCTTTTTATGCCGAGGGTTCAAAGACAATAGGCTATGAGATAGCTGAGCAGCTTGGCTGGAAGGCCCCTGACAATATTGTGGTCCCCTGCGCAAGCGGCTCCCTGCTGACAAAGGTATGGAAGGCACTCAAAGAATTCAGGGAGATAGGAATACTCAAGGACCTGGGCACAAAGATATACGGAGCGCAGGCAACCGGCTGCAGTCCGATTGCTGTTGCAGTGAAGTCAGGGACAGACGTTATAAGGCCTGTTAAGCCCAATACCATAGCCAAGTCCCTTGCCATCGGAAACCCGGCAGACGGTTTTTATGCATCACAGGTCATAAAGGAGACAGGCGGGTATGCTGAGGATGTCTCTGACCAGGAGATCATTGATGCCATAAAACTGCTTGCGCGCACAGAGGGCATCTTTGCAGAGACAGCAGGCGGAGTGACCCTTGCCTCTGCAATGAAGCTTATCACTGCAGGGAAGATCAGGCGGGATGAATCTACGGTCATATGCATAACAGGCAACGGCCTGAAGACCCAGGAGGCCTTGCAGGGCCACACTGCTCTGCCGCATCATATAAAGCCGAGCCTTGCCTCATTCGAGGAAGTGCTTGCAAAGATAAACTACGGGAAATAGCAAGGAGGAGCGAACATGCCAGTTAAAGTAAGGATACCAACCCCGTTGCAGAGGCTTACCCAGGGAAAAGAGGAGGTCGATGGAGCAGCAGGAACAGTGATCTCCCTTATCAATGAGCTTGACAGAAGCTATCCCGGTCTTGCTGAAAGAGTATCTGAGAACGGCAAGATACGCAGGTTCGTCAATATCTATCTGAACGATGAGGACATAAGGTTCCTGCAGGCCGAGGAGACGGCTGTAAAGGATGGTGACGAGGTTTCTATAGTGCCTGCCATAGCAGGCGGTTCACGACAGGCGGCGTCATGAAAAGAAGAGTAAAGCTGACCTTTCCCCCGCATCTCATCAAGGAGCCTGTCATCTTCACCATGGCAAAGCAGTTCAATGTGATGCCGAACATCCGCAGGGCACGCGTTACCGAGACAGCAGGAGAGATGGTGCTCGAACTTGACGGAGAAGAGGAGAATCTTTCGAAGGGGATTCAGTTCCTGAAGGAAAGAGGCGTCGAGGTGGAACTTGTCGAAGGAGATGTGATCGAGTAACCGGGGCTCAGGCTTTCCGGGAAGCTGATCAAAGAGGCATATATGAAATATGTAGTAATTGTCGGAGATGGTATGGCTGACAGGCCGCTGAAGGAACTCGGAGGATTGACCCCGCTTCAGAAGGCGCATACGCCCAACATGGACAGGCTTGCAGCAATGGGCATGCCTGGATGGGTCAGGACCGTGCCTGAGGGCATGCATCCGGGTTCTGACGTTGCCAACCTGAGCATCCTGGGCTATGATCCCCGCATTTATTATTCAGGAAGGGCTCCTCTTGAGGCGGCCAGCATCGGAGTTGAGCTCGGCAGCAATGATGTTGCCTTCAGGTGCAATCTTGTCACGCTCGGCTTCAGCAGGGACAGGACAAAGGCAGTTATGGAGGACTATAGCAGCGGACACATATCATCGGAAGAGGCAGGACAGCTGATCAGTGAGATCAGCAAAAAGCTCGGGACGGATGATATATCCTTCTATCCGGGCGTAAGCTACCGCCACCTGATGATATGGTCAGGCGGCCCGCACGAGATCGAATGCGTACCTCCCCATGATATCATCGGCAGGGACATATGCGATTATCTTCCGGTCGGAAAGGGAGAAGAGCGCATAAGGGAGATAATGAAGGACTCTGTTGACATACTTGAGGATCATCCAGTAAACAGGGAGAGGATCAGACAGGGAAAGAACCCCGGCAACAGCGTCTGGCTCTGGGGCCAGGGCAGGAGACCTCAGATGCCTTCATATAAGGAGAAGTATGGTATAAGCGGAGCGCTCGTCTCTGCAGTAGACCTTACAAGGGGGCTCGGCATATATGCCGGTTTCGAGATCCTGAAAGTCCCTGGAATAACGGGTTATCTTGACACGAACTATGCAGGCAAGACTGAGGCCACTATCAGAGCCCTGAGGGATGTTGATTTCGTCTATCTGCATGTCGAAGCCCCTGATGAAGCGGGACATTCAGGCCGGTGCCAGGACAAGCTGAAGGCAATTGAGGATTTTGACAGACTGATAGTCGGCGGAGTGATGGAGGGAATGAAGGTCTTCCCTGAATACAGGATACTGCTCCTCCCTGACCATGCTACCCCTGTTGAACTGCGCACGCATTCTGCAGAGCCCGTACCTTTTGTCCTTTACGACAGCAGATCTGAAAAAGGCAGCCCTGTGTCCGCATATGATGAAAAGATAACCGGGCGCAGTGATGTGCTTTCCTTCGAAGAGGGGCACAGGCTCATGGACTATTTTATAAAAGGAGAGTGAATCTTAATTGGCACTGATAGTACAGAAATACGGAGGCACCTCTGTCGGCAATACTGACAGGATAAAGAATGTTGCAGCACGAGTGGCAAGGACTGTCGAGCAGGGCAACAAGGTCGTTGTGGTCGTTTCTGCAATGTCAGGAGAGACCGACAAGCTTATAGGACTTGCAGGACAGATATCTTCTGCGCCGAATGAGAGGGAGATGGACATGCTGCTTTCATCAGGCGAGCGTGTGACCAGTGCGCTTACAGCCATGGCTGTCGAGGCGCTTGGCCACAAGGCAAAGTCTTTCACAGGCAGGCAGGCAGGGATCATAACTGACATGGTCCATACAAAGGCCAAGATAGAAAAGATCACAGGCGACCGCATGAAGAAGGCGCTTGACGCAGGATATGTTGTTGTCCTTGCAGGGTTTCAGGGCATAACTGCTGAAGACGATGTGACGACCCTCGGCAGGGGAGGTTCAGACCTTTCTGCTGTTGCGATAGCCTCTGCAGTGAATGCCGACCTCTGCGAGATCTATACTGATGTTGACGGGGTCTATACGACAGACCCCAATATAGTTCCTGAGGCAAGGAAGCTCGAAAAGATCTCTTATGAAGAGATGCTTGAGCTTGCAAGCCTCGGCGCAAAGGTGCTTCAGACAAGGTCGGTCGAATTTGCGATGAAATACAAGGTGCCGGTAGTTGTCAGGTCGAGTTTCAATGATAATCCTGGAACACTGGTAGTTGAGGAGGATAGAGAGATGGAAAATGTTGTGGTGTCGGGCATAGCCTATGACAAGAACCAGGCGAAGATCACTGTGGTGAATGTGCCTGACAAGCCGGGAATAGCAGCAAAGCTTTTTGAGGCTGTGGCTTCTGCAAATGTTGTTGTTGACATGATAGTCCAGAATATAAGCAGCGACGGCAAGTTTGCGGACATATCCTTTACCGTGCCGAAGACTGATGCCAGAAAGGCGCTTGAGGTTTCGGAGAAGATCGCAAAGGAGCTCGGCGCCGAGCGTGTTGACAAGAGAGAGGACATAAGCAAGATCTCTGTTGTCGGCGTCGGCATGAGAACTCATTCAGGAGTGGCCTCGAAGATGTTCCAGACGCTTGCCGCCAACAATATAAATATTGCGATGATAAGCACCTCTGAGATCAAGGTTTCATGCGTGATAGACCTGAAATACACGGAGCTTGCAGTGCGCGTGCTTCATGAGGTCTTCGGACTGGACAAGTAGAGCCTTCAATGAAGAAGATCGAGATATACGACACAACCCTCAGGGACGGAGCGCAGTCTGAAGATGTCTCCTTTTCTGTTGAGGACAAGCTGAGGATAACCGAAAAGCTCGACGAACTCGGCATTCATTACATTGAAGGCGGTTACCCGGGGTCAAATCCGCGCGACATCGAGTACTTCAGAAAGGCAGCAAAACTGAAGCTCCGCAATTCAAGGCTTGCAGCCTTCGGAAGCACTCACAGACCGAAAAAGAAGGCCTCGAAAGACGAGACGCTGAAGGCGCTTGTTGGTGCAAAGACCCCTGTAGTGACCATATTCGGAAAGACATGGGACTTTCATGTGAAGGAGGCGCTTAAGGTGCCCCTGAGCGAAAATCTCGATATTATTCATGATTCTGTCGCGTTCCTGAAAAAACATGTTGAGAAGGTCTTCTTCGATGCCGAGCATTTCTTTGACGGTTACAAACGAAATCCGGCATATGCGCTTAAATGTCTCGAGGCTGCCGAAGCCGCTGGCGCTGACTGCCTTGTGCTCTGTGATACCAATGGCGGCTGCACACCTACGGACATCAGGGATATTGTGCGGAAGATAAAGAAGTCCCTGAACTCGTCGTACGGAATTCATGTGCATAATGACAGCGACTGTGCCGTGGCAAATTCGATCGTATCTGTAGAAGAGGGCGTTACACAGGTCCAGGGAACTATCAACGGACTCGGCGAAAGATGCGGAAACGCAAACCTTATCTCTATCATCCCCAATATTCAGGTCAAGATGGGCATGAAGTGTATCGCTGCTGACCAGCTTTCAAAGCTTCGTGATGTATCAAGGTTTGTGAATGAGATCGCAAATATCAGACACTTCAAGCGCCAGCCGTACACCGGAGACAGCGCCTTTGCACATAAGGCCGGCATGCATGTAAGCGCTATCAGAAAGAGCCCTGAAACCTACGAGCATATCAGGCCTGATATTGTTGGCAACTCGCAGAGGATACTGATATCTGACCTTGCAGGCAGGGCCAATATTCTGAGAAAGGCAGAAGAGTTCGGCATCAGACTCTCGATCGACTCTGCACAGCTTCAGGATATCATCACGCAGCTTAAGGAGCTCGAAAGTCAGGGCTTCCAGTTCGAGGGCGCAGAGGCCTCGTTTGAACTGCTCATGAAGAAGGAGCTCGGGCTTCACAAGAGATTCTTCGATCTGGTCGGCTTCAGGGTGATAATCGAAAAGAGAAAAGAAGGCGAAGAGTCTTTAAGCGAAGCAACGATCATGGTGAAGGTGTCCGGCCATATCGAGCATACTGCAGCAACAGGGCACGGCCCTGTAAATGCGCTCGACAATGCGCTCAGAAAGGCCCTCGAAAAGTTCTATCCAGCGCTTAGGGATGTGAAGCTCCTTGATTACAAGGTGCGTGTGCTGACCACTGGCAAAGGCACAACAGCAAAGGTTAGAGTGCTTGTCGAATCCGGCGACAGGGACAGCCGCTGGGGAACGGTGGGTGTCTCGGAAAATATCATAGAGGCATCATATCAGGCCCTTGTCGACAGCATCGAATACAAGCTGCTCAAAGAGGAACAGCAGTCTTCCTGATCAGTGGAACTGATTTTCCTTTACATGTATCACATTCAGCGGAATTGAACTGACCAGTTCATTGTTGATCAGATGGTCGATCCAGTAGGTGCCGGGAGCATGGAATTCTATGTTGAGATGGACAGAAATGTCCCTGTGCCTGTAATTGACGTCGCCGAAGGATATTCTTGATAAAGTCTCCCTCAAAACTGTTTTCCTGTCTGGAGATATAAGCCTTGTAGTGACCTCATGATCACCTCTGCCTTCTGCCCATTCGGTCATTATCGCAAGTCGGGGGTGAAGGACCGGAAAGTTCGAAGCATAGATGTTTTCGAAGAGGCCCATAAGGCTGAACTTGCCGCCTGTTTCCTGTCTTACATCGTCACAGATTATGGTGAATGAGAGTGATGGCTTTACTGCTTCTGTCATGGGCTGCTCCGTTCTTTTTTGATATTCTAACTGCTGTCAGACCTAAACGGCAAGAAACAGTCCGCTTTTGCTATCCTACCTAATGCAGAAAGATCCGGCCTTGATTGCACGCCACATGAAGGAGATGGAAAAGCTGAACAAAGAGACGGTGCTGATAATTCGTCTCCTTGACTCATCTGCATCCGGTATGACTAAATAGAAACAGTTTCTATTTGCGAATGGAACGGTATGGCCGATTTTAATGAACTTTTAAAGAGACTGAAACTGAAATCAACCCCGAAGCGGCTTGCAATCCTGGAGGTGCTCGACGAGGAGCATGTTTACCTCAGTCCCGAGGACATATGGACACGGCTTAAGAGCAGGTTCAGGAGCATCGGGCTGCCGACCGTTTACAGGAACCTTGAGGACCTGCACAGCAACAGCGTGATCTCAAGGATAATTCATCCTGACAGGAAGCTGTATTACTACTTCTGCAGAAACCTGAAGCACCACCACCATTTTATCTGCGTGTCCTGCAGGAAGGTTGAGGATATAGACTTCTGCGCTGAGAAACAGATAGAGAGGCTGGTCGAACACGGGATCAAGGGCAGGGTGCTCTCCCATATCATGCAGATAAACGGGCTCTGCGGCACATGCCTGACAAAGGAGGTCCAGCTTGCCAATTAAAAGGTCTCTCTGCGCTGTATTCATTTTCATCCTGCCTGTCCTGTTCTTTTCGTGTTCTAATGATATGAAGCAGGAGAAGGGACACAGCATAAGGCTTAAGGTCGTTGCAAGTCTGTTCCCTGTGTATGATTTCGCCAGGAATGTGGGAGGCGGAGATATTGATGTTACGCTCCTTCTGCCTCCCGGAAGCGAACCCCACAGCTATGAACCATCCCCCGGAGACATAATGCGGCTCGGCAAGGCTGATATATTCATATATACCAGCAGGTCAATGGAGCCATGGGCTGAGGAGATGCTGAAAAACTCAGGCAGCAGCAGGCTTAAGGTCGTTGATGCAGGGCAGGGTATCATGACCTTCAATATCCCTGCAGCCGGCGGAAAGAAGGAAGGCCCTGCAGATCCCCACATATGGCTTGACCTGGAGAATGCCTCGAAGATGGTCGACAACATTTCTTCTGCATTCATCGAAAAAGACCCTGCCAACAAGGATGCTTATCTCAGAAATGCAGATGCCTACAAGGCGAGGCTTGCAGCGCTCGACAGTAGATTTGAGCAGGAGCTGGCTTCATGCAGCAAGAAGGTCTTTATAGACGGGGGCCATTATACCTTCGGATATCTTGCCAGAAGATACGGACTGCAGTATTCTGCTGCATACAGCATATCTCCTGATGCAGAACCGTCCGCCAGGAGCCTTGTGAACATCTCGAAGATGCTGAAAAAGCACGGGCTAAGGCATATATACCACGAAGAGCTACTCTCTCCGAGGATTGCAGAGACTATAGCGAGAGAGACAGGTGCAGGACTTCTGAAGCTGCAAGGAGGCCACAACATTTCACTGCAGGAGCTTGCATCAGGCACCGGCTTTTTGGACATCATGTCAAGGAACCTCGACAGCCTCAAGGAAGGGCTTGACTGCAGATGAACATTGTCCATGCAGAGGGTCTCACCGTTGAGTACGGAACCGCCCCTGTGCTCTCTGATGTCAGCTTCAGCATTCATCAGGGCGACTATGTAGGGCTTGTCGGTCCGAACGGCTCAGGCAAGTCCACACTGATAAAGTGTATGCTCGGCCTTGTAAGGCCCAGAAAGGGGACTGTTACTCTTTTCGGCAAAGACCCGTCAGAGATGCTCTTCAGGGAGAAGACAGGATTTCTTCCGCAGAAGATGGCCCTTTTCAATCCGCGTTTTCCTACCACTGTCAGGGAGGTCGTGTCACAGGGGCTCATTCCTCTCTGCCGTTCAGGCAGGAACTCAAGGGACGAGATGATCGGCCGTGCGCTTGCGCTTCTTGATATTGAAAGCATTGGCAGCAGGCTTATCGGAGAACTTTCCGGGGGTCAGCAGCAGAGGGCCTTTATTGCGCGGGCGCTTGTGAATGAACCTGATCTCCTTATCCTCGACGAACCTGCCACTGCACTCGACCCGGAATCGAGGGATGGATTTTATGCCATGCTTCACAACCTCAACAGGGAACGGAATGTGACGATACTGCTTGTTACGCATGACATCGGGGGCATAGGCGCACAGGCCTCAAAGATGCTGTACCTCGACAAGAAGGTGATCTTTTTCGGAGGTTTTGATGACTTCTGCATGTCCGAGAGCATGGCGCAGTTCTTCGGTTCATCTTCGCAGCATATCATCTGCCATAAACATGACTGAAGGACCTGAATGGACCTGACCGGAATTTTCGGATATGCATTTATAAGACATGCGTTCATCGCAGGTGCTCTTATCTCTGTGCTCTGCGCGGTGCTGGGGGTAATACTCGTGCTGAGGAGGCTCTCTCTCATAGGGGACGGACTTGCTCATGTTACCTTCGGAAGCGCTGCCCTTGCAATGGCCCTGAACCTGTATCCTCTTGCAGTGTCGCTGCCTCTTGTTGTCGTGAGTTCTTTCGGCATACTGAAGATCACAGAAAGGACAAGGGTATACGGTGATGCGGCCATAGGGGTCGTCTCATCCATAGGCATTGCATTCGGGGTATTGTTCGCAAGCATTGCGGGCGGGTTCAATGTGGATCTCTTCAGTTATCTTTTCGGCAGCATTCTGTCGATCAGAACATCTGAAGTTTTCATCTCTGCGGCAGTCTGCCTCGTCTCTCTTGCTGTCATATACCTGCATTTCGACGAGATCTATTCAATAACCTTTGACGAGGAATTTGCGAGGGCTTCAGGCATCAGGGTTGACAGGATCAATGCCATGCTGATGGTCCTGACAGCAGTGACTGTTGTCCTTGCCATGAAGATAGTCGGGGTCATGCTGACATCTGCACTTCTTGTGCTTCCTGCCGTCACTGCGCTGCAGAACTCGCACGGCTTCAGAAATGTCATTATATCTGCAGCTGCGGTTTCCGTGGTCTGCCTTTTTGCCGGGGTGCTCATCTCTTTTTCATGGGACATTCCTTCCGGCGCCGCCATAGTTATAGTGAATGCGCTTTTCTGTGCAGCCGCCTTTGTTTACCGCAGTACAGCAGGCCGCAGCTGAAAGGCATGCAGAGTTCAGGCAGGTTTTCGGCCCTCTATTTCAGGGATTTCAGGCTGTTCGTACTCGGGCAGTTAATATCACTGTCAGGTACCTGGATGCAGTCTGTTGCCCAGGGCTGGCTTGTATACAGTCTCACGAAGTCGCCGCTTTATCTCGGGATCGTTGCTGCAGCAAATTCCCTTCCGATACTTCTCTTCACACTCCTCGGAGGACTGATAGCTGACAGGTATTCAAAGAGGAACCTGCTCCTGCTCACCCAGGCCCTCTCTATTCTGCCAGCTGTTGCCCTCGGCTATCTCACAGGAAGCGGAAAGGTCACGGTCCTCCATGTGACAGTACTTGCTGCCGTGTTGGGGACGATCAATGCCATAGATATCCCTGCCAGACAGTCGTTCCTTGCCGAGATGGTGGGCAAGGGGCATATTGTAAATGCGATCGCGCTTAATTCAGCTGCCTTCAACGGTTCGCGCATAATCGGACCTGTGATAGCCGGCCTTGTGATAGCAAGATTCGGCATAGCTGCATGCTTCTATCTGAATGCAGTAAGTTTTGTGGCTGTCATTGTTGCCCTCTACAGGATAGAGGCGAGAGGCGATGCAAGGGCAGGTTCAGAGGGCATGATGAATGACCTGAAGAAGGGAGTGCGGTTCATTGCTGATGACAGGGATATTCTCGGCGTATTCATGATAATTGCCGTCTTCAGCATAATCGGCCTTCCATACATCAGCCTTCTCCCTGTGTTTGCCGGAGAGGTATTTGGAAACGGGGCAAGAGGCCTCGGCTTTCTTGTCGGGGCTTCAGGGATCGGCGCCCTGTCCGCAGCGCTTATGATCGCGGCAAGGCGTGATATCAGGAACAAGCCTGAGTTCATGTCGGTTACTGCGCTTACATTCTCTGCAGGCCTGTTCGTTTTTTCCATCTCTCAGAGCTTCATCTTCTCACTGATTATTATAATGGTCTGCGGATGGGGCATGGTCAGCTATCTTGCAACTGCAAACAGTTTCATACAGGTCCGGGTGCCTGATGAGCTGAGGGGCAGGGTCATGTCTGTCTATTCTCTCGTATTTCTCGGAACAGTACCTATAGGCAACGGCATAATGGGTCTGGTTGCTGACCATGCAGGCACTCCTGCTGCCGTGACCATTTCAGGCGCGATATGTTTCTTTGCTGCGGCCGTATATGCATTGAAGCAGTCAGGACGGGGCACCTCATGAATGTTTATAATAGCAGTATGAAGATCCTTGCCATAGAGACATCCACAATGCTTGGCGGCGCAGCCGTTGCTGACGAGAACGGCATATTGGCCGAGATCAGGCTGAATGTTAAGACAACTCATTCCGAACGGCTGATGAGCGCTGTCGACCATATCCTTAAACAGGCGGACACGGGTCTCGACCAGATATCTGTTTTCTGCGCAGCGTCAGGCCCGGGTTCATTTACCGGCCTCAGGATTGGGCTTGGCACTGTCAAGGGACTCTGTTATGCAACCGGCAAACCTCTTGTGATGGTGCCGACACTTGATGCCTTTGCATGGAACTTTGCATATTCGTCCCATCCTGTCTGCCTGATGCTCGATGCAAGGAAGGGAGAGGTGTATACTGCTGCATACAAATGGCATGAGGACGGATTTGAAAAGATCATAACTGAATCCGCCATGAAGGTGGAAGATATATGTTCATCATTCGACGGGCCGGTGGTGCTTGCAGGAGAAGGCGTAAGCATATACAGGGAGCGCATTCTGTCTCTGCTTGGGGAGAGGGCTATCATAGCACCGCCTGAGAAGATGGTCCCTTCACCTGCATGCACTGCGGTTCTGGGGCTTGGCAGGGCTTTAAGGCAGGATTTTGTCGATCCTTACGCTGCAGAGCCTTTTTATATGAGAAAATCTGAGGCTGAACTGAAATTTCGGCAAGGTCATTGAGCGAGCTCTTCTCATATGCTCCCATGAGGCATGAGGACCTCTCAGTTGTACTGTCCATAGAGAATATTTCTGCCCGGCAACCCTGGACCAGGGGACTTTTCCTGAGCGAGATCAACAACCCGAGATCAGTATCCCTGATGGCAAAGTCAGGTGACGATACAGCAGGATATATACTTGCAAGTCATGTTCTGGATGAAGGCAATATCCTGAACCTAAGTGTCCATCCCGGTTTCAGAGGGAAGGGCATTGCGTCAGAGCTTATAAGAAGAGTCATTGGGATCCTTGGAGATAAAGGGTGCAGATCTGTCTATCTTGAAGTGAGGGCCTCGAACAGGGCTGCTACAGGATTATATGAAAAGGCGGGGTTCCGCAGCATCGGCACGAGAAAGAAGTATTATGTTTCTCCTCCTGAAGATGCGGTCATTATGGCGATCAATATTGAGGAGTGAATGGATTTACTCCCATATACCTTCTGTGGCTGAACCGCAGCTGCCGCATTTCCCGTCAGTCATTCTGTTCTGCAGGATACTGTAGCCATAGCGTTCTATCAGCAGACTGCCGCACGAAGCACAGTAAGTATTTTCTCCGCCTTCTCCCGGCACATTGCCCTCGTATACATATTTTAGACCGGCCTTTTTCCCGATCTCTACTGCTCTCCGGAGAGTGCAGACAGGGGTCCTGGGTTTGTCGAGAAGCCTGTATGTCGGATAGAACTGGCTTACATGCCACGGGATCGCAGGGTCGACCGAACTGATGAATTCGGCTGTTTCTGTAAGGTCGCTGTCAGAATCATTGTGGTCCGGGATGATCAGTGTTGTGACCTCGACCCATACCCCGAGCTCTTTCATGAGGGATATTGTGTCCCGGACAGGCTGCATTCTTGCGCCGCATATTTCCCTGTAGAACCTGTCGCTGCCTTTAAGGTCTATATTGTTCGCATCAAGATAGGGTGCGATCAGCCTTGCTGCATCAGGACCGGTATAGCCGTTTGATACGAACACATTCCTGATCCCCTTTTCATGTGCCAGTCTTGCGCAGTCATAAGCGAACTCAAAGAATATTGTCGGTTCCGTGTAGGTATATGAGATGCTGCTGCAGCCGTGTCTGACAGCCTCAGCTACAATATCCCCCGGCGACATCACTCTCCCGGGTATATCTTTGCCATTATCATGCGGATATTGGGATATCTCGAAGTTCTGGCAGTGTCTGCACCTGAAGTTGCAGCCGACCGTTGCCATGGAAAGCGATCTGGACCCTGGAAGGAAATGAAACAGCGGCTTCTTTTCTATGGGATCGATATTAAGTGAGATGACCTTTCCATAGACAAGGCTGTAGAGTGTCCCATCGAGATTTCTTCGTACACCGCATATGCCTGTTTTATCAGGATTGATCGTGCAGTTATGGGCACAGAGGCGGCATTTTGCTCTGCTGCCGTCAAGCTTTTCGTAGAACATTGCCTCTTTCATAGCCCATTATATCAATAATTCGGCCTGTCAGAGATGTTATTTAGGGAGCTTTTATTGATTTGAAATGTGATTTTTATATAAAATTATAAATATATTAAGCATAAGGAGCAGCTATGCCTATCTATGAATATGTCTGCATGAAATGCAACGAGAGATTTTCACTTATTCAGAGCATGAACTCTGCTAAAGATGAGACTAAATGTCCGAAATGCGGGGTGACGGAGGTGAAGAAGCTTGTATCATCTTTCTGCTGCTCGACCGGTTTCGGCAGCGGAGCGTCGTCTATACCGTCAGGAGGGTTCACAGGAGGCGGTTGAGGTGTATCCTCCTGCTGAACGGTCTGTTCAGCAATTTCAGTCATGCAACTGCTTAAAAAGTCTTGACATTTTCAACACTTAGCACTAAAATTTTTCAAAATACTTTAAATTGAGGTGAAGAATGGCTCGCAAGCTGTTACTCGCGGATGACAGTATAACCATACAGAAGGTTGTGGAACTGGTCCTTGCTGAAGAGGATTTTGAGATCAGGTCAGTGAGTAATGGCGAGGATGCCCTGAATGTCATCGGAAGTTTTGGACCCGATATAGTTCTTGCAGACATAGAGATGCCGAAGGTCAACGGATATCAGCTCTGCGACAGGATCAAAAAGAACCAGTCTACTTCTCATATTCCCGTAATTCTGCTTGCAGGCGCTTTTGAACCAATTGATGAAGATCTTGCCCGCAATGTCGGTGCCGATGATTCCGTCATAAAGCCTTTCGAGTCCCAGGAACTGATCAGCAAGATAAATGCAGCGCTCACAATGAGCGGGGCAGAGGTTCTGGAAGCTGTTGCTGATGAGGGTGAATTGGCAGCCGAAGAGGTGTTCGAAATATCCGAGGAGCCTGCAGAGGCTATGGCAGTTGGTGAAGAAGTGAGTATAGCCGAGGCTGAAGAGGACCTCTGGGCAATGGAAGATATGCCTGAGGTTGTTGCTGAAGAAGGCATCGAGGCGTTTGCAGAAGAAGCTGCTGCGGAAGATGTGTTCGAGATACAGGAAGAGCCTGCTGCGATCCCTGAACCTGAGCCGGTCTTTGCGGCTTCTGCTTCAGCCCCTGCGCAGCCTGCAGCGAGAGAGTTCGTAATGCCAGAAATAGCTGTTCCTTCAAAGCAGGAAATGATGGCAGTATTCGAAAAGAGCGTCAGGGAGAGCGTTGATGCCTTCATCTCATCAATGGATCTCAAGGAACTGCTCCTTGCCTCGCTTGCCCCTGCAATGAAGGAGTCTGTGGAGAAGGTGCTCTGGGAAATTGCCCCTGAACTTGCAGAGAAGATGATGAAGGAAATACTGAAGGGCTCTATAGCCTCTCTCACTTCAGAGGTCGAAAAGGTCATCTGGGACACTGTCCCTGACCTTGCAAGCTCAATGATATCAAAAGAGATAGAGAAGATCAGATCGGAATTCTAAATATAAAGGCAGGTAATAAAGGCGGGGAAGAGGCAGGTCCGAATCCCCGCTTTTCTTTGGTTATGACAGAACTCGAAAAGAATTTTAACCCCAACGCATCAGAGACAAAATGGTATGACTTCTGGAGGGAGAAGGAACTGTTTGCTGCAGACCCTGAGAATCAGGGCGAACCTTATTCGATTGTTATCCCTCCTCCTAATGTCACAGGAACGCTCCATATGGGACATGCGCTTAACGCCACCCTGCAGGACATACTCATCAG
>Ga0233425_10002403_pt1 | contig 37068 bp, 24 predicted proteins | sample Watercolumn_Towu_2_FD_181712 | JGI IMG/M metagenome (GOLD analysis project Ga0233425, IMG submission 181712) | Freshwater microbial communities from Lake Towuti, South Sulawesi, Indonesia - Watercolumn_Towuti2014_140_MG | ecosystem: Environmental > Aquatic > Freshwater > Lake | place... | reverse complement strand
CGGGCGAAGTGCCCCAAGTCGTCGGCAGCGACCAGCGACCAGCGGCAGTGGTGCCAGGCCCCGGCCGCCGCCGCCATCGCCAGCAAGAGGGCCGCGGCGGCCGACACTTCCCGTTTCCGCCGCCACAAAAGGAGCCATGCGCCCCAGGCCGCCACAGCCACTCCCCACCACGCCCAGAGCGGCAACGGCCAATGCCGGTCGGTCGCAATGCCCGCCGCAGCAGCCGCCAGGACGATCACCAACGGCTGGTAACGGGCACCACGGCCTGTGTTACCCGACGCCTGCACTGGCGAGATGCCCGTGGCACCCGGCGTCGATCCGGTCCTAGGTGGGGTGGTGGCCATGGGGCCATTTTGCCGCAAGCCGACGGCGTTGGCAAGCCTGGCGAGCCTCGGGCGTCAGCCCGGGGATAACCGGCGATTCGGCCATCCCCGGGCTTACGCCCGAGGCTCGCCGAGAAACGCACCCTACGAAACGTCCAGCCGTCGCAACCGGCCCCACGCTTTGCACAAAATGTGCCCGTTGGCAGCGATTCCTGCTTTGCAGTCTTGAACGGCTCTGGTAAGATGAGCTTATTGACAATAGTGAGTGTCTTCGGTGGCCCTGGAGGGCCGTGAGACCGAGGAGCAGTTCATCGCGAGTTTTCGAGTGGCTTTGTATTTGGCAGCATGAACCACTCGGCGTCGGGAGTAAATCGACTGTGCATCTGTTGATGGTACTAATCCGGTGGCTGTTGGGCCTGCTGGCGGGCGGGGCGAATGCCCTGCCCGAGCAGTCGCCCGCGGCGTCGGCGGGGACGGCTTTTCGTCCCGACCGCCGCCCCCTTTCGCACCCGGAATCCCCGCACGCCGGCTGGATGAAGGTTCGCCGTTTGCTGAGGGAGTTGGCTGGTTTGCCCGCGTGGAACCTATGCGCACAACCCGTTGTCGCGTGCCGCGATACGGGGGTTGCAGCAAGTGCCTGTGGGCGTATGCGTGCGGCTGGAGGTCCGAAGCCGGGCTCCTGCTCCCTCACACGCCGCTCGAGCGCCTCGCACCCCTTCTTGGGCGTGGACTGAACCGACGGTTTCTGGTTGCTCTTCCCTGGGTCCGCCGGGGATGCTCTGTAGTTGTCCCGCGACGAGCGCGCCGCACTCCAAAGAACGACCGCTCGTTTCGGGACCGATGAGACCGCAAAGGAACCGACCGTGACGCAGTGGGAAGTACTTGCCGTAGTCGGCGCCGCCGTGCTGGCCGCCGGATTGACTTTCATGCTCGTGCGGCTGATGGACCGCCTCCGCCGCAAGGACGCCGAGTCGGAGGCCCGCGAGATCGTCCGCAAGTCGCAGCAGGAGGTCGAGAACCGCCGCCGCGAGGCCGAACTGGAGATCAAGGAGCTTACCCTCCAACAACAGGCCGAGAGCGAGAAGGAGCTGCGCCGCATCCGCGGCGAGTTGCACGAACGCGAACGCCTGCTGGACAAACGCCAGGACGCCCTGGAAGAGCAGGCCGAACAGGTCCGCAAGCAGGAGAAGATCGTCGAAGGCACGCAGCGCAAACTGACCGAGAAGATCCAGGATCTCAACCGCCGCAAGGACGAACTCTCGAAAATGGCCGACCTGCAGCGGCAGACTCTGCACGAGCTGAGCGGTCTGAGCCAGCAGGAAGCTACCCGGCGGTTGCTGGAAACGCTCGAAAAGGAACTCCAGCAGGAAGCCGGGGCGCTGATCGTCCGCCACGAGAAGCAGGTCGCCGAGACCTGCGAGCAGAAGAGCCGCGAGATCCTGCTGACGGCCCTGCAACGCTACGCCGCCGCGCACACGGCCGAGACCACCACCAGCACGGTCGGCATCCCCAACGACGAAATGAAAGGCCGCATCATCGGCCGCGAAGGGCGGAACATCCGCGCCTTCGAAAAGGCCACCGGGGTGGACGTGATCATCGACGACACGCCCGGCGTGGTCATCGTGAGCGCCTTCGACACCATCCGCCGCGAGGTCGCCCGGCTGGCCTTGAACAAACTCATCGCCGACGGCCGCATCCATCCCTCGCGGATCGAGGAAATCGTGGCCAGCACGCAACGGGAATTGGAACGCCATATCCAGAAACTGGGCGAAGAAGCCTGCCAGGAAGTGGAAATCCGCGGCCTCAACGAACGCCTGGTGAACCTCCTCGGGCGGCTCCACTTCCGCACCAGCTACAGCCAGAACGTGCTGCGGCACTGCATCGAGGTGGCATTCCTGGCGGGCATGTTGGCCGAGGAGATGGGCTGGGACGTGGCCCTCGCCCGCCGCTGCGGCCTGCTGCACGACATCGGCAAGGCGGCCGACCACGAGGCCGAAGGCGGGCATCCCAAGATCGGCGCCGACCTCTTGAAGCGCTACGGCGAACGCCCCGAGGTGATCCACGCCGCCGCCGGGCACCACGACGACCTGCGGATCGAGAACCCCTACACCGTGCTCGTCTCGACGGCCGACGCCTGCAGCGCCTCGCGGCCCGGGGCGCGGCGCGAAACCCTGGAACGGTACGTCAAACGCATGGAGGAATTGGAGACCATCGCCGGCAGTTTCCAGGGCGTCGAACAGGCCTACGCCATCCAGGCCGGCCGCGAACTCCGCGTGATCGTCAGTTCCAAGGAGACGACCGACGAGACCGCGGCCAAGATCTCCCACGACATCGCCCGGGCCTTCGAACAGCAACTCACCTACCCCGGTGAAATCAAAGTGACCGTGTTGCGGGAGACAAGGCATGTGGAGATGGCGCGGTAACCGGCGCAGCGAATGGGAGCAGGCTATGGGAGTACGGAGTACAGAGTACGAAGTACGGAGGGATCCCTTGTCGGAATCCAGGCCCGCAGCTCACTCGCTCCACACTCGGCATTCTGTGTTGGGTACGCCGGACACCGTACTCCGTACTCCGTACTCCGTACTTCGTGCCACGCTCCTCTGACTCGCGGCTCGTCATGCGCATCCTCCTCATCGGCGACATCGTCGGCAAGCCGGGACGGCTGATCTGCTGCCAGGCGATCCGCGCACTGCGCGCCGAGGAGCAACTCGATCTGGTCGTGGCCAACGCCGAGAACGTGGCGGGCGGCTCGGGCATCACGCCGGACCTGTACCGCGACCTGATCGAGGCCGGCATCGACGGCATCACGCTCGGCGACCACTGCTACCGGCGGAAGGAAATCCTGCCGCTCCTGGCCACCGAGCGGCGGATCGTCCGCCCGGGTAACTACCCCCGCGAGGCGCCGGGACGCGACTTCGCCGTGCTCCGCGCGCGGAATCAGGTCAACGTGGCGGTCTTCACGCTGCTGGGCCGGGTGTTCATGCCGCCCGTCGATTGCCCGTTTCAGGCGGCCGACCGGATTCTCGCCGGGCTGCCGTCCGATATCCGCGTGGTGCTCGTCGATTTCCACGCCGAGGCCACCAGCGACAAGCAACTCATGGGGCGGCACCTTGACGGCCGCGTCTCGGCCGTCCTCGGCACGCACACCCACGTGGCCACGGCCGACGAGCAGATTCTGCCCAAGGGAACGGCCTTTCAATGCGACGTGGGCATGACCGGGCCGCACGAGAGCATTTTGGGGCGGCAGATCGACCGCGTGATGGAAACCACCCGGACCTTCCGGCCTACCCATTATGACGTCGCCACCGACGACAACCGCCTGTGCGGCACGATCGTCGAGGTCGATCCGCAGACTGGCCGGGCGACGGGCATCCGCCGCCTGTGCCTCGATCAGCGGGCGGCCGATCGATTGGCGGGCGGAGCGAGAACGGGAACGGAGAAGGGAGAAGGGAAAAGGGAGCGGGGAGAAACGTAAAGCGGCGGAGTTCTCCGCGTGCCCGGTGCTTCCGCCACCGAAACAACGCAAACGCCAGGTTACGACGGCGTCGCCCGCGGCAGGCGGATGTGAAAAGCCGCGCCCGGCCCATTGTTGGCCAGCAACTCCATGCTGCCGCCGTGGCGCTCGACGATCTGCCGGCAGATGGTCAACCCCAGGCCCGCGGCCAGTGGCTTGGTGGTGAACATCGGCTCGAAGAGGAAGTCGCGGTGTTCGGGCAGCACGCCGGGGCCGTCGTCTTCGATGACGACGGCGTCGACATCGCCCTCGTGGCGGGCCGCCACGCGGATCTGTCCGCCCTCGGGCATGGCCTGCCGGGAATTGGCGATGACGTTCTCCAGCACCTGGCGGAACTGCATCGGATCGGCCGCAATGAAGAACGGTTGCGGCTCCAGTTCCAGCTTGAGATGGACCTTCCCGCCGAGTTCCAGGCGCTCGAACACCTCGCGTACGGCCTCGCCCAGGTCGATCGGCTGTTTCTGCGGCTCCCGGCCGCTGGCCAACTCCGCCAGGTTCGCGAGCATGCGTTTGCTGGCGTCGATGCCGCGGTCGATGACCGCCATGTACTGCGCCATGTGGGGCTGGTCCTTGGGCAGGTGCCGCTTCAGGCGGAAGGCGGCGTCGCGCATCAGAAATACCGATTGCTCCAGGTCGCGCATGATGCTGCCCGAAATCTGCCCGATCACCGCCAGCCGCGACTGGCGGACGAGTTGCTCGCGGGCTTTGGCCAGTTCCGCCTCGACTTGTTCGCGAAGATGCGACTGGTGCTCGAGGAGTTGTTGCTGGGCTTGGCGGAGTTCCTCTTCGGCCCGGGTGCGCTCGGTAATGTCGCGGCTGATCCCCACGAGGCCGACGATCTTGCCCTGGCTGTCGCGGAACGGCACCTTGGTCGTCAACACGGTCCGCCGGTTGCCGGCCGGATCGACGTGCGGTTCGTCTTTGTTCACCAGCGGCTGCCCGGAATGCAGGAGTTCCCGCTCGTCGGCCGAATACTCGGCCGCCAATTCCTGGGGATAGAAGTCGCGGTCGGTCTTGCCCAGCAGGTCCTCCGGCGCCGCGGCCCCCATGATCTGTGCCACGGCCAGGTTGGCGGCCAGGAACCGACTTTCGGTGTCCTTGACGTAGATGTAATCGGGCAAATGGTCCAGCAGCGTGCGGAGCAGGTTCCGCTCCTGCTGGAGGGTCTCTTCGGTCCGCTTGCGGTGCGTGATGTCGCGGCAGGCCTCGATGATCGCCGTGACCTCGCCCGCCGCGTCGAACACGGGCGCGGCGCTGATCTCCACGAAGACCTCGTTGCCCTTGGCGTCGTAGTGCGTATGCGTGACCGTCGTCGGGGTCTTGGTGGCGATGACCTGCTTCAGCGGGCAGGGCTCGACCTCACTGCTGCAAGGCGCCTCGCGGTGATGCGAAATCTGGTAGCAGGTGCGGCAATTGGACACCGGGTCGACGTCTCCGGCCATATCGCGGGCCACTCGATTGGCCAGCAGGATGCGGTAGTCCCGGCCGACGACCAGCATCGGCTCGGGAATCGCGTCGATGATCGTCTGCAGGAATTCCCGCGACTGCCGGACGGCCTCCTCCATCTTCAGCCGCTCGCTGATGTCGGTGATCGCCGTCTTGCAGAGCGTCACCTGCATCTCGGGTTCGGAAACCGGGAGGCTGCGGAGTTGCACGGCAATCGGCTGCCCGTCCTTAGCCACGAGATGCAGATCGGAGACGACTTCCTGATGTTCACCCACGCATTTCCGCACGTGCTGCAGAAACGCCGCCTCGTCTTCCCGTGCCACGCAGGAGGTAAAGGAATATCCGATGAGGCCGTCGCGCTGGCGCTGCAACAACTTGGCCCCGGCCAGGTTGATCTCTTGCACGAACCCGTCTTCGTCCAGAGTGACGTAGCCCAGGGGCGCGAAATCGTACAGGTCGACGTAGCGGTCGCGATAGGCCTCCAGCCGCCGCTGCGCGTCGCGCAACTCGCGGTTCTTCGCCTCCAACTCCTCGCGCCGCAGCTCCAGTTCGTAGACGAGACGGTGGATCTCTTCCGGGGAAGGTGCATTGAGATTCTGCACGTGGGTGCGAAGCAGGTCGTCGACTTTTTCACACAGTGCCGTGGACTCCGACGCGCCAGTTCGATCTGAGTCGCTCATGAACACTTCCCCTTGGCCGCATGGCCGACGAGCGGTTGGGCGTAGAACGTGGAAGAGCCAAGGAATTGTACGGGTGCCGCCGGGCGGGGGCAAATCGGCACGAGATCAATGCCCTAGCGGCGTTTCACGTGTGCCACGGCCGTGACGACCGTGGCACACTCAGGCACTCGAAGCGGTCCGAAAGGAAGCAGTACGGATCGCGGTCTTCCAAGGGTCGGAGTCCTTCGCCGAAGGACACGGCCGGACACCCGCCGCAGACGTTGCGCAGCCGGCAACCGCGGCAGGCGGCCGGACCTTCCCGGTAGCGCTGGGCGGCCGGCGAATCATAGATGTCGTCGAAGCCGGTTTGCAGGACATCGCCGATCGGCGACGGATACTTGCGGCAGGCGTGGACTTCGCCGTCGGGCAGTAGGGCGACGAAGTTGAACGCAGCCCCGCAGCCGAAGCCCGTGCATCCCGGCAGAGGCTTGCGGCCGGAATGCAGCCGCAGGATGTTGAAGAGGTTGTCTTTGCAGCCCAGCACGGGGTTCGTCCGCCGCGCGCTCATATATCGCCTCAGCAGTCCCGCGAACTCCCGTTTCGACGGCGATTCCAGGTCGGCCGCCTCACCCACCTGCGAGAGACGGTTGAACGTGAACCGCGCCGTCAGCCCGCGCAGCAGTTCGCCCAGCGGAAGCACTTCGTCGAGATTGGCACGGGTGAGCGTGAGCATGACGTGCGTGGGCAAGCCCAGCCGCCGGGCGTCCAAGAGGAATTGCAGCGTGCGGTCGAAATGCCCCGCGCCGCGGACCGCGTCGTTGTGTTCGCGCAACCCTTCGAGACTGACCTGGTAGTAGACCGGCGGCCGGAGATCCATCAATCGCCGGATCGTGTCGAGGCCGATCGGATTCCCTAGAACGGAAATCCTCAGCCGGGCCTCGGCAGCCGCCCGGTAGACTTCCCAGAAGTGCCGGTAGAGGAGCGGGTCGCCGCCGGAGAGGCACAGACGGGCCTCCACGCGGCGCCCCCGGCAAAACGTCCGAAGATCGGCCAGCACCCTCAGTGCCTGGGGCAAATCGAGTTCGCCGCGGTCGGAGCGGTCGTAACAGTGGCGGCAGTGGCCCGCACAGGCGTTGGTCAAATGCCACTGGAGCGTGAAGCTTCTGGTACGGCGGCCGAAGAGACCTCGATCGCGGATCATGGCTGGCCCTGCCCGTCTTGGAAGGGGTGCCATCGGGCGCCGAGGACAGTGTCTCCCTCACCGAGCGCGCAGTCGGCGGCGGCCGCCTCGTAGCGCGTTGCCCCGGCCCTCCGCACGAAGAGGACCGACTCCGCTTCGCCGGCTTGCGGTCCGCGGCACTCGCTCCGGCCCACGCCGGGCCGGAACGTGCGCGAGAAGATCAGCACGAGATGATCCGGCAACAGCACGCCTTGCAGCGTATCGGGACACAGGGCCGCGCCGACGAAGGTCGGCGCCGCGGCCGCCGACACGCTCAGCACCGCCCCGACTCCCAGGCTGCGCTGCATCTTCTCGGCAAGCTGGGCGTCAAAGAGACGGAGCACCACGTGGCATCCGCCGCACGCGTGTTGCGTGGCCAAGGCGATGCTCAGGTTGGCCAGATCGTCATCGGTGGCGGCCACGATGGCCTTGGCGCCGGCCGCGCCGGCGCGGCGGAGCGTTTCTTCCATCTTCGCGTTGCCGAGCACGACGGGGCCCAACTCCCGCGCCGCCTGCAAGTATTCCGCGTCTTCCCGGCATTCGATGGCCACGACCGTCTCGCCGCTGTGGGCCAGTTCCCGCACCAGGCGAAAGCCGATGTTCCCCAAACCGGCCACGATGATGTGCCCTTCATACCGCGCGCAGCCGCGGGCGATCACGTCGCGGAACCGCGTCCGCAGCACCAGGTCCGTTACGATGCTGAACAACAGGGCGATGATTGCCGCGCCGCAGAGCATCACGAACGAGCCGTACAGTTTCAGCCAGGGCGGGGCTTCCAGCAGATTGTAGTCGCCGTAGCCCGTGGTCGTGACGGTCGTAATCACGAAGTAGAAGGCGTCGACCGGCTTCATGTCCAACGCAAAGCGAAAGACGACGACGCTCAAGGCCACGACCGCCGTCAGGGCAAGCAGCGCGGCGCGCAACGCGCGGGGCGCGTCGCGCCACCATTCGCGCAGTCCGGCGGCAAACGCGCGCAACGCGGAAACGCGCCGCGGCGATTGCCGCAGCCCGGCGACGCACTCGTCGTTGCCTTGCCGGAAGCCCAGCCCCACAAGCCGGTCGCCGGCCGCAAGGACGGTAGCTCCGCGTGGGTGGGGCAGGGTCTCGTCGCCGCGATGGATTGCCAGGACAGCGCGGCCGGTTTGTGCGGTCCATTGATCGACCGTCCGGCCGGCCGAGGCGGCAGCCGCGTCTATCGTCGACTCCTCGATGAGGCACGTCGTCGCGTCGATCGCGAACGCCCCCCGCACGGTCGCCCCCAACGCGGCCGCCACGAAGGCCGGCGCCGCCAGGGCCGAGGCCGACAAGACGCGGTCGATCTCGACCGACTCCTCCAAGTGCATCGCGAGTTTCTGGTCGAACACCCGGGCCACGATCGTGATGTTGGGGTTGAGGCGTCGGGCGTCCAGTGCCATCGAGACGTTGGCCAGATCGTCGTTCGTTACCGCGAGAATGGCCGTCGCGCGTTGGATTCCCGCCTCGATCAGCAGTCGGTCTTCACGGGCGTCGCCGAGAATGACCGAGAAGTGCGGGGCGACGGCCGCGCGCCGGTCGTCGCTCGCCTCGCGCGCGACGACCGTCCCGCGCATGCCGAGCCGGGCCAACAGGCAGGCAATGCGAAAGCCCACGTGCCCCAGGCCGCAGACGATTACGTGGCCGCAGGGCGGATTGGCATCGGCGTTGGCCATCGGCATTGCTCCACGTTCATCCGCAGCCGCCGCAACCGCCGCCACAACCTCCGCCGCCGCAACCGCCGCCCCCGCAAGACGAACCGCCGTTGCTCCCGCCGCTGCCGACCGGCCGTGGCGGATACAGGTGCAGCGGCGCCAGGATGGCCGAGAAGCCCGTCGGCAGCAAGCCTATCCCGAAGACGGCCGCCAGGAACGTCAACTCGCTGGCCGAGTCGTCGTGCCGGGAGGATTTCCGCCGGGAGCGGAGACCGGAGAACAACTCCTTGAGTTGCCTGCACGTCCGGCTGCCCAACGTTGTGCGGAACGGTTTGGACGCCTTGTACACGATCACCGGCACGATGATCGCCAGGATCACCAGAAACGCGACGTTCGTGCGTCCCCGCCCCAGCGCCACGGCGATCTTGATGCCGGCAATCGCCCACAGGAAGAGCACGGCCGCAGCGACCAACAGGCACCGCATTTGGACGGCCGCCGCGTCGGGCAGGAGCCGCCGTTGCTTCAGCGGCTCGGCAATCACGCCAGCCTCGCGGAGGATGATCTCGTCCGTATAGATCGACTGCGCCTTGCCGGCGTCGGTGAACTTGGTCAACAGCGCCTTGTCCAACGGCCGCCGCACTTTGTCCAGCGCGTCGCTGCTCGTCGCATGCAGCTTATCGGCCTTGGCCACGAGCAGACCACGCTCCAACAGCGAGACGACGGCAATGCGGAGCACTTCGTCGCGCCCGCCGCGGAGATAGGCCACCTGATACGGATCCTGGGCGATGGCCGAGGCGGCGTCGATTTCCTCGCCCGCGCCCCCCGCTTCCAGGAAATGCCGCACGAGCCACACGGCCACGGCCGTGGCAAGCGACAGGCTGGCGTAGAAGACCAGGAACTCCGGGCCGCGAAGGTCGAAGGGATTGAGGTTCATGTCAGGCGAGCCTCTCCGTGCGCAACCGCAGGGCTTCGGCCAGGGCCATCAACTCGAACAGCACGGGTGCGGCCGCGCCCGCCGGGAGCGACTGCGATTGGCGGGCCGTCGAGATAGCCGCCACCGCCTCGCTCCAACCCGTGCCGCCCGCGGCGGCGACGGCCTCCAGGGCTTCCTTGGGCGATGCAATCGCGCGGCCTTCGAGTTCCAATAACGTGGCCGCCGCCGAGCGCAGCGGGCCGGCCGCCTCGGCGATCACCACGGCCAATTGCTCCTCCCGCAAGCTGACCGCGGCATAGCGTTCCCGCAGCCGCAGCGTCAGGTTCAAGAGAATCTGGACCAGCTTCTGCTTCTTCGCGGCGCGGGAAGTCGTCAACGTGGCAATGACGTCGTCGCCGTAGAGCACCCGGCGGCGGCGACCGATGTCGTCGAACTTCACGGCGAAGGCCTCGGCCGCGGCCGGCAATTCGGATTCTAGGACGAACATCACCGACGCCCGCGCCGCGACGTTGGCCACGCGCAGCGGTTCGCGGAAGGCATCGACCTGCGGCTTGTCGAAACGCCGCAAGGCAAACAGCAGGTTCAGGTCGGAAGTCGCGCGCAAGCGGCCTTCGGCGCCGCTGCCAAAGAGGATGATGCTCCGCAGCGCGTCCTGAAAGCACTGCTTCGCGGCGGCGACCAGATCGGTCAGTAGCCGCTCGATGGCCGGCGTCATCCCGGCAGCCGAGGATGGGAGGGAAGAATCCATGGGAGTCTGCTCCTCGATAGGTTTTGTCGAGTTGGGGTGGCAGTTGTACTGTCACCTCCGGTTGTTGCCGGCCGGGGCGGCAGTACAACTGCCGCCCCAACCGATCTCATCCCGCCGCCAGCCGGCGTTCGACTTGGCGGACAGCTTCGTCGGCAGACCAGTCGCGGTGGCAGAGCCGCAGCGGGGCGCCGGCATTCATCCAGTGATCTACCCGCTTCTGGGCCGAAACCACCGTGCTGTGGCTGCGGCGGCCGAAGTAGCGGCCGATCTCGCTCAAGGCCGCGCGCGTGTGCTTGCGGGCCAACCACATGGCCAACATGCGGGGATGGCTGACCTGCTGCCCCTTATCGTCCGATTGCAGGCAGTCGGGCTCCAGGCCGAAGACGTCGCAGACGGCCTTTTCGATGTCGCCCAAGCGGACCACGCGGCCGCTGTGTCGGATCATCTCGGCCAACTCCTCCTCGGCCATTGCCAGGGTGATCGGCCGCCCGTGGGCCTCGGCGGCGGCCTGCAAGCGGCAGAGCGCGCCGGAGAGTTCGCGCGCGTGGCTGGTCAGGCGCGTGGCGAGGAACTCCTGTACGTCGGGCGGGACTTCCAGGTCCATGCGCCGCGCCATGTGGGCCACGATGCCGGCGCGCGTCGCCTGGTCGGCTGCCTCGATGCGGCAGATCATGCCGCTCTGTAGGCGCGTGAGCAGTTCCGGCCCCAGGTCGCCCAATTCGGCCGGCGCGCGGTCGGCCGCGAACACCAGTTGCTTGCCTTCGCGGATCAACGTATCGACCGTATAGAGCAACTCGACGAGCGTGGCCCGCTTACCGGCCAGGAAATGCACGTCGTCGAGAATCAGCAATCCCACGCCACGGTACTTGCGGCGGAAGCTGGGCAAGCCGCTGCCGCGCAAGGCCTCGAGGAAGTACGTCGTAAACTGCTCGGCCGAGAGATAGACGGCGTGCAACTTGCGGCTCTTCTGCGCGGCGGTCCAGATGCCCTCCAAGAGGTGCGTCTTGCCGACGCTGGTCGGGCCGTAGAAGAACAAGGGCGACCACTGGCCGGGACGGCGCACGGCCGACTCGGCCGCGGCCAACGCCATCTTGTTGCCGTCGCCGGCGACGAACGAGTCGAGGGAGGAGAACTTGCGGCGCGCGTGCCCGTTGGCCGCGGCGACGGCCGGCGGCGCGTCGTCGGCCGCCACGGCCCGCAGCGCAGCGGCCGGTTGTTTCGCGGCCGCGACCGGCGGCCGCGCCGGCGGTGCGGCAGGCTGCGGTTCAGCCTGCGGATCGGGCAGGTTTGCGTCGAGGTGGAATTTCACGGCCGCGGAGTGTCCCAAAACTTCGGTGCATGCCTCGTCGATATGCCGGTGGAAGCTGGCGCGAATCCACTCCAAGAAGAACCGGTTGGGGACGGTAATCGAGAGCGTACGGCCCTCGACCGCGAACCGCGCGCTGGAGCCGAACCAGAGCGCGAATCGTTCTTTCCCGACCTTGTCGGCCAATGCACTCCGCAGAGCCGACACGATCTCCATATCGTCCTTGGTCACTTGCAATCCATCCCCGGCGCGCAGCTTCCTCCGGCCATCGTGCGGCGAATCGTTTCGCGCGTCCTTGAATCGTCCCGCCGCAGTGCGGGGCGATGCCGAAGAAAAAAGTCACCTGCTGGGCGGCCGCAGCCGCCTCGGTTCCTTGGTTGTGTCACCCGTGAGAAGACTGATTTTAGCGTTGCCAGCAGTGCTGTCAAACAGTCCTCCCCGGCCGGCCGCCAGGATTTTTTCGCGGTCCGCGGCGGCGCGCCGGAATCTTCGGAAAATACCACGGTCTCGCGGCGGCATGGCGGCCGGGATTTCCCACTCGTCAAAGGCGCTTATCGTGGAAAACCTGTTGAAGATCGCCCGCCCGGCCGGCGGCCGCTTTTCGACTTACGGCGCGGCCCGCCAACCAAAGCATTTCCGTCCCAAGGGATTAGGAGGGTGAGCCGCAGGCATAAACAGGCGAGCCCCGGGCGTTAGCCCGGGGATGCTTGGCGTACGAGTCAACCTCATCCCCGGGCTAACGCCCGGGGCTCGCCTGCCACTCACGAAAACACCCGCAAGTACACGCGGCGGCGGTCCCAGGCCTGGAATCCGGCGGCGGCGTAGGCGGCAATCGCCGGTTCGTTGGCCGCGTCGACGGCCAGCACCAGGCGCGGCCGGCCCGCCTGCCGGGCCATCCATTGCGCGTGTCGCGCGAGGTGCATCCCCCAGCCGTGCCCGCGCTCCGCGGCCATCACCCCCATGTAGACCAACTCCAAGTTTTCGTGTTGCGGATGGTCGGCCAGGAGCAGGCAGCCCACGTCGCGGCCCGCCTGCCGCGCCAAGAGCCACCGCCGCGGGTCGAACTCGCCCGTGGCCCGATAGCCGGCCAGCACGTCGTCGATGTGCCGCACGCCGTTGATGGCCGGGCAATCGCGCGTGCCAGCGTATGTCGCGTCCACGACCCGCGCCAACCGCTCGTGATTCGCCTCGCAGTACGGCTCGAAGTCCAACGGCGCGACTGGTTGGCTTGCGGGGAATTGCTCCTTGAGGCTGACTAGGTAAAGCAGGTCGGCCAGGTAGGAGAAGTTCCAGCGGCTCAGCAATTCCTCTTCGGCCGGGCTGGCACTCTCCAACAGGACTTGCGCGATGCGCACGCCGCTGCGTTGAAACCAGTCGCACGCGGCGTCGAGAAGTCGATCATCAGGCGAGCCCCGGGCGTCAGCCCGGGGATGCGAGCCGTTCGATGCAGAATCCCCGGGCTGACGCCCGGGGCTCGCCGCGCGCGGCAGCCAGAGGGTTGCGGCCCTGCCCGCCTGGAGTTGCGCAAACAGGGCTCCGATCAGGCGGCCGTCGCGATACGCGCCGAACAGGCCGTCCAACGCAAGTCTCCCCACCGCAGTGTCGGCCATGATGGACTCGACTTGCCGCTGGCTTTCGTCGCCGTCCAAGTGGCTGAACGCCAAGTCGAGTGCGGCGGCACGGTCGGCGGCCGGAACGGAGGAAATCTGTAGATCGTCGGGGGGCAAGGGGTTCACAAGAACTTCACTTCTTCGCCGCCGGCACGGCCACGTCGCGGAGGCTTTGCACGGGCTGGCCGTCCGTGCCGGGCAGTTCGGCCACCAGTTGATACGCGCCCGCCTCCGCGGGCACTTCGATCTCGAAGGTGAGCGTCTGGCTGCCGATCGGATCGACCTTGCACGGCAGCGGATACGACTGCACCTGTTGGCCGCGGACCACGCTGAGCTTCACCGTGCCTTCCCACGGCTTGTCGAGGTCGTTAATGACCACGACCGACACCTTGCACTTCTTCTCGGCGGGAAACTCCTCGGCCCAGTAGTCGACCATCAGCCCGACCGGGGCGAAGGCATCGCGGACATACTTGGCGAACTTCGGCTCGAGCGTCAGTTTCTCGATGTCCAGGAAGTGGTCGCTGGTCTGGCCGTCGGGCCGCGAGTAGCCCAGGCCGCAGAAGTGCAGCACGCCGGCCACCTGGCGGCGGCACCGCCAGAACTCGGTCTTGGCGGCCAGCAGCCGCGTGTAGAGTTCCCGGCGTTGCTCGACGGTGGCGTCCGGCCCGAGCATCGCGTCGTAGTTCCGCTTGGTCAGCGTGGTGGGCGTGCCGTCGCGGTTCAGCCACAGCCAGCCGTACTCGTTGATAATCGTCGGGTTGTTCCCCTGGTTCGGCAGCGGCCCGCCGCCGAGCCCGCCCGGCACGCCCGGCGCCCCCGGCTTATTGGCGAAGTCGCGGAGCCGGAACGTGGTCGGCTTGCCCTTGGGGCCGCCATCGCTGTACATGGCATAGGGGTGGGCTTCGTAAACGTCAGTCGGACTCTGCGGCGGCGACCAGCCGTTGTCCCACGGCCGGTTCGAGAGGTCCAGCCCGCGGACCGCCTGGATGGCCGCGCCCGTCTCGGTCGTCTTGGTCTCGTTCTGCGCGTCCCAGATCACTACGCAGGGATGGTTCCACCGCTCGCGCATCCACTCGGTGTATTCCTTCACCAACTGGTCGCTCTTGAGTTCGGCCGGCCACTTGTCCAAGTACCAGATGGGAAACTCGTCCTGGATTAGCAGGCCCTCCTCATCGGCAATGTCGTACCATTTTTCCGGCGGGAAGCCGATGCAGTACCGCGCCGAGTTCCAGTGCATGTTGCGGAAGACCTTGTGCAGGCGCCGCACCCACTCTTCGCGCCACGGCCGGTCGCCGCGGGTCGGGTCTTCGAAGAAGCGGTAGATGCAGACGTTCGTCCCTCGCAGCGGATACGGCTTGCCGTTGAGCACCGCCTGCTTGGTTTTGGGATCGAAGGCGAAACTCCTCATGCCGAAACGCACCGCGAGCGTGTCGGCCCCGGTTGAAACCTCGACGCGATAGAGGAACGGGTCTTCGGGCGACCACAGCCGGCAGCCGTCGATGGGAACCGTTACGTCCACGGTCTGTTTCTTGCCCGCTTCGAACTGCACGGCGGCCGACTCGGCCGCGCCGACGGCCTTGCCGCCGGCCGCCTCGCTCACGCGGCAGGCGACCTTCGTCTCGACCGGCTGCCCGGGATTTCGTATCGTGGCCACGACGCGGACGGCCTTCTTTTCCAAGTCCGGCACGGTTTGAATGTTCTCGACGTACGGCGCACCGGAGAGGATCAATTCGACCGAGTCGTAGATGCCCGGGATGTAGCGGATCTTCTCGAAATCCCAGCCGTCGGGGATGCTCCGCGACACGGCCTCGCGCCACGCGCCCACGCGGACCAGCAGTTCGTTCTGCTGGCCGTCGCCCTTGAGGTGCTCGCGGACGTCAAGCACCGCCGGCGTGAAGCAGGGCAGATGGTCGCCCACCAGCTTACCGTTTAGGAACACCCGCGTGCCGTAGCGGGCCTTGTGGATTTTCAGCCGGGCAACGGCCGGCAACGGCCCATCGACCTTGAAAACGCGGCGATACCAGAACGCCTGGCGGTGTTTCTCGCTCTCCTTCTTGCCCACGTCGCTGAAGGCGGGGATGGCCATGTCGGCCAAGCCGGGCACCTGCACGCGATGGGTAAACAGGGTCGGGGCCTGGTCCATCGTACCCTGGGCAATCTCCCAAGTGCCGTCGAGACTGATTACCTTGCGCCCCTCGACTCCGGCAATCGCGTCCCCTTGCACGACGGCAATCAACAACACGACTATCGGCAGCAAACGCGGGAAGCGGCACATCCGGGGGGCTCCTTCGCAAACGGTGGGATACGGGAAGCACACCGCCATAATAGCGGCCGCGGCGGCGACTGCAAGTATCTTCGCCTTTACAGAATCGGCCGAATATCCCATACTACTGCGGCGGAGAGACGTTATGGCCCTACTGTCGATGAACGAGACCACGACCTTTCGCTGGTCGTTCGAGGAAGACGTGGCTCACTATTCGGCCGCCGGGATTCCGGCCATCGGCGTCTGGCGGCAGAAGCTCTCCGATTGTGGGCAGGCCAAGGCCCGGGAACTGCTCGACAGCACCGGCCTGCGGGTCTCGCACCTCTTCTGGGCGGGCGGATTCACCGGCTCCGAAGGCCGCAGCTACCGCGAAAGCGTGGAAGACGCCGCCGAGGCCATCCGCACCGCTGCCGCGCTGAAGACCGGCACGCTGGTCATCTACAGCGGCGCCCGCGCCGGCCACACCTACAACCACGCCAAACGCCTCATCCAAGGGGCGATTAAGGAGTTGCTCCCCCTGGCCGGCGAACTTGGCGTCACGCTCGCCGTCGAGCCGATGCATCCCGGCTGCGCGACCGAGTGGACTTTCCTGACCAGTCTCGACGACGTGCTGACCTTGCTCGGGGTCGTTGCCAGTCCGCACGTCAAGATGGTGTTGGACACCTATCACCTCGGCCTGACGCCCGGTCTGCTGGACCGCGTCGCCCAGATCGTGCCGCACGTTGCCTTGGTCCAATTGGGCGACGGCCGGCAACCGCCCAGCGGCGAGCAGAACCGCTGCCGGCTCGGCGACGGAAACGTGCCGCTGAAGGAAATCGTGGCCGCCTTGAAGTCGGCCGGCTACGACGGCTTCTACGACGTCGAGTTGCTCGGCGAAGAGATCGAGCCGGCCGATTACCACGCGCTGTTGGACCACGCCAATCAGGCGTTTGCGGAGTTGGTGGGCTCTTAGGCGTTCGCGTGCCGCGGCCGTGTCCGAAATCCGAAACACGAAAACCGAAACAAGTCCCAAGTCCGAAATTCCAATGGCCGGACGGCGGAGCTGTGTCTTTGGAACATTGAGCCTTTGAATTTGTTTCGGATTTCGTGTTTCGGATTTCGGATTTGACCCTGGTGCGCGGCAGGTTGGCAACCTGCCCCACGTTGCGTCACTTCAAGAGCGCCTGCCGGATCGAGGCCAGCGTGCGGAGCGCCAACTTGGGGCGGCCTTGCCGGTCGAACAGGCCGCCGTGCGGGAAGTCGTGCGGTTGGTCGTCGCGGAGCTGGCTCCACAGCACGCCCTGCACGTACGACTTGGCCAAGACTAGCGGCAAGTAGCGCGCGATCCAGGCCTGTTGGTTCTTGGCAGTCCACGGGCCGGGCGATACGCGGGCCGGCCGCGCGGCCAGTGGATCGGCCTCGCCGCCGCTCGGCGCGCAAAGGGAAATCGCCAGCGGCAGCCCCAACGCGCTCCAGTAGTCCAGTTGCCGGCTGACCTCCAGCAGCGTGCGCGGCAGCGTGCCGCCCGGGTAATAACCGCAGTTGACCTCCAGAATCAGTCCGCGAAGATCCAGGCCGGCGCGAATCAAGGCGTCTGCCAGGTGCAACGGCGGGAAATCGATGTCGCGGCGGGCCATGTATTCGGCCCACGGCTGATCGAACGACACCACCGTGGCCGCCTTCGGGTCGAGCGAGTGGACCAGTTCCAGCGCGCGCGCGGTCAGACGCAGTTTCTCCTCTTCGGTCAACTTGAGCGTCTCGGCCGTATTGATGCGTGCTGCACACTGCCACACGTCGATCTTGCCGCGATAACGACTCACCGCCGCGCGGACAAACTCGGTAACGAACGACAACACGCTGTCGAAGTCGCCTTCCCACAAACAGAGCCAGTCGGGCAGGCCGCGATGGTCGAGTTGCAGCAGCGGGCCGGCGCAAACCTTCAAGCCGTTGGCGCGGCACCATTCGATCTGCGCGTCGGGGACCGTCCAGGCGAAGCGCCCCTCGACGGCCTCGGTCTCACGCCAGCAAACGGGCACGTTGGCCGCGTTGAAGGCCGCGAGGAACTGCCCCGCGGTGGCGTCGTCCAGCGGCACCGCACCCAAGTCGCCGGCCAGCATGGTGTTGATCTTCGCGCCGCCGCGGCGGCGCGCGGCCAGGGCCTGCTCGACGTAGGCCGCCACCACCGCGTCGCTGGCGTCCAGGGCGATGCGGATGGCTTCCTCCGACAACTGGGCCGCCGCCGGGGGATCATCTTGCCGCACCACCGCCTGCGCCAGGCAACGCACGGCCTCCTCCACCTTCGCCGCAATCCCCTCCGGCGGAACCAGGCCGATCATCTGCCAGTCGGCCAACTGGTTGCGGAGTTGATTGACCGTGCCGCGCGCGAGTTCCAAGGGCAGCAGATACGGTTGCGGCTGCTCCAGCAGGCTGCCCGTGCTGAGCGTCAGCCAGCCGCGTCCCTCGACCGGCCAAGGGAGATGCAGATTCCCCGAATCGGAGACCGCGCGGTGCAACGCCAACTCGCCGCCGTCGGCCGTGGCGCGGGTCTCCCACGTGGCGCGGTCCACGCCCGACACATAAGCCTGCTGGGCCACCTCGTCGGTGAGACGCTCCGGCGGAGTGACGAGAAATCGCATCAGGCCCATCGGGACACGTACCTCGGTAGGAGTGCGCTGGCTTCTTGGGGAAAAAAGGGGACAGTCCCCATTTGTGCGAAGCACCCTCCGGGCCGTTCCGGCAAATGGGGACTGTCCCCTTTTCCCCTTGCGCAAGTGTAACGGAGTTACGGCCTTCGATCAAGTAATGATTCCGGGGTAGAACGCGTGTGCCGCGGCCGATTGACACCCCGCCGTACCGCGACGAAAATGGGCCTGCGTCGGGCGTCCTTCCGAACCCGGTTCCTTCGATCACAAGGGAGACACTGCCATGACCGGCAAACGCACGCGTCGCACGTTTCTTCGGGAAAGCGGGGCCGCATTGGCCGGGATCGGACTGGCGGGACTCGCCGCGCCGCGGTTGGCCCGAGCCGAGCCGGCCAAGTGCAGTTCGCCCTCGGCCGCCAAGGCGGGCTGGCTCATCGGCGTGCAGCAGTACACCTTCCGCAGCATGAGTTGCTACGAGGCCCTCGACAAGATGGCCGCCCTCGGCGTGCAACATCTGGAAGCGTGCTTCTTCCTCGGGCTGGACAAGGCCCGGCCGCAATTGAAGACCTGCGAGGATCTGCCGGCGGAGGTCCGCAAGGAGTTCAAGGCGAAACTGGCCGACAAAGGGATCGCCATGTCGGCCTTCTACGCCAACCTCGGCGACGACAAAGACCGCGCGAAGAAGATCTTCGACTTCGCCAAGGAGATGGGCTCGACGACCATCGTGGCCGAGCCGCCCGCCGCGGCCTTCGACGCGATCGAAAAACTCTGCGACGAGTACCAGATCAACCTCGCCGTCCACAACCATCCCGGCCCGCAGTCGGCCTACTGGAAGCCGGAGAACGTGTTGGCCGTGTGCAAAGGCCGCGGCAAACGAATCGGCGCCTGCTGTGACACGGGCCACTGGGTCCGCTCGGGCCTCGACCCGATCGAGTGCCTGAAGCTCGTGCAGGGCCGCATCCTCGGCTTCCACTTGAAAGACGTGATCGAGAAGGGCAAGCCGGCCGCGCGCGACGTGCCGTTGGGCGAAGGCAAGGCCGACTACGCGGCCGTCCTAAAGGAACTCAAACGCCAGAACTACCGCGGCTTGATGACCATCGAATACGAGCACGAGTCGCCCGAACTGGCACAGGACGTGGCCCAGTGCGTGGCGTTTGTGGAGAATTGGGTCAAGGAAGCGGGCGCGTGATCGCGCACCCGATGGGAATTATGGGAGTAATGGGAATCATGAGAGCAGTCCCATCATTCCCATTGCTCCCATGCTTCCCGTTCCCACCGGACCGGACGAAGCGAGGAGCATTATGACCGAAAAGGAATTCCTGCGGTCCGTATCGAACGGCGGCGTCGACGTCGTCCAGATGCTTCTGGACATGCTCGGCTCGTCGCAGGCAGACTACTGCGTCATCGGCGGGCTGGCTGTGAACGCCTACGTCGAGCCGGTCGTGAGCCTCGACCTGGACATCGTCGTGGCAGCCAGGAATGTCGAGACGCTGTGCGCGAAGGCCGAAGAACTGGGCTTCCGCCTGGATCGCTTCCCGCACAGCATCAACCTGACCTACCCTGCCTCCGCGCTGAGAATCCAGTTGCAGACCGACGGCCGCTACCAAGCGTTCATTCCGCGGGCTGCGCGCAAGGAGGTGTTGGGCTACGAGATGCACGTGGCGCGGCTCGAGGACGTAGTCTGCGGCAAGACGTGGGCCTGTGAAGACCCCGCCCGGCGCAGGAGCAAGCAACAGAAGGATCTGGCCGACCTCGCGCGGATCGTCGAATCCTATCCGGCGATGGCCGATCTTCTGCCCGACGCGGTGCGCAAGATGGTTGAGTAGGCGGATGCGAGCCTTCGCCGCAAGACACGGCGTCGCGCGGGCCACGCCACAAGCCCCATCTTCGGGCAAACCGACACATTTTCCAGGGGGGCACCTTCTCGGCGGCGAACGATCAGTTTAAAGATTAGGTATCCATGGAAGTTGCGGAGGACCACCAGAATTGCCGCTGCGAAAAGTTCAAAATTGGCCTAATCTATGCCAACAATTTTGCTTGACAGAAATGCAGCGATGTGCAGAATAGGGTCTGCCTCTCTGTTCCGTGTTGCCCCGTACAAGGCAGCGTCCGCACCCAAGCTGAAGACGTCCCGCTCGTGAGGGCGTCACTCTTTCTTGGGCGCGATGGCGGCTCACACGCTGTGGGCCGACTCCACCTCGCGTTGGCAGGCGGCAATCCCTCCTGGCTGTTGTTTCCAGCCGCGGCGGGTTCTCGCTTGGGTGGGTTCTCGAGGCGTGATCTGGACTGTCCTTCACAACCACTTGCGTAGGAACGAATCATGGCCAAGCATCCGTCGCACCGCCGTTCCGCCCTGCTTGCCGCCCTTGGATGTGCCGCCGTATGGGTGTTCTCTGCCGAACGACTTTCGGCCCAAATCGGCATTGGCGGAGGAGGTGGAGTGCCTCTGACAACCTTCATCCCCGCCGGCGAGGATCTGTTCACGACGCAGACGCCGGCGTCGTCCTACACGTTCCCCTTGACCGACCCGATCCCGGCAGGCTTCTTCGGACCAGGCTCGCTGCCGTTCGATGGCGTGGTGCTGTTGGGCGGCCCGGCGGGTGTGGCGACCGACACGGTCGTCCGCCGCATGGGCTCCATGAGCTTCGGGGATCCGCCCTTGCCGGCCACGGTGCCGATCGAACTGGTGTCCCTGAACCTGGTCTCCTGTCAGCCGATCACCGTCCACTACAGCAATAGCAGCACGGCGCAGTGGAACGTTACCGTCACCCTGAGCCCGACCCCGCTCGGCCCAGGCCAGATGAATGTCGTCAAGAGTCACACCGACGGCGGGACGTTCAGCAGTACGCTCCCGGTGCAACCGGTGTTCAGGTTCACGCGCGTCGACGACCCGTTCGTCACCACCGGCCCGCTGGACGGGCCGGCGACGACGACCACCGGATGGGGCTCGTGGAGCCAGATCGCGCCGCCGGGCGTCCCCTTGAACACCAACAACTTCTACCCCGGAGGCGTGCCGACGGATCCACTGGCCCTGGATTCCGTTTCCTACTCCGGCGGCGGGCTGAACCTGCAACTCCGCCTGACGACCGTGCCCGAACCTTCCACCTTCGTCCTGTTGGGAATGGGTGCCGCCGGTCTGCTGGTCTACGTTTGGCGGCGGCGGAAGACCGCGTTTGTTCCGGTATCGTGTCTTCGTGCCCTATCTGTTTGGACGAGGAGGTCAAACATGTTCCCGCACTTCCAAACTCGAGACGTTGGTCGAGCGTCCGCGCCAGGCGCGCAAGGAATCCGCATCACGAGCGATTGCCCCGTTGCACCTCGCCCGGTCGTATCGCGGGGCCTCGCGGCGATTGCGGTGAGTGTTCTATTCCTCGCCAACCCGCAGCTTTCCGCGGCCCAAGTTCAACTGCTCAACAACGGCAACTTCGAATTGTTCGCCCCCGATATCAACGGGAACAACGTGCCGGTGGGCTGGACCTATACGAGAGGCGACAGTCCGCTTTCGAACATCCGATACACGACGGGGCTTCCGCACGCGCTGTTCCTCAGCCCCTTTACCGACACCTATCCCGACGGGCTCTCGTCGGTGAAGTTCCAGGACGGATTCGATGTCCCGGGCGACATCGCACGCCCTTCGCTCACGCAGAACTTCGTGGCCAACACCCACGTGACGTTTAGTTTCGACTTCACCACGACCGGTCCGCTCACGCTCAATCGGTTTTGGATGGTCGAGTTGTTGGCCGGCAACAACGCCCCGGCCTTCGACATGTACCTCGACATGCAACCCGGCTCGAAGTTCGCGATCGGCGACGGGAGCGGCGCGGCCAATATCGTCGAGATCCTCGGCAACCGCTACTATCACGTCCAAGCCGACGTCAACACCGCCACGGGTTCTTGGAGCGGCACGGTCGATTCCAACTTGGGCGATCACGGCGACTGGACCAACCGGCAACTCCTCAACGTCGCCAATGTGGCCAAGGTGAACATTCAAGATATCTCAAGCGGCGAGAACGGCATCTTCTATTGGGACAACTTCTCCGTAAGAACTGTGCCCGAGCCGTCATCGCTCGCGATGTTAGGGATGGGCGTGCTCGGCGCGTACGCGCTGGCGCGTCGTTCGCGGCGGGCCCGACAATGAGCCTCTTCGGTTGGAGTTACTTTTTCCCGGCCGCAAACGCCTCGATCGCCGCGCGGCGGAAGGCGTCTTGGCTCTTGCCGCCTTCGCCGGGGAAGCCGGCGTGTTGCACGAGCCAGACGAAGATCAGCCCGCGCTTCGTATCGGCCGTGGCGTTCGTCGCAAGGGCGCCGCCGTGGCCGAAATTGTCGGGCCCTACGGAGAAGCCCAGGCCGTAGCTGTCCTTCAAGCCCGGCGGCGTCTGCCGGCTGGTCAGCTCCTTGACGGCCGCTTCCGAGAGCACGCGCTTGCCGTCGAGTTGCCCGCCGTTGAGCAACATCTGGTAGAAGCGGGCCACGTCGCGGGCGGTCGAGAACAGCCCGCCGGCCGGCATCGGGAACCGCTCGCGACGGTCGGTCAGCGGATAATAGAGTTGTCCGATCTTCGTCTCTTCCAGTCCCCGGTTGCCCGCGCCGGGCTTGTAGGCCTTGGCGATCCGCGCGGCCTGGGCATCGTCGGGCCAGAACGTTGTGTCGTTCATGCCCAGCGGACGCAGCAGGCGCTCGTCGAGGAACTTCTCGAACGTCATGCCGGCGACGACCTCGATGATCCGCCCCGCCGCGTTAATGCCCTCATTGCTGTACTGGTACTTGCTGTCGGGCTCGAAGTCCAGCGGCGTCATGGCGTAGCTCCGCACGCGGGCGGCCAAGGGATAGAGATCGAGCGTGGGCTCTTCGATGCCCGACTTGAACGGCAGCCCGCTGGTGTGCGAGAGCACGTTCCGCACCGTGATCGGATGCTTCGGCCGCCGCAACAACACGTGCTCGGCGTCTTTCTCGGCGACGACCATCTGCCCGCGGAACTCGGGCAGGTACTTCTCCACCGGGTCGTCGAGGCGGACTTCGCCTTCATCGACCAGGATCATCAAGGCCGCGGCCGTGATGGGCTTCGATTGCGAGGCGATCCAGAACAGCGAGTCGGCCTGCATCGGCTTCTTTGCGGCCATGTCGGCCCAGCCGGCGGCCTCGACGCACAGCACCTTGTCTTTGTCGGCCACCAGCATTACCGCGCCGGCCAATTCCTGGCGGTCGACGAACGGCTGCACGCTCGCGGCGAGCTCGCCTGATGGCTCCGCGCCCAGCGTGGCCACTCCGCGGCCAAGGGCGGACAGCATCATAGCAAGAGTGGCAAGCAAACGAAGATTGCGGCGGATCATAGCGTTGGTCTCCTGAAGTGAAGAACGCTTGTGGGAAGCATGGGAATGGGAATAATGGGAGCAATGAGAATCATGGGACCGGTCCCACAATTCCCATTACTCCCATGATTCCCATGCGCGCTAGTCCTCCGCATTTCCCGACTTCTCAGGTGAACTTCTTCCCCGTCAGCCACTCGTAGGCCTCGACATATTTCGCCCGCGTTTTGACGATCACGTCCTCGGGCAGGGCCGGCGGTGGGCTGTTGCGGTCCCAGTCGGTCGACAGCAGCCAGTCGCGCACGAACTGTTTGTCGAACGACGGCTGACCGCGGCCGGGGGCGTATTGATCGGCGGGCCAGAACCGCGAGCTGTCGGGCGTGAGCACTTCGTCGATCAGCAACAACTCGTCGTCGACCTGGCCGAACTCGAACTTCGTGTCGGCGATGATGATCCCCCGCTGCCGCGCGTAGTCGCTGCCGCGGCGGAAGACCTCCAGGCTGCGGCGCCGCAGTTCCTCGGCCAGGCCGCGGCCCACGATCTGCACCATGCGGTCGAAAGAAATGTTCTCGTCGTGCCCCTCGGCCGCCTTCGTCGAGGGCGTGAAGATCGGCTCGGGCAGACGGGCACTCTCGGTCAGCCCGGGCGGCAACTTGACGCCGCACACCATGCCGTTCTGCTGATACTCCTTCCAGCCGGAACCCGAGAGATAGCCGCGGACAACGCACTCGATGGGCACGACTTCGGTCTTGCGGCACAGCGTAGTGCGTCCGGCCAGCATCGCGCGGTCGGCGCCCGCCGGCAGGTCCATCTGCTCCACGTCGGTGCTGATGATGTGGTTCGGCTCGCGTAGCCGCTCGAACCAGAAGGCGGCGATTTGCGTCAGCACCCGCCCCTTGTCGGGTATCCCGCTGGGCAGTACCCAGTCGAAGGCGCTGATGCGGTCGCTGCTGACCAACAGCAGGCGATCGCCCAGATCGTACACATCGCGGACCTTGCCGCGGCGGACCGAAAGACCGGGAATCGCTGTTTGCAGTACGATGGCGTTGGACATGGCCGGAGGTAATGAGTAGAGGGTAGTGAGTAGTGGGCAGTGCGCAAGCAGTTGGGGATTATTGAAAACGAAATCGGGACGAAAGACAAGGGGCTACCAGACGTCCTTAGGCGCCATCCAGCCGAGGCGTTTTTCCAGCGGCAGCGGAGCCCCGTCGGCGTCGGTCAGCAGTCGGGGGGGATCGCGGCGCTGCGTCAGTAGCGACACCGCGACCATCAGCACCAGCGACACGCCCACGGCCGGGGCCGAGCTGATATACACCGCGTCCCACACGGCGTTGATCACGTCGACCTCGCCCTCTGCGGTATTCGTCTCCGCCGTGGTGGGGTACAGGCAGACCAGTCCCGCCAGCCATGTGGCGAACCCACCCAGGAAAGCCGCCACCGCCCCCGATCCGTTGGCCTTCCTCCAGTACATGCCCAGGGCGAACGGCACGAACAGCCCTACCAACAAGAGCGCCCAGGAGATCGTGGCCAGCTTGTAGATGTTGGTGATCGCCGCGGCAATGCCGATGCTCGCCAGTCCGATGACTACGACCATGATCCGCGTCCAAAGCAACTTCCGGCGGTCGTCCATGTCGGGCCATATCCGCGGCAGTAGGTTCTCCGTGACCACCGACGCTCCAGCCAGAATCGAACTGTCGGAGGTGCTCATCAGGGCCGAGGCCAAAGCCGCAATGAAGATCGCCGCGACGACCGGCGGCACGTACTTCATGGCGGCGAACACCAAGAGGCCGTTGAGCTCGTTGGCCGGGAGGTCGGGCTGGAGGCCGTACATCATGATGCCGATCAACGGCGACATGACGCCGAAGACGAAGTACAGGGCGGCTGCGAGGTACGTGCCCCAGACCGACGTGGCCTCGTTGTGGGCCGACATCGACCGCTGCATCAAGTCCTGGCAGGCGATGCTCCCGAAGCCGACCGTCATCCAGGCGGCGATCCAGTAGAGCGTCCCCAGGCAGCCCTGGTAACCCAAGTAGCCGTCGGCGGCCGAAGGCAGCAGGGTGAAGGGATCGTTGCCGCCCAAGACGGCGGCGTTGGCCACCGCGTCCGGCCATCCGCCCGACGCCTGAAGCACGTAGAGGAACAGGATTGTGATGCCGCCGGCCGTAAAGAACATCTGAATGAAGTCCAGCAGCGTGTCGGCCCACATGCCGCCCATGGTTGTGTAGGCGGTGACGATCAGCCCCACGCCGATCATTGCCCAAAGCGGATCCCAGCCCAGCAACGCGTGGAGGACGGTTCCGCCGGCGACGATCTGCGCGGCGGTCCAGCCGAAGTAGGTCAAGAGTTGCGCGGCCGAGGCCAGCGCCCCCATCGCCGGTCCGTACCGCTTCTCGAAAAAATCGACGACCGTAAGGTACTTCGCCCGGCGCATGAGGCGGATGAAAAAGAGCCCCGAAAGGAGCAAGCAGGCGACCGCGCCGAACGGGTCGAAGATCACGCCGTGAAAACCCGTGCGGTAAGCCTGAGCCGAGGCCCCCATCAGGGCCTCGGCGCCGAACCAAGTGGCCATGATCGAGGCCCCGGCGATGTAGATCGGCAAGCGGCGGCCGGCGACGATGTAATCGGCCGCGTTGGACACCCGCCGCGAAGCCAGATACCCGATCAGCAGCCGTACGGCGAAGAAGGCGCCGATCCCCCACAGGATGAGCCACGTGTAGGCGTAATTCTCGAAGTTCATGGTTCGGATCCGTGTGCCACGGCCGTCTCGACGGCACCAGCGGTAAGCCGGCCGTGGCGTTGCAGGTCTGATGGATGATAACCGGACTCTCCCTCCACAGGAAGGGGCGCTGGCATTTGCAGTTGCCGCGACGGGGCGGTTCTGGTAGCTTACGGGTTTCGCGGCGCGACGTGCGTTGCCCCTCCTTTGGAGGATGAGAGAATGTACTACGCCTCCATTGGCCCCATCTCGACGTATCTGCCCGAAGCGGTCGAGGATAACGACTTCTTGGCGGCCAAGTTTCCCAAGTGGGATATGGAGTTGATCTATAAGAAGACGGGCATCCGTGCCCGACACATCGCGGCCCCGGGCCAAACCGCCTCTGACCTGGGCGTGGCCGCCGCCGAGCGGTTGTTTCAGGAACACCACATCGACCGCGGGTCGATCGACTTCCTGCTTTTCTGCACGCAGTCGCCCGACTACGTCCTGCCCACGACCGCCTGCCTGATGCAGCAGCGGCTCGGGCTGCGAACCTCGATCGGGGCGCTGGACTTCAATCTGGGTTGTTCGGGCTTCGTGTACGGGCTGTCATTGGCCGACGGACTGATCCGCGCCGGCTCCGCGCGCCGCGTGCTGCTGGTCACGGGCGAGACGTACTCGAAGTACATCGACCCGACCGACCGCTCGCTGCGGACGATCTTCGGCGATGGGGCGGCCGCCACGCTCGTCGAGGCGTCGAAGGAGCCGTCGCTGGGCTCGTTCCTCTTCGGCACCGACGGCCGCGGGGCCGACACCCTGCTGGTTTCCGGCGGCGGCGCCCGGCCGCACGAGCACGCCATCAAGCCGCGGAAGCGAAAGCGCTGGCCCAGCAGCCTCTACATGGACGGCCCGGAACTGGTCAAGTTCACCCTCGATGTGGTTCCGCCGCTGGTCGACCGGCTGCTGGCCGACTCGCGCTGGAAGCGGGAAGACGTCGACATGTACTTGATGCATCAGGCCACCACCTTCATGCTCGACCACCTCCGCGAACGCATGAAGGTGGGCGAAGAGGCCACGCCCGAGGCCCTTAAGGAATGCGGCAACACGGTCTCTTCGACCATCCCCATCTTGATCGACGACCTGCGCACGGCCGGCCGGCTGAAGCCGGGCAAGCGCACGCTGCTGATCGGCTTCGGCGTCGGCCTCTCCTGGGCCGGCTGTGTCTGGACCGAGACATGGGCCGCCAAGCAGGCCAAAACGGCCGACGCCACGACGTCCGACGTGCAACACGGCAACGGCAAACCGGCCGACGTACAGCAGGGCAACGGCAAGCCGGCCGACGCCAAACGCGCCGTCGGAGCGGCATAGGTTCCGCAAGAAGCGGGATCCGCCAAGGCCAAGGTACTCGCGATGTCCAGGAAATGGCAGGACGAAGTAACTCCTTTGTTGCGGCGATTGCAGCTCATCGTCGCGGCCATCACCATCGGCTGCGCGGTCGTTCTGGCGATCGTTCTCCTCATCGCCAAGCCGCCGGACGGTGATCGGCAGCCGCTGATCACCTACGTGGCCCTCGCGGTCGCGGTCTTGGCAATCGTGTCCCGGATCGCGTTCGTCGGCGCGATCGTAACGATCGGACGCCGCGCAATCGCCCGCGATCTGCCGACTTCCACGCGCGACAACCTGCGGGACTCGGGCGACCTCGCACCGTCGGCCGATCTTCTCTACAAGCTCTGGGGCCTGTGTACCATGCGGATCGTCGGCGGCGCGGCGGTCTTGGAAGCCGCCGCCTTCTTCCTCGCCGTCGCCTACTTCCTCGAGGGTTTCTGGCCCGCGCCCGCGGCCGCCGCCCTGCTGATCATCGGCCTGCTGCTGCACACCCCCACGCGCTCCGGCCTGATTCTCTGGACCGAGACGCAACTGCGGCTGCTCGACGAAGAGCGCTTGTGATTCGAGCGGCCTCGGAACGCCTCGCAGCGGACTACAGATTCCGCACAAAATCGGGATGGTCCGGCGCCAGGCGGCGCGTGACCTTGCCGTCCCGGATCACGTACACCGTGTCGAGTTGCCGTGCCCCTTGCGGCCCGTAGAAAACGAGCTTCACGCGCTGGGCAACTCCGGAGTCGGCCGAATCCTCGCCGCCGACGGCATCGCCGGCCGGCAACGGCTCGGGCGCGTACCACTGGCAGATCCGGTAGCGGTACTCGGGCATCTTGCTGGCCAAGTACGCCTTGACGACCTGTTGCGGCGAATCGCCGCTCGACACGGCGACGCGCTCTCCCAGGGCCGCAACGCCCAACCCCACCATACATACCAACAGAAAGGCATTGCCGGCGATCATCAGAACGATGGACGGCAAGCTCGGGCGGCACAGGGTCCGATGTGGTGCGACGAGATGCATGACGTCCTCCTAAGGATGTGCTCTTTCGCTGATCCGCCGCATTCCTACGCGAATCTTGGGCCGCCGAGCTGAAAGGCCTGCGCAAGTCGCCATAAACAATTACAACATAGCACGTTACGAGAGATGCCATCCACTGGCAATCGCATCCCAAAACGCACAAATGTTGAGATGTTCATCGTACTGTTGAGTTTTGCAGCACTCTTGTGTTATGATTGGAGTGGCGGCTCGACCGGCGTTCGGGATGGCCCAGATGTTGCGACTCCTCCCGCCGCGGAACGTCATGACGCACAAGTTCAAGACCCTCTTTCAGTCCTTGGGCTTTCGTTTGTTGGTGCCGCTGGTCGTCACCATCGGCGCCGTGCTGGCGGTCCATGCCATGATCAGCTTCCGTTCCACCAAGGAGGATTTCCTGCGTTTCGTCCGCGGCGATGTGGACCGCTCCAGCGAGTTGATCCGTCGGGCGACGCACGACGGCATGTTGCTGAACCGCAAGGATGAAGTGCAGGCGACCATCGAGCGGCTGGCCCAAGGTCCGGAGATCGCCGCCATCCGCATCTACAACAAGGATCCGGATGGGACGATCGCGATGTCGGCACACCGAGAGGAGATCGGCCATCGCATTGCCGACGACTCCGACGTTTGCCTGAGCTGTCACGAGCCGGACGCGCCGCGCGATGCGGCGCGCGACACGGCGCTGATCGAGCGGCGCACCGCGGCGCGCGTCGGCGACGAACCCGAGGCGCTCCGCCGTCTGTCGGTCATCGAGAACGAGCCCTCGTGTTCGACGGCTGACTGCCATGCGCATCCGGCCGACCAACGGGTGCTGGGCGTGCTCGACATCGAAATGTCCACGGCGTTGCTGGAGGCCGCCGTCCACACCGCACAAACGCAGTTCCTCTGGACGACGCTGATCCTGGTGCTGGTCGTCGGTCTCGTGGTGGTGGTGTTTATCCGCCGCGGCGTGCAGCGTCCGGTGCAGCGGCTGTTCGAAGGGACGCGGCGGATCGCCGACGGCGACCTCGACACGCCCATCGAGGTCCGCGGCCGTCACGAGTTGGCCCGCCTGGCCGAGGCCTTCAACCAGATGGCCGGCGACCTGGGCGCCGCGCGGCGACAGATCACCGAGTGGTCGCAGAACTTGGAACAGAAGGTTGCCGAGAAGACCGCGGAACTCGGCTTGGCGCAGCGGCAAGTGCTGCACATGGAGAAGATGGCCTCGCTGGGCAAACTCTCGGCCACGGTGGCCCACGAAATCAACAATCCCATCAGCGGTGTGTTGAACTACGCGCGACTCGTGCGGCGGGAGATCGCCGAGCAGCCCATCGCGCCCGAGGTCCGCGACGAATTGACCCGCTATCTGACGCTCGTCGAGAAGGAATGCGCCCGCTGCGGGGCCATCGTGCAGAACCTGCTGGTGTTTTCGCGGCGGACCGGGGCGGAATTCGCCGCAGTGGACCTCAACGAAGTGGTCGAGCAGGGCCTGATGCTCGTGCGCCACCACCTGGAAATCAGCGGCCTGAAGTTGCACTGCGAGTTGCTCGAGGGCGATAGTCGGATCGTGGGCGACGCCGGCCAGTTGCGGCAGGCCCTCGTGGCGCTGCTGGTGAACGCCGTCGAGGCCATGAAGGGGCTGCCGGAATCGGCCGGCGAATTGACGGTGCGACTCCACGGCGACGGCGAGGAAGTGCAGATCGACGTGGGCGACACCGGCGTGGGCATCCCACCCGACGTGTTGCCGCGGATCTTCGAGCCCTTCTTCTCCACCAAGGAGACGCAGAACTGCGTGGGGCTCGGGCTGGCAGTGGTCTACGGCATCGTCCAGCGGCACGGCGGACGCATCGAGGTCGAGTCGAAGGTGGGCCGGGGCACGGTCTTTCATCTGCGCTTGCCGCGGCGGCAGTTAGATCGGGAAGAAGCCGACAACAGGGAAGGCAGGAGACAGGAGAGTAGGACGCCATGAATAACCGGCCGGCACGCATTCTGATCGTGGACGACGAGTTCTCGGTCCGCGACTCGCTTTACAACTGGTTCCGAAAGGACGGCTACGAAGTCACGGCCGTCGAGAACGCCGAGGCAGCGCTGCGGGCCTTGCAGTCGCAGCCGTTCGAGGTAGCGATCTTGGACATCAAGATGCCGGGCATGGACGGCATGGAGTTGCAGCAGCACATCCGCCAGATCGCCCCGCGACTGGCCGTGATCGTGATGACCGCCTTCGCGTCGGTCGACACGGCCGTGCAGGCCCTCAAGCAGGGCGCGTTCGATTACCTCACCAAACCGGTCGATCCCGACGAGTTGAGCCACGCTGTGCGCCGGGCCTTGGAGCATCGCCGCTTGTGGGAAGAGAACGTGCAATTGCGCAAGACCATCGACGAGGCGCTGATCGGCGAGCGGATCGTCGGCAGCAGCCCGGCCATGCGCAAGGTCATGGAACTGGTGGAACACGTCGCCGAAACCGAGGCCACGGTGCTGATCTGCGGCGAAAGCGGCACGGGCAAGGAGCTTATTGCGCGGGCCATCCACGCCAACAGCAAGCGGCGCTACCTGCCCATGGTGTCGGTCAACTGCGGGGCCCTGCCCGAGAGCCTCGTCGAAAGCGAACTCTTCGGTCACGAGAAGGGGGCCTTCACCGGCGCCCAGTTCCGCCGCAAGGGGAAGATCGAGATGGCCGACGGCCGCACGCTGTTCCTCGACGAGGTGGGCGCCATTCTTCCCAAGACGCAGGTCGATCTGCTGCGCGTGCTGGAAAGCAAGGAGTTGACGCGCATCGGCGGCCTGCAGCCGATCAAGGTCGATTTCCGCGTGATCTGCGCCACCAACGAAGACCTCAGCCGCGCGGTGGCCGAAGGCCGCTTCCGCGAAGACCTGTACTACCGCATCAACGTGTTCACTATCGACATCCCGCCGCTGCGGGAACGGCGTGCGGACATCCCCGCGCTCGTGGACTACTTCCTCGAGCGCTTCGCCGCGCAGATGGACAAACGCATCACCGGCATCGACCCCGCGGCCATGGAACTGCTGGCCTCCTACGATTGGCCGGGCAACGTGCGGGAATTGTCGAACGCCATCGAGCGGGCGATGGTGGTCGGCAAGCCGCCCCTCATCCGCCCCCACGACCTGCCCCTGCGGCGCCCGGCACGGAACGGCAACGCCGTGGGCGAATCGCTGGCCGACGTCGAGAAGCGCTATATCGCCGCCGTGCTCGACGCCACCGACGGGAACATCACCCGCACCGCCGAAGTCCTCAAGGTCGACCGCGTCACGGTCTACAACAAGATCAAGAAGTACGGTCTGCGGCCGTAAGCCGGCGTTTACGGCGGCACAAAGCCGCAAGTCCTCCCAGGCCGGCTGTCGACAGCAGCGCCCACGCGCCCGGCTCGGGTACGGCGCTGGCCGCAGCGGTCGTTTCGCGGATCGTGACCGAGCCGCCCGCGCCGATCGCGAGCGTCTGTTGCACGATCGCGTCGGCTACGAGGCTGCCTTCGACGGTCGTGATGCCGGTGCCACCGGGGCCGTCGGTCAGGTTGTCCGTGACCGTGAACGTGCTGCCGGCGCCGACCACGAGAGCGCCCGAGTTGAGCAATCCGCCGGCCGTCGTGAACGTCCGGCCGTTGGTGATCGTGAGGGATCCGCGGTTCTCGGCCAGCTTCTCGGCCAAGGGATTGACGGCCGTGAGCGCGGAGCCGGCGCCCTTGAGGGTAATGTTGGCCGCATTGACGACGATGGGGCCGTTGGTGCCCAAATCCAGGGTGCTGCCGGCCTGGACTTCGTAGGCGCCGCCGGTCAGCGTGTCGGTGGCGGGATCGTAGTTCGTCAGGGTCGTTTGGAGGCGGAAGCGGCCACCGCTGCGGCTGAGGAAGCGGCCCTCGTTGGTCTTGGACTGGTCCAAGAGATCCAAGAAGCCGCCGTTGGCCTCGATCGATCCGCGGTTGAGGAGCTTCGTGTAAATCCAGCCGTAACTCGTCGCGCCGGTGGTTTCTACGATCTGCCCGGCGTCGAGCGTCAAAAGGTCGGCGGGGGCCGAGTAGTCGAAGTACTCCCAGGCGCCACTGCCGTTGGCGGCGAACTGCACGCGGCCGTTGCCGGAGAGCGTGGCCCCACCGCTGCCGGGTTTGACGATTGCGTACCCGTTGCCGTTGTCGTTGAGCCTGATCAGCCCGAGGTTACCGACCGTGCCGCGGAGCACGAGCGTGTCGCTCGGGCCGACCTCCAGGGCGCCGGCCGCGTCGATCGTTGCGCCGTCCAGCGTGGCTGTACCCGCGATGCGGAGCCCCGCGCCGGAGAGCGTGCCGCCGGTGACCACGGCGCTGCCGCCGAAGTCGGCGTATCCGCCGGCTTCGGGGGCGATCGAGCCGCCGGCGTTGTTTACCGTGCAACCGGTGATTAGCAGCACGCCACCGTTGCGCGCGGAGAAGCGGCCCTGATTGGCCTTCGGCCGGTCTTCCAGGCGGAGCGTACCGCCGTCGGCCTCCACCAGCCCAGTGTTCGTCAGCGGGGCGGTGAGGTGGCCGATGACGCCCGGCCCGGCCGTGGCGATGGTCTGCTGCGGACCGACGGTCAGCATGTCGCCGGCAGCCGAGTATTCCAGATACTGACCGCTGTCGGTGGTCGAGGTGAAGAGCACCTTGCCCGCGCCATTGAGCTGGACATTTCCCGCGGTATTGAGGTACGCGTATCCCGTGCCGGCGTCGTTGATGCGGATCGTGCCGTCGTTGACGATGGCGCCGCTGAGTTTCACGATGTCGCCGTTGCCCGCTTCGAGTACGGCGGCGGCCGCAAGCGTCAGATCGGCGAGCGTGGCGACGCCCGCGCCGCGGAGTCCCGCGCCGGAGAGCGTGCCGCCGGTGACCGTAGCGCTGCCGCCGAAGTCGACGTTCGCGCCGGGTTCGGACGCAATCAGACCGCTCGCGTTGTTCACCGTACAGCCGTAGATCAACAGCACTCCACCGTTGCGGGCCGAGAAGCGGCCCCGGTTGATCTTCGGCCGGTCTTCCAGGCGGAGCGTGCCGCCGTCGGCCTCGACCAGGCCGGTATTCGTCAGCGGCGCGGTGACGAAGCCGACGACGCCCGCCCCGGCAGTGGCGACCATCTGCTCCGCGCCGATGGTCAGCATGTCGGTCGTGGCCGTATAGCCGAGAACCTGGTCGTCGTCGGTCGTGGAAGTGAAGAGCACCTTGCCCGGACCGTCCAGGAGGACCGCCCCCGTGGCGTTGAGGTATGCGTAGTTGACAGCGTTGTCGTGGATCCTGATGACACCGCGGTTGGTGATCGTCCCTTTGAGCTTGATCGTGTGATTGGTGCGGACCTCGAAGGTGGCGTCGGCGGCCAGGGTCAGGTTCTCCAGGGTGGCGGCTCCCGCGCTGCGGAACGTGCCCGCCCCTTCGAGCGTGCCGCCGGTAATCGCGGCGCCGCCGCCGAGGCCGCCGCCGAGATCGACGAAGCTGCCCGCCAGGGTGGCGATCGTCCCGGCGGAGTTGTCGATCGTGCAATTCGCCTGGAACTTGAGCGTACCGCCGTTGCGGGCGCGGATGAGGTTCTGGTTGGTCTTGGCGGTGGCTTCAAGGTAGATTGTCCCCGCATCGGCGTCGATGAGTCCCTGGTTGACGGCCTGGACGATAATTCGCCCGCTGCCGGTCGGCTCGGTGGTGACGGTCTGACCGGCGCCGATCGTCAGCCGCGAGGCGGGCGAGGTAGGATAGTCGATGAGGTTGTCGTCTTCGGGCCCCGCGCAGAAGAGGATCTGGCCCGTTCCGCCCAACAAGACCTGGCCGTCGATCGCGAGCGTGGCAGCGGCGCCGTCGGTGGTGTCGTGGAGGCGGATGACGCCGTTGTTCGTGATGGCCGAATGGACCGTCACAGAGTTGGGCGAGTGAATCGTGAGCGTACCGCCGAGGCTCAGCGTATTGACGTTGGGCGATCCGTTCGTGTCCACCGTGTACGCGCCGAGTACCGCGCCGTCGGCCGGCCCGGGAAAGGCGGGGCCCGCGCCGACCATGCCGAAGTTGTTCACGTATTGTGGCGGCGGCCCGGGCGAAGACACGGCCGTGTCGTACCAGCCGCTCGTTCCGGCCTGGCCTCCCCAAGTGTAATCGGCCGCCTCCAACAGTGGCAGTGGTGCCAAGTGCAGCAACGAGAGCAGACAAACGATCGCGACAACGGGGCGAATCATGGGTCTCTCCTTCAAGGTGCAAGCGGCGCCCCGCGCGGCGGCGACGCCAAGAACTGAACGGACGCGACTCGAAGGTCTGCTAATGTAGTAGGGCGGTGCCGGGGTTCAATCCGCGCGCCGACGCAGCAGCGGCCACAGGCACGCCGCGCCCACGGCCAACAGCACCCACGCGCCCGGCTCCGGCACGGCCGCGGCGCCCGCGGCGGCCGGCACCGGAGCAATCACGACCGCGCTGCCGGCGCCGATCGTCAGGGTGTTTTGCACGATCGAGGACGTCGTCAGCACCGTGCCCGCGCCCGTCACGTACGTGTCGCCGACGCCGCTGATCGACGCCACGAACTTGCTCCCCTCTTCGATCCGCAAGCCGTAGCCCAAGGCGGGATTCGTGGCGTCGTTGGTGATCGTCAGCGATTTGCCGGTCACGGTGTCGGTGAAGGGATCGGCGGTGCCGCGCGCGACGAGCTTGCCGTTGAGGATCGCCAGCGTCGCGCCGCTGCCCAAGGAAACGGGGGCCCCTTGTTGCCGGTAGAACTTGACCGTTCCGGTGCCGATCTTCTCGGTGCGCTTGGACCACGTGGTGTAACCGGTGCCTTCAATCAACCACTCGTTGTCGGCCAGAGCGAACTGGTAGTAGGGCGGAGGCGCGGCGGGAGTGGGCGGAATCGCTTCGGCCCCGTTGATTTGCACCGGCCGCGTGGGATCGGTGTTGTTGAAGTTCACTTCGCCGCGGACCGGGTTCTGATGGCTGCCGTGGAAGGCGACGCCGTCGCCGAGCGTGAGCACGAAGCCCGCCTCGCGCGGCAGGACGTTCAGCGGTCCGTTCTTGCCGGGGACTCCGACGAAGCCGCCGCCGGACATGTAGACCGTGACGCCCTCGAAGATCAACCGGCCGTCGCCGCGGCTGTAGTCGGCCGGCAGGCTCAAGGGTTGCGGGGCCATGTTTCGCGACAGATGCACGACGTTGTTGGCCGCCGTGCCGTCGCTGCTGCTGGCCTGAAAGTGGACCTCGCCGAGGATCTCGTTGGGCGCCCAGCCGTGCGTGCGGAACATGGCGTTGTCGCCCACCCACACGTCGCTGGACGTGCCTTGCATCGAGACCAGCGCACGGAAGCCGTAGCCGGGATCGCTGTCCAGGACGCCGGCCCCGGCGGGCACTTGATGGACGGTTAGATGCCCGCCGTTGAAGATCGCCGGCCCCGTGTCGCCGCTGGCGCCAGCCGGCGACCGATTGACGGGCATCTGGTTGACCACGGTCGTGCCCTTGGTAAGTTTCAGGCCCCAGGCGTTGGCCGTGCCGGTGTTCGGCGCGACGAGCGGCTCGTAGTAGAGGAAGCCGTCCCCCTCCTTCTCCAAGTAGGCCGTCGGATTCCAACTGAAGTCGAAGGGCCGCATCAAGCGGAAGCGGACGTTCGGATCAACCTCGATCACACTACCGCAGTTCTTGGTCACCTGCGGCGTGCCGGCGGTGTTGATCTTTACCGGCACGTACAGGTCGACCGTGGGCGGCCCCTGCAGCGCCTGGGCGACGCGGAGCCGGCCGCCGTTGAGGATCGCCAGCGGCCCGCCGGCGCCGTCGGTCTCGGCGTTCAACTGTGCGGCGCTGTCGATGAGAACTGTCCCGCCGGCGATGATCGTCCCGCCAGTGAACCAACGCTGGTTCGGCGGCAAGAGCGGAAAGGGCATCTGCCGCAGGTCGAGCACGCTGTTCTTGCCAGCCTTGTAGAGCAGCACGGGCGTGATGGTTTCGCCAAGCGTTTCCGTGATCGGGAACTTGACGTACATGCTCCCTGCACTGTACTCGCCGCCGAGGCCCAAGACATAGACCATTTGCTGGACGCCGGTGAGGTCGGACATCATCGGCGCGAAATACTTGCCGGGCACGGCCGGCAGGTCCACGTCGGCCGTCCAGCCGATCACCCCGCCGTTGAGCGAGAGGAAATTGAGCAGGGGGTTCGCGAAATTGCCGCCCGCCGAGTACCACGTCAGATCCCAGTCTTTCGGCCCGGTCCCCTGCGGATTCCGACCGGGATCAAGGAGCAATTGCCCGGGGCCTTCCCAGGTGGCGTTGGGGTACCAAGGCGTCTTGTACAGCCCTTGCAGGATGTCGGCGTCGTAGGAGCCGACATTCACGCCGGAGGTGGCGTAGACCGCGTTGCGCTTCATCAACTGTAACGTGCCGGCCAGGACTTGCGT
>Ga0233425_10002402_pt1 | contig 37082 bp, 43 predicted proteins | sample Watercolumn_Towu_2_FD_181712 | JGI IMG/M metagenome (GOLD analysis project Ga0233425, IMG submission 181712) | Freshwater microbial communities from Lake Towuti, South Sulawesi, Indonesia - Watercolumn_Towuti2014_140_MG | ecosystem: Environmental > Aquatic > Freshwater > Lake | place... | reverse complement strand
TCTTCCAAGCTGAAACTTCACTTCTTACAGCGTGAGCACTCAATCACGTCGATCCACCCAGGCATACCACCCAGGCAACAACCAACCAAGTACCCACACCTATCGGCTGTTCAGTTGTTAAAGAACGATGCTGCGGAGCAGCGAAAGCCGCGCATTATACAGGCGGACAAGCGCCGGTCAACAGTTTCCGGGGAATTATTTTGAGCGCAGTTCGGCCCGCGCGAATTTGCGCTTTCCCACCTGCAAAACCATCGTGCTTCCAGGCTTCAAAACGAGGGCGCGATCGGAGAGTTTTTCCCCGTCCAACCTGACCCCGCCCTGCTCGATCATGCGCAAGGCCTCGGAGGTGCTGGCGGTCAGGCCGGCCTGCTTAAGTACCTGCGCAATCGGCATGCCTTCCTGACTGCATTCAATGGTGACCTGCTCGATGTCCTCCGGAATCGCACCCTGCCTGAAGCGCGCCTCGAAATCCGCCAGCGCTTCGCCGGCGTCTTTCCGGGAGTGAAAGCGTTCGACGATCTCCTGGGCCAACAGAACCTTAATGTCGCGCGGATTGCGTCCTTCGCCGACCTCCTGCTTGAACCGTGCGATTTCCTCGTTCGAGCGAAACGACAGCAACTCGTAGTAACGCCACATCAGCTCGTCCGATATCGACATCAGCTTGCCGAAGATCTCTTTCGGCGGCTCGTTGATGCCGACATAGTTGCCGTAGGATTTGGACATCTTGTTGACGCCATCCAGCCCTTCCAGCAGCGGCATGGTCAGGATGCACTGCGGCGCCTGTCCGTAATGCTTCTGCAACTCGCGCCCGACGAGCAGATTGAATTTCTGGTCCGTGCCGCCCAGTTCGACGTCGGCGCGCATCGCCACGGAGTCGTAACCCTGGCACAGTGGATAGAGGAACTCATGAATAGCGATGGGCTGATTGTTGACGTAGCGCTTGGCGAAATCGTCGCGCTCCAGCATGCGCGCCACGGTATGCAGAGCAGCGAGCTTGATCATGCCGGCCGCGCCGATCGGCTCGAACCAGGTCGAATTGAAGCAGACCTCGGTCTTTTCCGGATCGAGTATCTTGAACACCTGCTCCCGGTAGGTCTTGGCGTTCTCCAGGATCTGGTCACGGGAAAGCGGGGGCCGGGTAGCATTCCGTCCGGTCGGGTCTCCGATCATGCCGGTAAAGTCCCCGATCAGGAACATCACGTGGTGGCCGAGTTCCTGAAAATGCCGCAGCTTGTTGATCAGGACAGTGTGCCCCAGATGCAGATCCGGCGCCGTCGGATCGAAGCCCGCCTTGACGCGCAGCGGACGCCCGGCTCTTAGCTTTTCGATCAGTTCGGTCTCGACCAACAGTTCGTCGGCACCGCGCTTGATGAGGGGAAGGGCTGTATGTACGTCCGTCATGGTGGGTTCACGGGTTTGGGTCTGGGTCGCTTTTTTGCTACACTCGCCCGAGTTTTTTGTCGTAGGCCTGCATCAATAAGGAAAAGATGCAAATTTTAACGCATCTCAACACCGTACGCGAAAGCCGGCCCCGCCACTTCTGGACCGGCACGTTCGTGGCCTGCATATCGCTGTTCGGCATGGTTGCCGCCTTCGGAACCGCGCCCGACAGTCACGACCTCCGCGCCTTCCAGCATCCCGTCGTTGAACCGCTTGCCCTGACCGTCCCGGAAAGCCGCGAATCCGTGGACGGCGCATTCGTTCGCGAGGAACGTATTCAGCGCGGCGACACGGTTGCCTCCCTCTTGTCTCGCCTCGGCGTTCAGGATGAACAGGCGTTTATTTTTTTGCGCCAGCAACCGGAAACACAGCCGGTTTTCCGGCAATTGCGTCCCGGCAAGATCGTCACCGCCCACACCAGAGAGTCCGGCGAATTGATTACCCTGTCTTTCCCTCTTAACGGCCCCAAGCACAACGCCCTGGTCATCGAGAGGCGCAATGGCAACCTGCAGACCAGGGAGGAATTGCAGGTGCTCAATCCGCAGGTAGTCATGAAGGCGGGCGAGATTCGTAGCTCGCTTTTCGCGGCCACTGATGCCATCGGAATGCCTGACAGTATCGCCACGCAAATGGCAGATATTTTTGGTGGCGATATCGATTTTCACCGCGACCTCCGACGCGGAGATCATTTCAGCGTCGTCTATGAGATGCATTTCAGCCATTGGCAACCGGCCCGCAGCGGCCGCATTCTCGCTGCTGAATTTGTAAACAATGGCAAGGCCTTCAGCGCTATTTGGTATGAAAGCAAGGATGGTCAAGGCTATTACACCGCGGAAGGCAAAAACATCCGTAAGGCTTTTTTGCGCTCCCCGCTGGAGTTTTCACGCGTCACCTCCGGTTTCACCAGTTCCCGCTTCCACCCGATCCTGCAAACTTGGCGCGCACACAAGGGGGTCGATTACGGCGCGCCCGTAGGCACGCGTGTCAAGGCCACGGGTGACGGCATCGTGGAGTTTGTTGGCAAGCAGGGAGGCTATGGCAATCTGGTCATTCTGCGCCACCAAGGCCGCTTCACGACACACTACGGCCACCTGAACGGATTTGCGTCTGGTATCCGCAAGGGCATACGCGTCTCCCAGGGCGACATCATCGGCTACGTCGGCAAGACCGGCTGGGCGACCGGCCCTCATCTCCACTACGAGTTCCGCATCAACGAAGTCCATCAGAACCCTTTGGCTGTCGCGTTACCCAGCGCGCCTCCTCTGGGGCAACATCAAATGGCCGAATTCAAGCTGCACGCCGAGCCGCTGGCTTACCGTCTCGACAGAGTACGCGGCTTGAACCTGGCGTTGCTCGATTAGCCGATCCGTCACAATTCGCTGCGGATGAATCCTGAAGCAGCCCGCCTGAATCCTGGTCCCGAGCTTTACGTCGGGCTCATGTCGGGCACGAGTCTGGATGGAGTTGACGCCGCTTTGGTTGAATTCTGCGCTAACCTGCCCCGCCTGATTGCAACCCACTATTCTCCTTTCCCAAGCCGGCTCGTTTCGCAATTGCTGGAACTGCAAACACCCGGCGAAAACGAATTGCACCGCGCCGCACTTCTAGCCAACGAACTTGCCGAGATATACCACCAGTCCGTTCGCGCGCTCCTGGAGAAGGCGGCAGCCAAGCCTGAGTCCGTTCGCGCCATCGGGTGCCACGGGCAGACAATCAGGCACAATCCACGGCACGGTTATACGCTTCAGCTCGGCAATCCATCTCTCCTCGCTGAGCTCTGCGGTATTAGCGTTGTCGCCGATTTCCGCGGACGCGACATTGCAGCCGGAGGGCAGGGCGCTCCCTTGGTACCAGCCTTTCATGATGCTGTATTTCGCATAACAGACTTGCACCGCATCGTCCTCAACATCGGCGGCATCGCCAACGTTACGAACCTGGCACCGGCGACAGCAACAACCGGCTTCGATTGCGGACCCGGAAACATGCTGATGGATGCCTGGATACAAACGCATTCAAGCCTTGCCTTCGACGAAAACGGCTCCTGGGCCGCCACTGGCCATGCAATTCCTTCGCTGCTTCAGGCTCTCATGGGGCATCCGTTCTTCACCGAGCCGCCGCCAAAGAGCTGCGGACGGGAGGAATTCAATCTGTCGTGGCTGACCCCATATCTCGCAAACGAATACAAGGCTGAAGACGTACAGGCGACCCTGCTCGAATTGACTGCGGATACCATTGCCCGCTCAATTCGGCGCTGGTGCGGGAAACCAGAAGAGCTCGTTGTGTGTGGCGGCGGCGCCCGTAACACGAGATTGATGCGCCGATTGGCGGAGCATCTCCCGGATTGCCGCGTTTTCCCGAGCGACCGAATCGGAATTGGCGCAGACTGGATGGAGGCCATGGCCTTTGCCTGGCTGGCTAGGCAAAGACTGCTGGGGAAGCCTGGCAATCTGCCCGAGGTGACAGGCGCCCGAGGTTTGCGGGAACTAGGCGCCCTTTATCCGGCATAAAAATGGGGAGCCTCGGCTCCCCATTTTCAAGTCGGCTTAATGGTTTCTACACATTGAATGACGAACCGCAACCACAGGTCGAAGTGGCATTCGGGTTCTTGATGACGAACTGCGACCCTTCAAGGCCTTCGGTGTAATCGATTTCTGCACCGACAAGATACTGGTAGCTCATCGGGTCGATGAGCAGCGTGACACCGTTCTTCTGCATCACGGTGTCGTCTTCGTTCTGGACTTCATCAAAGGTGAATCCATACTGAAAGCCGGAACATCCGCCGCCCGTCACGAATACGCGCAACTTGAGCTCGACGTTGCCTTCTTCTTCAATCAGTTCGCGCACTTTGTTGGCTGCGCTATCGGTGAAAACAAGCGGTGTCATTTCAGTAACTGCGTTCATAAGGAGCTCCGAAAATCAGTCAATATTTCAGCAATATAGGGGTCTGCCACATATCCGTCAATTGCTCGAGGCCAGCTTCAGCTCGACAGTCTTGCCTGTACCTCCCTGATGCACCAAGCGGCCCTGAACAATGGCCCCCAAATGCATTTCAAGGCTGCTGTACTGGACATCCCCTGTGACGCGCGCGCGCGGCTGAAGTTCAAGGAAGTCGCTGGAAAACACCGGTCCAATAATCGTTCCGTTAATAACCAAGTGGGAAACATGGATTTCCCCTTCGATTCGGGCGTGCTCGCTCACCACAAGCGTACCGCCACCATCGCCCGTCGAACGGACATTCCCTTTGACTTCCCCATCAACCCGCAAGCCACCGACAAAAGTCACATCGCCTTCGATCTTGGTCCCAGCGCCGATCAGGCTGTCAATCCGGCTTTGTGGTTTGCTGGATTTATCTTTTTTCAGAAACATGGTCTGCCTCCGTTTTTCATAGCGTCACCGTTTGGGTTGCCCGCGTCACGCCGTCCTGGATGAGCCTAGCTTCAACACTTGTCACGCGCGTTCCCGGGGGCACGCGAAAAGTACCATCTACCCTTTGGAAGTGCTTGAAACTTATATTGAAACGTTGCCTGGTGGGATCGTTCTGTTCTGGCAAAACAATCATAGCACTTTTGCCCTCCTGCTGCAGGTTCACCAGCAGCTGGACGCTCCCCTTGAATTCCCTGTCTTTCTTCCCGCCGTGAGCCGCAGCCAGTAATCTGAAACGATATTCCCCGGCGTTACCGTTAGCCTCGACCTGCAGACGGTTGATGGTAAGCCCAGCCTCCTTACCCTCTGCGGCCGCCAAGTTCTCGAAAAAGGCAAGGTCTTCCTTCAGACGTATGTTCTCCATTTCGAGCAACTTCACTTGGCGAACCAACTGCTGCTGCGCCGTTCGTTCAATCTGCACGTTGCTTTCCCCGGCATTGGCCAAGGCGCGCAATCGGTTCGCCTCCTTTTCCAATTCATCCACGCGGCTCCTCAACACGCCCATTTCCTGCTCGGTTTCGCGTCTGTCAAAACCGGCGATCTTCCGTCCGGCATCGTATATCCATCCCGCCAGTGCAATGGAGATCGACAGCACGGCAATAGTCGCAAGCGCACGCCAATACCATGGTATGTGCGTCCGTATAGCGACTTTTGGCGCAGAAATGCCGAAGCGGCTGCGCAGTCGGCGCACCGTTACGGCAAGACGGGAATCTGCGACAGCCCAGCGCACTCGTCTATCCCAAACATGATGTTCATGTTCTGTACAGCCTGCCCGGCGGCCCCCTTGACCAGGTTGTCAATCACCGAAAGAACCACAAGCATGTCGCCGCCTTGGGGTCGGTGCAGCGCAATCCTGCATATATTGGCGGCTCTTACCGATCGCGTGTCGGGATGGCTGCCAAACGGCAGGACATCCATGAACGCTTCGGATCGAAACCGGCTTTCATAAAGTGATTGGAAGTCGACCTCCCGGTTGATCCGCGCATAGAGCGTGGCATGGATGCCACGGACCATCGGGGTCAGATGCGGGGCAAAAGTAAGGCCGACCTGCTTCCCGGCAACCCGCGACAAGCCTTGGCGTATTTCCGGCAAATGGCGATGGCCGGAAACTCCATATGCCTTGAAGTTGTCCGAGGCTTCGGAAAACAGCGTATGCACTTCCGCTTTCCTTCCCGCGCCTGAAACGCCCGACTTCGCGTCAGCAACCAGGTACGCGTCATCCACCACACCGGCTTCGATCAGCGGCAAGAACCCAAGCTGCACTGCCGTCGGGTAGCAACCCGGGTTGGCCACCAACCTGGCCGTTCGGATGCTGTCGCGATTCACTTCCGGTAAGCCGTAGACCGCCTCCGCAACCAGATCCGGCGAGGCATGTTTCATTCCATACCAGCGCTCCCACTCGGCAACGTCCTTAAGGCGAAAATCAGCAGCCAGATCGACCACCCTCACTCCGGCGTCAAGGAGCGCCCGCGCTTGTCCCATGGCAACGCCGTTCGGGGTCGCAAAGAAAACGATATCGCACTTCTCGAGTTCGGCAGCGTGCGGCTCGACAAAGGGTAAGGAAACGCGCCCACGGAGGCTTGAAAACATGTCCGCAACGAGGGTGCCCGCTTCCCCCCGAGAGGTGATCGCACGCAACTCGACCTGGGGGTGTTGCGCCAAGAGGCGCAATAACTCCACCCCGGTATATCCGGTTCCACCGACGATGCCAACCTTGATCATTCCGTTCTCCATGGCGATGGACAATGGTAATTCACCTGTGCGAGAGCGTCCAAAAAAAACCATTCCCGACGAAAAAGCCGCCTTGCGGCGGCTTGTTTCATCGTTGTTTCGCGATCAGCGCTTGGAGAACTGCTTGCGTCGACGTGCTTTGTGCAAGCCGACTTTCTTGCGTTCGACTTCACGCGCGTCGCGAGTCACGAATCCAGCCTTCGACAATGCGGGCTTCAAGGTGGCATCGTACTCGATGAGCGCGCGCGTAATGCCATGACGCACGGCACCTGCCTGTCCGGATTCGCCCCCACCACTTACGTTGACCAGAATGTCAAATGACGTCTCGTGTTGCGTCAGTTCGAGCGGCTGGCGCACGACCATGCGCCCGGTCTCCCTCGAGAAGAACTCATCAACAGGCTTGTCGTTCACGACAAACTTTCCGCTCCCGGCCTTCATGAAAACCCGCGCAATTGCCGTCTTGCGCCTGCCGGTACCGTAATAGAAATTCGCAGCCATTCCTTAGACCTCCAGCGTTTTCGGTTGCTGTGCAGCATGCGGATGATTTCCGCCAGCATAGACCTTCAGTTTCTTGATCATGGCGTAACCCAGCGGCCCCTTTGGCAGCATGCCCTTGACGGCCTTTTCCAATACACGCGAAGGCGCCCGCTGCTGCAGCTTGGCGAAGGTGTCCTCGTATATGCCGCCGGGGTAGCCAGAATGGCGGTAATACACCTTCTGATCTGCCTTGGCACCCGTTACGCGCAGCTTATCGGCGTTGACGACAACAATGAAGTCACCGGTATCCACGTGAGGTGTGTATTCGGCCTTGTGCTTACCACGCAGACGGCGGGCAATTTCGGCGGCAAGCCGGCCGAGAACCTTGTCTGTCGCATCGACCACAAACCAGTCGCGCTTTACTTCATGCGGCTTGGCGGAAAACGTTTTCATGACATTCCCTTAACGACTTACTAATCTGACTGCGGAAAGCCTTTAATTTTATTTCAGATCGATTTCGCATGTCAAATCAGCCATTTCTCAGGCTGACGAAAGCCTTGCCAGGATTCCTGAACGAAGGATTCCCCTTCCAGATGAACCACGGGAAAGAAAAGCGCGACCCGCAAGGGATCGCGCAAAATCCACACCAAAGGAGGAGGGTGGAGGAGACAAACCTTGAACGCTGCATTACTTCCAACGTTCACTTCGGTTACAGTATTACAAACAATTTTGTGCAACGCAAGAGGTATTTTATTGAATCCCAATGTATTTGTTTATCGCTGCATTATTTTTCGTCATTACGCTAATAACATATTGTTTTAGCGTAAATTTAGTAAATTCAACAAAACGGCCTGGAGATTCATCTCGAATTTCTCCAGAAATTGATTTGGCTCAATTTCACAAGCGATTGTTGCGTTGCACCACTTCGCGGGCTGTTTTCAGTTCACTCAGTTTCTTTCGGTAGAATCGGGCAATGAATTCGCTGGAGCAATGAAATGGAATGCAATGTTCAATGGCTGGGGTCTGGCGGGATGGCCTTTGCCGCGCGTACCGGAAGCGGCCACATAACCGTCATGGATGGTGCGCCGGAAGGCGGGGGACACAACTTGGCGCCTCGCCCGATGGAACTCCTTCTGGCGGGAACGGGCGGCTGCACCGCCTACGATGTGGTGTTAATCCTCAAGAAAGGCCGCCAGGAGGTCTCCGGCTGCGACGTTAGCCTCAAGGCCGAGCGGGCAAACGATGACCCGAAAGTCTTCACAAGGATTCACTTCCATTTCACGGTAAAAGGACGGGGGCTCAAACATGAAGCTGTCGAGCGGGCCATTCGGCTTTCCGCGGAAAAATACTGCTCAGCTTCCATCATGCTGGGCAAGACGGCGGAGATCACCCACGACTGGGAGATCATTGAAGGGTAATCAGACCCAGTAGGCAGTGCCAGTCATGACCCTCGACGCGATTCGCATGGCCTGCCGCACGGCCCCGGGCAACTCACGGGCGCCAAGCCTCACCGCCGCATCGGCGTGACCGGCTTCGTCAACTTTCATGGCGGTTATGACTGCCCAACTCTTCCGATCTTTTTCCGGAAGCCGCTTCAAATGACCGTTCAGGTGCGCCTCAACCTGCCTTTCGGTTTCGGCCAGAAACCCCAAGTTCCAGTCGTCGCCTAGCTTGCCGGCGGCGATCCCGATTGCCAGGGCTCCGCCGTACCAGAGCGGATTGAGCAGGCTCTTGCGCCCGCCCAACTCGTTCAGCCGTCGTTCCGTCCAGGCCAAGTGGTCGCCCTCCTCTTCGGCAGCCTGGCGCAGAGCATCCCGAAGGTAGGCGTTCCGGGTCGTCAGGGCCTGCCCCTGATACAGCGCCTGGGCGCAAATCTCGCCGCAATGATTCACTCGCATCAATGCGGCCACATGGCGTTTTTCCTGATCCGTCAACTCGCCCTCAGTCAGGGGCTCGCCGGGAAGCGGACGCGCACTCCTGCCCGGAGCGAAAACCGCGCGTATCGCCTTGTCAAACTCGACAATCAATGCATCCAGCATGGGGGTCACTTGTGGACCTCAGGATGGCCGCCCCGCTTGAGGGCGTCCACTCCCTCCTCGGCCTTGCGGAGAATGGCATGCTGGGGGCAGAAATAGTCCGTATAGAGCAGGGACTGATAACTGCCATGGCGGATTCGCTGCCAAGAAGGTGCGCGTGCGGGACTCCAGGAGCCGTCAGTACGGCCGAACGCATAGAGTTTGCGTTCACGCGTGCCGCAACGAATCCCCTCGAAACTGATATTCGTGGCCCCTCCGGACGTTTTCACGACGGCCACGTACCTTACTACCCCGTCCGCACCAACAGTGAGTGTCGTCGCATCGACATGGTGGCGGTTGGAAGTAGCTCCACCCGCATTGAACTCGATCAGGTCTTCCTGCTTCGGGAATGCTGGCAGCTGCGCTTCCAACTCATTCCATTTCTTTTCCTCTTCATAGAATTCGCCGTACTTCTTGTCGCCGTAAAACTGAGCTCCTGCCGCAGGCAACCAACAGATCAGGAATAGAGCGGCAGCAGACCGCCTGAGGCATTCGCGCATCCGGAATAGCTCCGTTATTCTGCATCCCGGCTGGCTGCCAGGGCGCACAAAGGGAAATCAGCGCGGATGATACACCGCAGCAAACCCGACCATTCAGCGGGCAATGACGGCTTCGATTTCCGCGAACGTGGAGGCAACCTCGGGAGTATGAATCGGCGTGCCGAGTTGCCGTGCGATTTGCGAGGCGGAAAAGATGCCTCGCACCATCTGGCGACCGGACGGATCCGTCTCCGCGACCAGCGCGTGCTGGCGGCCCGCGCGCTTTAGCGTCGCCACGACATGCCCGACTTCGGCGGTGCGCACGTCGTCCAAATCCAGCACCTCCAGCCTCTCTCGCGGCGTCATGACGTCCTTCACCAGCACCTCCTCGAAGCGAACACCGCGCTCACGCACGAATTGCATCGGCTTCTCGCCCAGCAGGTCTGTCGAAGTAATGATTCCCAGGATGCAGCGTTTCTCATCCGCAACGATGAGGGAACGGACCGTATTCCGCATCATCGCCTTGCTTGCCGATGCCAGCGTGGCGTCGGCGCTGATGGATACCGCCTGGACGCGCCTGAGATCCGTCATGACTTCAAGAGCCCTGGATTCGAGACCGACAGGGCGTACTGGTTGCGTCTCGGCCTGGTAATAGCTTGCGCATTGACCGAGCTTAGCCTGGGGCAGGCATTTGTATTGTTCACGGACCATTTTCTCCTCCTTGTGTTGTGCTGGGGCAACCGCCGCGGGCGGCGTACCTTCGGACTGACAGGCACCGCATTCCATTTTTGGCACAACTCGGGGAAAGAGAAAAATGGAGCCTTCCGATTCCCTCATTAACCGTCTGAATCGGCAGCACTAACATCCGCAGGTGCGGAGGCTTCGTCTGAAAGCGCCCATTTCGGCTGCCTCTCTGCCGGATGGCGAAAGACGAAACGGGAAAGCTCCGTCAGGGCCTGCTGGTAGACGCCACGCTTGAACTCGATCACGGCATCGAGCGGCACCCAGTACTCGCTCCATCGCCAGGCATCAAACTCAGGATGTTCGCTAGCGCGCAAGGAAACGTCGCTATCCCGACCGATCAGGCGCAAAAGGAACCAGATTTGCTTCTGGCCGCGGTAAGTATTGCGCCACTCGCGCCGGATCCACTGCTTCGGCACTTCATAGCGCAGCCAATCCCGCGTTCGTCCGAGAATCCTGACATGTTCGCGCCGCAGGCCGACCTCCTCACTTAGCTCGCGGTACATCGCCTGTTCAGGCGATTCGCCGTGCTTGATTCCCCCTTGAGGGAATTGCCAGGAATGCTCTCGTATGCGCTTGCCCCAGAATACCTCGTTCCTGCCGTTGACCAGGATGATGCCGACGTTCGGGCGAAAGCCTTCACGGTCGAGCATGATTGCTATCCATCAATAATTGAACTGATTCAATTCTTTCACAATTCATATTCCAGGGAAAGCATTTCGCTGAAGCGCCAGTGCCATGCGATAGGCTGCGGTAAAATTTGAATTTTTGGGCAATGGATCATGCGCGCATCCCGTTTTCTTATCGCCACCCTGAAAGAGGCTCCTGCCGACGCGGAGGTGGTCAGTCATAAGCTCATGTTGCGGGCAGGACTCATCAAGCGCCTGGCCGGCGGCATTTATACTTGGATGCCGCTTGGCTTGCGCACGCTTCGGAAAGTGGAATGCATCGTGCGCGAGGAAATGAATCGCGCCGGAGCCATAGAACTGCTCATGCCGGCAGTCGTGCCGGCCGAGCTGTGGCAGGAAACCGGCCGCTGGGAGCAGTACGGCCCGGAGTTGCTGCGGTTCAAGGATCGCCATCAGCGCGACTTCGTTATCGGTCCGACGCACGAGGAGGTCATCACCGATGCCGCGCGACGGGAGATCAAGAGCTACCGCCAGCTCCCCCTGCACCTATATCAGATTCAGACCAAGTTCCGGGACGAGATTCGCCCGCGCTTCGGCGTCATGCGCGGCCGGGAGTTCCTCATGAAAGACGGGTATTCGTTTCATGCCAGCTACGAAGATCTCCAGCGCGAATACCAGAATATGCACGACACCTACTCGCGTATCTTCAGCCGCCTCGGCCTGAGGTTCCGCGCCGTGGCCGCCGACACGGGGTCGATCGGCGGCACCGGCTCGCATGAATTCCACGTGCTGGCGGATTCGGGCGAGGACGCCATCGCCTTCTGCCCGGATTCCGACTACGCGGCAAACGTCGAACTGGCCGAAGCCCTGGCCCCTGCCCAATCGCGTGACGGTCATACCGAAACCATGCGGAAGGTCGCCACTCCCGGCAAAATCCGCTGCGAGGACGTGGCGGAACTGCTCGAGCGTCCAGTCGCCACGACCGTCAAGGCGATCGCCGTCATGCACGACGAGCAGTTCTTCCTGCTCCTGCTGCGGGGCGACCACACGCTAAACGAAGTCAAGGCCAGCAAGCTTCCCTTCCTGAACCCTTTCCGCTTCGCCAACGACCAGGAAGTCGAACAGCATCTGGGGTGTCGTCCCGGCTATATCGGACCGGTGGGCATCCGCCCGAACATCCCCGTCATCGCCGACCGGACCGTGGCGCGGATGAGCGATTTCGTTTGCGGCGCCAATGAGGCCGGCTTCCATTTGACTGGCGTTAATTGGGGGCGCGACCTGCGCGAACCCGACTACGTCTTCGACATTCGCAACGTCGTGGAAGGTGACCCGAGCCCGGATGGGAAGGGCAAGCTGAAACTCTGCCGAGGCATCGAGGTCGGCCACATCTTCCAGTTGCGCACCAAGTATTCGGAAGCGATGAAAGCGACATTCCTCGACGAGTCCGGCCAGCCGCGCGTCATGGAGATGGGCTGCTACGGCATCGGCGTGACGCGCATCGTCGGCGCCGCCATCGAGCAGAACCACGACGAGCGCGGCATCGTCTTTCCGCGCGCCATCGCGCCTTTCGAAGTCGCCATCGCTCCGGTCGGCTACGGCAAAAGTCAGTCCGTGCGGGACGCCGCCGATCGGCTCTATGCCCAACTTCAGGGATCGGGCATCGACGTCCTTCTCGACGATCGCGACGAGCGCCCCGGCGTCATGTTCGCCGACCTCGAACTGATCGGCGTCTCCTACCGCATCACCATCGGCGAGCGCGGGCTGAAGGAAGGCGTCGTGGAGTTCCAAGAACGGCGCGATAGCGCGGCCGTCAAGGTTCCCCTCGCGGAAATCGGCGCTTTCGTGCGCGACCGTTTGAACGTGTGAAGCCGGGCTTCCTTTTCTCAATCGCCTTCCTGGCTGCCGGCCCCGTATTCGCCGGCGCCCAGAAATACGAGCCGCTTGCGGCCAGCGTCCAGGCAGCGCTGCATGCCAGCGTGTCGGACCGCGCCTCCCCCGAGCCCGCCTTTCCAACCATTCAGGAGAAGGTCAATTGGCTGGACGAGATGTCGGTGCGACTGGCCAGGCGCATACCCAATCTGAAAGAACGCCTCGATTTCCTGAAAACCGTCAAGTACGAAGCGGAACGCGCCGGACTCGACCCGCAACTGGTGCTCGGCCTGATCCAAGTGGAAAGCGGCTTCAAGAAATACGCAGTGTCGACAGCAGGAGCGAGAGGTTACATGCAGGTCATGCCGTTCTGGGTCCGGCTCATCGGCAACCGCGGCGACAACCTGTTCCATCTGCGCACGAATCTGCGCTACGGCTGCACCATCCTGCGCCACTATCTGGATATCGAAAAAGGCGACCTGTTTCGCGCCCTCGGCCGCTACAACGGCAGCCTGGGCCGGGCGGAATACCCCGATGCCGTACGAGCGGCCTGGGAACGCCAGTGGCGCTACACGCCAAGAACCGTTTCACTTCTGCAATAGGGCGATGTCCGACGGCTCAGCGCATGCCCGGCAGCATGCCCTTCATGCCGCGCATCATCTTCTGCAGCCCGCCCTTGGAGAATTGCTTCATCATCTTCTGCGTCTGCTCGAACTGGTTGAGCAGGCGATTGACCTCCTGCACCGGCACGCCGGCGCCGGCGGCGATGCGGCGCTTTCGCGAGGCCTTGATGATGTCCGGCTTGGCCCGTTCAGCGGGGGTCATGGAGTTGATGATGCCCTCCAGGCGCGCCACCGCCTTGTCCTCGATTTTCGAGCCGGCCTGCTGGGCCGCCTGGGCAAACTGCGCCGGCAACTTGTCAAGCAGATTGCCCAAGCCTCCCATCTTGCGCATTTGCCCGATCTGCTCCTTGAAGTCGTTCAGGTCGAACCCCTTGCCCGCCTTCAGCTTGTTCGCGAAAGCCTTGGCCTTTTCCTGGTCGACGCCGCGCTGCGCATCCTCGATGAGGCCAAGTACGTCGCCCATGCCGAGAATGCGGGAAGCCATGCGCTCGGGGTGAAACTCCTCCAGGCCGGTGAGCTTTTCCCCCACCCCGGCATACTTCAGCGGCTTGCCCGTGACATGGCGCACGGACAGTGCCGCGCCACCGCGCGCATCCCCGTCCAGCTTGGTGAGGATCACGCCGGTCAGCGGCAGGGCCTCGTTGAAGGCGCGCGCCGTGTTGACGGCGTCCTGACCCAGCATGGCGTCCACGACGAACAATGTTTCCACCGGATGCAGCGCTGCATGCAGTTCCACCACTTCGCGCATCATGGCTTCGTCGATCGCGAGTCGCCCGGCCGTATCGAACAAGACGACGTCGTAGTAATGCTTCCGGGCGTAATCGAGCGCCGCAGCGGCAATGGCCAGAGGCTTGTCGCCGGGCTGAACGCCGAAGAAATCGATGCCGGCCTGTTCCGCGACGAGACGCAGTTGCTCGATTGCCGCTGGTCGGTAGACATCGGCGCTGGCGGCCAGCACCTTTTTCCGCATCCGCTCCTTGAGCAGCTTGCCGAGTTTTCCGGTCGTTGTCGTTTTGCCGGCGCCCTGCAAGCCGGCCATGAGGATGACTGCCGGCGGCTGCACGGCGAGATCGAGTCCGCTGTGCGTGCCCCCCATCAGCTCGGTCAGTTCACGATGGACGACGCCCACCAGCGCCTGCCCCGGCGTCAGGCTGCCCAACACCTCCCGGCCCACCGCCTTGTCCTTGATGCGCGCAATCAGATCCCTCACGACAGGCAGCGCGACATCCGCCTCGAGCAGGGCCATGCGCACTTCGCGCAGCGCGTCGGCAATATTGCTCTCGGTCAGCCTGGCCTGGCCGCGGATGGTCTTCACCACGCGCGACAGGCGTTGCGTCAGATTGTCCAGCATGATGTTCCGATTGCCCGGGGAAGGATGTAGACTGGCGGAATGCAAGGGATTCTACCTCATCTGCTACCCGCCCTTCTCTACGCACTCCTGGGTTTTCACTTCTGGCGCACGCGCTGGAGCCAGTCGTCCCCCAAACCATCGCAAGGCCTGCATGCATGGGAACGACTTGCCTTGGCCACTGTCCTCCTGTTTCACGGCCATGCGCTCTACGGCGACTTGTTCGGCGGCGGTGTCATGCGCTTCGGCTTTTCCGCTGCGCTCTCTCTCATGCTCTGGCTTGCCGTCCTAATCTACTGGGTGGAAAGCTTTCACGCCCGCCTTGAGGGCCTGCAACCCCTCGCCCTCCCGCTGGCTGCCGTCTGCACTCTTCTGCCCGCCCTCTTCCCCGGCCAGCATCAGATGACCAACGTCACCTCGGCCCTGTTCCGCGCGCATTTCCTGATCGCCATGGTGGCCTACAGCCTGTTCACGCTGGCGGCGCTCCATGCGGTGATCATGGCCTTCGTCGAGCGCCGTCTGCATCGTGGCGAACTGACACGCCCGCTCGCCAGCCTGCCGCCACTGCTAACCATGGAAGCCTTGCTGTTCAGGCTCATCGCGATCGCCTTCGTTCTCCTGACCCTGACGCTCGCCTCGGGATTCGCCTTTTCGGAATCGGTCTTCGGCAAGGCCATTACCTTCAGCCACAAGACGCTCTTTTCGATCATTTCCTGGCTGATTTTCGCTGTGCTGCTGGTTGGCCGGCATGCCTGGGGATGGCGTGGCCGCAAGGCCCTGCGCTTGACGATGGCGGGATTCATCGCTCTGCTGCTGGCCTATGTCGGCAGCCGCTTCGTGCTGGAGGTCATCCTGGGGAGGGCTGGTTGACAGCCCCTGGTACCGCCGCGATACTGAATCATCGTATTGCCTGACTTCTCCGCTTGATCGACGTCCCCCTTTCGGCCCAGTTTGCCGCGCTGGCCGTCCTGCTGATCGTTAGCGGATTCTTCTCGCTGGCCGAAACCGCCATGATGGCGGCCAACCGCTATCGGCTCCGACACCTCGCCAAGGCCGGCCAGCGGGGAGCACGCCTTGCGCTGGATCTCCTGGCGCGCACCGACAAGCTGCTGGGCGTCATTCTCCTCTTCAACAATCTCATCAACGCCGCCGCCGCCACCTTGGTCAGCGTCATCGCCATCCAGTTGTTCGGCGAGGAGGAATGGGCGCTCGGCGCCGGCACCCTGCTGGTGACTTTCTTGATTCTGGTCTTCTCCGAAATCACGCCGAAGGTGGTCGGCGCCGGCAATGCCGACCGCCTCGCGCCAGCCGTCAGCTACCTGCTGGCGCCTCTCTTGCGGCTGTTCCAACCCGTTGTCTGGTTCGTGAACCTGTTCGTCGAAGCCTTGCTGGTGGTGACACGGCTGAAGCCCACGGGAGGCACGGAAGTGCCTCAGCTTTCGCCGGAGGAACTGCGCACTCTGGTGCTGGAGGCAGGCCATTTCATCCCCCGCCAGCACCAGTCAATCCTGCTCAATCTGTTCGACCTGGAAAGCATCACGGTCGAAGACATCATGATCTCGCGTGGCAACATCGAAGCCATCGATCTTTCCGCACCCCTGGAGGAAATCAAGCAGCAGCTTGCGACCAGCTATCACACGCGCCTGCCGGTTTACGAAACCGACCTCAACAACGTCATCGGCATCCTGCATCAGCGCCGCCTGCTGGCACCGCTGCTGGCCGGCGACATGGACAAGGCCTCCTTGAAGGAACAGCTTGCCGAGCCCTATTTCATCCCGGCCGCCACGCCGGTCTATGCGCAGTTGCAGTTCTTCAAGGAAAAGAGGGAGCGCGTCGGGCTGGTCGTGGACGAATACGGGGAAATTCAGGGGCTGGTGACGCTGGAAGACATCATTGAGGAACTGATTGGCAAGTTTACGACCACCGCCCCCGGCGGCAGCGGCGAGGTGCTGTGGGGCCCGGACGGAAGCGCCGTGGTGGATGGCGGCTACAGTCTGCGGGAGCTGAACCGTGCGCTCCAGCTGGCACTCCCGCTGGAGGGGCCCAAAACGCTGAACGGATTGATTCTGGAGCATTTTCAGGACATACCGGAGAACGGCGTCTCGCTCAAGATCGCCGGCGTGCCGATGGAGATCCTGCAAACCCAGAACCGCATGGTGAAAACCGTCCGCCTGTTCCGCCCGACGCCGCATACGCCGAGGATTTGATTCAAAAAACCTCGCCAAGCAACTGATAGCTTTACAAATCCAGGGCATACGGGCATCATCGGGCTAATCCGGCAAGCATACTGCCCGACCCCCGACAGCCGATGGCAGCTTCACTCCAAACTTCGCTGAGCGGATTGGCGCGCGCGCTGGTCCAACAGGGCCGCCTCAAGGAGGCGGAGGCGGAGGCTTATGCCACGCAGGGTGCGGGAAGTGGCGGCGGGTTCGTCAATCAGGTCATAGTCGCCGGCCGCCTCAGCGCCAAGGATATCGCCACCTTCGCTGCCGAAACATTCGGCTACCCCCTGCTCGACCTGAACGCCTTCGATGAAAGCCATTTCCCCAAGGAGGCCATCGATCGCAAGCTGATGCAAAACCACTTGGTCGTTCCATTGACCAAGCGCGGTAACCGCATTGCCGTCGCCCTTGCCGATCCAACCAATCTGCGCGCCCTGGATGAAATCCGCTTCCAGACCGGATTGGCAGTCGACCCCATCGTGGTCGAAGCCAACAAGCTCGCGCCGCTCGTGCAGAAATTTTCCGAAACAGCGGAAACCAAGCTGAACGAACTGGCGGGTGACGACCTCGATCTTGAACTGGGTGAAGATGCCGAAGAGACCTCAAGCGCAGACGCCGGCGCAGTCGAGGTCGATGACGCCCCGGTCGTCCGCTTCATCCAGAAGATCCTGCTCGATGCCATCAACGAAGGGGCGTCGGACATTCATTTCGAGCCTTACGAAAAGTATTACCGCATCCGTTTCCGCACGGACGGCGTGCTGCGGGAGATCGCCCAGCCTCCCCTGGTCATCAAGGAAAAGATCGCCTCCCGGATCAAGGTCATCTCCAGGCTGGACATCTCCGAGAAACGCGTGCCGCAGGACGGTCGCATGAAGCTGGTGCTGTCGAAGACACGCGCCATCGATTTCCGCGTCAGCACCCTGCCCACCCTGCATGGCGAAAAGATCGTCATGCGCATCCTCGACCCCTCCAGCGCCATGCTCGGCATCGACGCCCTGGGCTATGAGCCCGAGCAGCGCGAGGCGCTGATGCATGCCATCGAACGGCCTTACGGCATGATCCTGGTGACGGGGCCGACGGGGAGCGGCAAGACGGTGTCCCTCTACACCTGCCTCAATCTGCTCAACAAGCCGGGCATCAACATCTCGACGGCGGAGGATCCCTGTGAAATCAATCTGCCGGGCATCAATCAGGTCAACGTCAACGACAAGGCCGGCCTGAATTTCGCCGTCGCGCTGAAGGCCTTCCTGCGACAGGATCCGGACATCATCATGGTCGGCGAGATACGCGACCTGGAAACCGCCGAGATCGCCATCAAGGCCGCCCAGACCGGCCACCTGGTGCTATCGACCCTGCACACCAACGACGCGCCGACGACGCTGGAACGCATGAAGAACATGGGCATAGCACCCTTCAATATCGCTTCCAGCGTCATCATGATCACCGCGCAGCGCCTGGCGCGCAGATTGTGCTCGTGCAAGAAGACGCTCTCGCTGCCCCTGGAAGTCCTGCTCCAGGCCGGCTTCCAGGAGCACGAAATCGACGGCAGCTGGCAGCTTTACGGCCCGAACGGCTGCGACAAATGCAAGGGCAGCGGTTACAAGGGCCGTGTCGGCATCTATCAGGTCATGCCGATCTCCGAGGAAATCCAGCGCATCATCATGACCAACGGCAACTCGATCGACATCGCGGAGCAGGCGCAAAGGGAAGGCATCAAGGATCTGCGCCAGTCCGGCCTGCTCAAAGTGAAGCAGGGCCTGACTTCGCTGGAAGAAGTCCTGGCAACAACGAACGAATAAGGGGATCCCCATGGCAACCGCCACCAAAGCCATCAAGAGAGACAAGGGCGTCAAGGAATATACCTTCGCCTGGGAAGGCAAGGACAAGACGGGAAAGGTTCTGCGCGGGGAACTTCGGGCGGGCGGCGAGGCGCTCGTTCAGGCCACCTTGCGGCGGCAGGGTATTCTGGTCACCAAGGTGAAGAAGCAGGCCTTCAAGCGCGGCGGCAAAGTCACCGAGAAGGACATTACTCTCTTCACCCGCCAGCTTGCCACGATGATGAAGGCCGGCGTGCCACTCCTTCAGGCCTTCGACATCGTCGGCAAGGGCGCGGCGAACCAGGCCGTCGCCAAGCTGCTGATGGACGTCAAGGCGGACGTGGAAACCGGCTCTTCCCTCAACCAGGCCTTCCGCAAGTACCCGCTGTATTTCGACGCCCTGTTCTGCAACCTGGTCGCGGCCGGCGAAGCCGCCGGTATCCTGGATTCGCTGCTCGATCGCCTGGCGACCTACAAGGAAAAAATTCTTGCCATCAAGAGCAAGATCAAGTCTGCTCTGTTCTACCCGATCGCCGTGATCGTCGTCGCCATCGTCATCACGGCGGTCATCATGATTTTCGTCATTCCTTCCTTCAAGAACGTCTTCAAGAGCTTCGGCGCGGATCTGCCGGCCCCGACGCTGGTGGTCATCGCCATGTCGGACTTCATGGTCGATAACTGGTACATCGTGTTCGGCATATTGGGCGGCGCCGTCTACGGATTCTTCTATATGTGGAAACGCTCCGAGAAGATGCAGATCCTGCTGGATCGGTGGTTCCTGCGAGTGCCCGTGTTCGGCGACATCATCCGCAAGGCCACCATGGCGCGTTGGGCCCGCACGCTGTCCACCATGTTCGCCGCCGGCGTACCGCTGGTCGAAGCGCTGGACTCGGTCGGCGGGGCATCGGGCAACTACGTTTACAAGACGGCGACCAAACAGATCCAGTCCGAGGTCAGCACCGGCACCAGCCTGACGGTGGCGATGCAGAACGCCAACGTCTTCCCCAATATGGTGATCCAGATGGTCTCCATCGGCGAGGAATCCGGCCAGCTCGATGCCATGCTCGCCAAGGTGGCGGACTTCTTTGAAGCCGAGGTGGATGACGCCGTCGAGGCCATGTCCAGCCTGATGGAACCCATGATCATGGTCGTGCTGGGCACCCTGATCGGCGGCATGGTGGTGGCCATGTACCTGCCCATATTCAAGCTGGGCTCCGTGGTCTGATGCAGAGGACCGCTAAAGTCAGTCCGCGGAACGCGCCGACCGTAACGGAATGATCCAGACCGATCCGGCCTTTGCTGCGATCGCGGGCGGCCTCGTCGGCCTTGCGGTCGGCAGCTTTCTCAATGTCGTCATCCACCGCCTGCCGAAAATGATGGAGCGCGGCTGGCTGGCGGAATGCGCGGAGCTGCGCGGCGAGCCGCCGCCCGCCACCGAGAGGTTCACCCTCGCCACGCCGCGCTCCCGCTGTCCGCACTGCGGCCGCGGCATCACCACCCTCGAGAACATCCCGATCCTCAGCTACCTCGTTCTTCGGGGGCGCTGCCGGGGCTGCCAGGGGCGCATCAGTCCGCGTTATCCGCTGGTCGAGGCACTCTGCGGTCTGTTTTCGGCTTATGCGGTCTGGCACTTCGGCGCCGGCTGGGCGGGAGCAGGCGCACTGTGCTTCGTCTGGGCGATGATCGCCCTGACCTTCATCGATTTCGACACCCAGTTGCTGCCGGACAGCATCACCCTGCCACTGCTCTGGCTGGGACTCCTGCTCAACTTGGGGGGGGCATACACTGACCTGAAAAGTGCCGTCGTCGGCGCCGCCGCCGGTTACCTGTTTCTGTGGGCAATTTACTGGGGGTTCAAGCTCGCCACGGGCAAGGAAGGCATGGGCTACGGGGATTTCAAGCTGCTTGCCGCCATCGGCGCCTGGCTCGGATGGCAGATGCTGCCCCTCACCATACTGGCCTCCTCCATGGTCGGCGCAGTGGTCGGTATCTCTCTGATGGTCTTTGCTAGGCACGGCCGCAGCATCCCCATTCCTTTCGGCCCCTATCTGGCGGCCGCCGCCATCATCGCCCTCTTCTGGGGAAAGCCCCTGACGCAGCGTTACCTCGGATCGTTCTGATCGGGTCAGCGGCCTTGAAATCGGCCCCGCGGATGGCATGTATACCCCGCCAGTCGCGAATTAGCGCTTTCGCCGCAACGACTTAAGCTATAATTTCACGTTTTTTGGAGACTGCCATGCCGATCTATGAATACCGCTGCGGCACCTGCGGGTTCCAGAAGGAATTCCTGCGGAAGCTCAGCGATGCCCCGTTGACCACCTGCCCCGAATGCGGGCAGGAGTCCTTCGACAAGATGCTCACCGCGGCCGGATTCCAGCTCAAGGGCAGCGGCTGGTATGCCACGGACTTCAAGGGCTGCCCCGCCAAAGCCGAGTCGAAACCGGATAACAGCAGCGCCCCGGCGCAAGGCTGCAACGGCTGCGCCTGCGCCGGCAACGGATGAAGAAATACTTCATCACCGGCCTGCTGATCTGGGTTCCCCTGGCCATTACCGCCTGGGTGCTGACGCTGATCGTCCGCACCATGGACCAGACACTGCTCCTGTTGCCGTCCGCCATACGGCCGGAGAATCTGCTCGGCATCTACATCCCGGGCATCGGTGTCATTGCCACACTGCTGGTGGTGTTCCTGACCGGTTTGATCACGGCGAACATCATCGGCCAACGCCTGCTCAGATTCTGGGAGAGCGTGCTGTCGCGCATCCCGGTCGTGAAGTCGGTCTATTACAGCGTCAAGCAGGTTTCCGACACCCTGTTTTCCTCGAGCGGCGAAGCCTTCCGCAAGGCGCTATTGGTGCAATACCCCCGCCAGGGCATCTGGACAATAGCCTTCCTGACCGGACAGCCAGGCGGCGACGTGGTGACTCACTTGGGCGAGGATTACGTCAGCATCTACGTGCCGACCACCCCGAACCCGACTTCCGGCTTCTTCCTCATGCTGCCGCGCAAGGACGTGATCGAACTCGACATGAGCGTCGACGAAGCGCTCAAGTACATCATCTCCATGGGCGTGGTGGCGCCACCCCTGCGCAACCCTGCCGGACAGGCACAGAACCAATAAACACGCCGATTTTCGGCATTCTCCCGGGCATCCTGAAATGCGTACTCACTACTGCGGCTTCGTCAATGCCGCCCACCTCGACCAGACCGTCATTCTTTGTGGCTGGGCGCACCGCCGCCGCGACCACGGCGGCGTCATCTTCATCGACCTGCGCGACCGCGAGGGCCTCGTCCAGGTGGTATGCGACCCGGACCGCAAAGAGACCTTCGCCACCGCCGAGCGCATCCGCAACGAGTATGTCCTGAAGATCACCGGTTTGGTGCGCCGCCGCCCTGCGGGGACAACCAACCCCAACCTGGCCAGCGGCGAGATCGAGGTGCTGGCGCAGGACATCGAGATTCTCAATGCCGCCGCCACGCCCCCTTTCCAGCTCGACGAGGACAATCTGTCCGAGAACGTGCGCCTGACGCACCGGGTGATCGATCTGCGCCGGCCACAGATGCAGAAGAACATGATGCTGCGCTACAAGGTGGCGATGGCATTCCGCCGCTTCCTCGATGCGCAGGGCTTCATCGACATCGAAACGCCGATGCTCACCAAGTCCACGCCCGAGGGCGCGCGCGACTACCTCGTCCCCTCGCGCGTGCACGCCGGCCAGTTCTTCGCCCTGCCGCAGTCGCCGCAGCTGTTCAAGCAGATGCTCATGGTGGCTGGCTTCGACCGCTACTACCAGATCACCAAGTGCTTCCGCGACGAAGACCTGCGTGCCGACCGTCAGCCCGAATTCACCCAGGTCGATATCGAGACGTCCTTTCTCGGCGAAACCGAGATCACGGCCATCATGGAAGAACTGATCCGCACCGTGTTCAAGGAAGCCCTGGCGGTTGGCCTGCCCAATCCTTTCCCGCGCATCAGCCACGCCGAGGCGATGGCTCGCTACGGCTCGGACAAGCCGGATCTGCGCGTCAGGCTGGAATTCACCGAGTTCACCGACCTCATGAAGACGGTGGATTTCAAGGTCTTCCGCGCCGCCGCCGAGCTGGCGGACGGGCGCGTGGCGGCGCTGCGCATTCCCGGTGGCGGCAGTTTCACCCGCAAGGAGATCGACGACTACACCGCCTTTGTCGCCATCTATGGCGCAAAGGGCCTGGCCTACATCAAGGTCAACGAGAAGGCCAAAGGCGTCGAAGGCCTGCAGTCGCCTATCCTGAAGTTCCTGCCGGCTGACGTCATTGCGCAAGTCGTCGAGCGCACCGGCGCCCGCGACGGCGATCTCATCTTCTTCGGTGCCGACCGTGCCAAGATCGTCAACGATGCGCTCGGCGCGCTGCGCGTCAAGATCGGTCACGAGAAGGGCGCCGAGGCCGGTTACCTGGAATCCGGCTGGCGGCCGGTGTGGGTGGTCGACTTCCCGATGTTCGAGTACGACGAGGAAGAGAAACGCTGGGTGGCGCTGCACCACCCCTTCACCTCGCCCAAGGACGGCCACGAAGCCTTCATCGATATCGACCCGGGCAAGTGCCTCGCCAAAGCCTACGACCTCACCCTGAACGGCTGGGAAATAGGTGGCGGCTCGGTGCGTATCCACCGAGAGGACATACAGTCCAAGGTGTTCCGCGCCCTCGCCATCGGCGCCGAGGAGGCGGAGCAGAAGTTCGGCTTCCTGCTCGAAGCCCTTAAGTACGGTGCGCCGCCGCACGGCGGCCTGGCTTTTGGTCTCGACCGCATCGTCACCATGATGACCGGCGCCGAGTCGATCCGCGACGTGATCGCCTTCCCCAAGACCCAGCGCGCCCAGTGCCTGCTGACCAATGCGCCGGGACCTGTGGACGAGAAGCAGCTGCGGGAGTTGCATATCCGCCTGAGACAGTCCGAGCCGCCTCGGGCCACCTGACCCGCTGCCGCCTGCGGCCCGCGGGCGGCCTCAAGAAATTCGGCCGTCGAGCCGTAAAACAGACGTTCCGCCCCGGAACGGGGGGCGGCTTTGCTTGAGCACGCAACCACGCATATGGCGGAAAGCGTCAGCGCACTGGTCATCGATCGCAGCCCGGAGATGCGAGGGAATCTTCGTACCATGCTCGGCCAATGCGGCATCGACGACGTCCAGCCCGCCGGCAATGCCGCGGCGGCCATTCGCAAGCTGCACGAACGGCCCTTCGACCTGATTCTCTGCGAGCATGCCCTGGGAGAGGGGCAGGACGGTCAGCACCTTCTCGAGGACCTGCGCACGCATCATCTCATCCCTCTGTCGACCGTTTTCATCATGGTGACCGGTGAGAGCAGCTACGAACGCGTGGTGAGCACCGTCGAACTCGCCCCCAACGACTACCTGCTGAAGCCCTTCGCAGCCGACACGCTGTTCCAGCGCATATCGCGAGCCCTGGACAAGCGGAACGCGTTCCTGTCTGCCTTCGGCCTGATCGAGATCGGCAACCTGCAGGCTGCCGCCGAGCGGTGCCGCCAGGGCGAAGAGCGCCTGCCGCAATACGCCATCGATTTCATGCGCCTGAGGGCGGAACTGCTGGTCGCCCTCGGGCAGGCCGAGCAGGCGCAGGAAATCTATCGGCGCGTGCTCGAGAGCAAGGCCGTGCCGTGGGCGAAGCTTGGTTTGGCCAAGACGCTGTTCATGCAAAAGCGTTTCCGCGAGGCCGAAGAAGACCTGGAAAAACTGGTTGCCGAGAACCGCCAGTACGTGGATGCCTACGACTGGCTGGCGCGCACGCGCGAAGCCTCCGGCCGACTCAAGGAAGCGCAGCAGGCATTGGAGGAGGCGGTGGCCGTTTCGCCTCACACCCTGCGCAGGCTGAAGAAGCTCGGCGACGTCGCCCTCGATACCGGCGACATGGCGGTCGCCGAGCGGACGCTCGCCGAGGTCGTGCGCAAGGGGAAATACTCGGATTTCCGCGACCCGGAGCACCATGTCAAGCTGGTCAAGGTCTTCGTCGCCAAGGGCGACCGCGACCAAGCGGAAAAAACCATCCGTGATCTGGATCGCAGCATGCAGGGCCTGCCGCAGACGGAGGCCTGCAGCGCGCTGTCTTCCGCCATGGTGCTCAGCCACGCCGGTGAAAAGGACAAGGCGCTGGAAGCCCTCAATCGCGCCCTCGCCGCCAGCCGCAGCAATGTCGCGCTGTCGGACGGCCTGAAGATCGATCTGGTGAAGACCTGCCTCGACCACCAGCAGCAGGACGCCGCCGCCGAAATGATCAGCGAAGTGATGCGCAATGCTTCGGACGATCAGGCCCTGGATAAGGCGAAGGGCGTGCTGGAACAGGCGGGGCTGAAATCGATGGCCGATGACCTGGCCCTGAAAACCCGTCAGGACGTGGTGGATCTCGTGTCGACCGGCGCCAAGCATGCCGAAACCGGCGACTACGAGGGCTCGGTGGACTTCATGCTGCAGGCTGTGCGCAAAATGCCCGGCAACACGCAGGTCAGCCTCAACGCCGCCCTGGCCCTGCTCAAGCTGATCGAGCACCGCGGCTGGAAGGACCAGTTCGCCAATCAGGCACGCGGCCTGATCGACCGGGCGCGACGCAGCGATCCGTCCAACCCCCGCCTGGCGGCCTTGTCGACCTACTACCAGAACATGCTGCTGAAATACGGTATCCAGCCGGGAAGAACCTGAGCACGGCGGAATAGGCCATAATCCGCCCGTTTTGCGGAACTCGACAGTGTTCTTACTTCGCGCGCTTTTGCCGCTCTTGGTCGTACTCTGGGTCGGCGACGCGGCGGCGGATTTCTCCCAGCCTCGGGCGATGGGGACGATCCTCCTCGCCGAGTTGCCGAGCGAAGCGCGCGACACACTGGCGCTGGTCAAGCGCGGCGGACCTTACCCTTACCGCAAGGACGGCAGCGTCTTCGGCAATTTCGAACGTCGTCTGCCCGCGCAGCCGCGCGGCTACTACCGCGAATATACCGTTCCCACACCCGGCGCACGCGACCGCGGCGCGCGACGTATCGTCGCCGGGCAAGGTGCCCGGGCGGATGTGCGCAGCGCCGGCGAGTACTATTACACTGACGATCATTACCGCAGCTTCCGCAAGATCATCGAATGAACCAGGCCGAGGCAATCACGCTGCTGCAGGACCTGTCGCGCGCAGGCGTCTACCGCTGGCCGCGAAAGGGGTTGGCGGATCTGCTCGCCGGCGCAGAGAAGAATGGCTTCGCGGTCTGCCGCATCAGTTTGGCCGAAGTGCGAGACAAAGCGGATTTCATGAAACGCCTGGCGACGCGACTGCACTTTCCGGACTGGTTCGGCCACAACTGGGATGCGCTCGCGGACTGCCTCAGCGACCTTTCCTGGTTGCCGGCCCAGGGTTATCTGCTGATGCTGGAAGGTGCGGAAGGTTTTCGCGACCGCCATCCGGCCGAGTTCTCCACCGCATTGGCGGTGTTCGCCGACGCGGCTGATGCCTGGCGCGACGCGGGTCTGCCTTTCTGGGTTCTCGTCGACGCCGGCGCTGAGAGCCTGGCGACCCCGCCGGGCAGCGCGTGAAAAAACCGGTTTCCGTCCTGGTCCTGATCCATACGCCCGACCTGCAGGTGCTCCTGCTCGAGCGGGCGGCCCACCCCGGGTTCTGGCAATCGGTCACCGGAAGTCAGGAAGGCAACGAGCCGCTGGTCGACACTGCGGTGCGAGAAACGGCGGAGGAGACCGGCCTTGCCGCCGATGCCGCCGACCTGATTGACTGGCGCCTCGCCAACCGCTACGAAATCTACCCGGAATGGCGGCACCGTTATCCGCCCGGGGTCACGGAAAACGTTGAGCATGTCTTCAGCCTGATGCTGCCGGGTATGGCGCCGGTCACGGTCGCACCAGGCGAGCATCTGGGTTATCGCTGGCTATACTGGCGCGAGGCGGCCCGGACGGTGTTCTCCTGGAGCAACCGCGACGCCATTCTCATGCTCCCCCTTCGGGCCCACCGGTCCTGACGGCCGCCTCGGCGAGCATCGCCTTCAGGCAATCGGGGCAGTAGCAGCCCTTGCCGGCGTCCGGCGGAAAAGTCAGCGGCGGCAGCGCGGCGCACCAGCAGGCGGCCCCCGAGCGCATGCCGCAGGCGAAAACCCCGCCACAAACCGGACAAACCGTGCCCCCATTGCAACCCATTGATTTGTCATCGCCTATCGCCATGCAACAAAACCCTTGAAACGCGGCCGACCCGCCTTATATTAAAAATATGAGTTTAAACCCGACCTGCTGAAAGGAGACATCATGGCCAATATCGTGCGTTCCGGTTCGGATCCCTTCGACGATTTCTTCCGCGGCTTCTTTGTGCGCCCCGTTGATTTCGGCAGCAATGTTGACGTGCCCTCGATCAAGATCGATGTCAAGGAGCAGGGCGATGCCTACAAGGTGCACGCGGAATTGCCCGGCGTCCGCAAGGAAGACATTCATGTGAACATCGACGGATCGATCGTCTCCATCAGCGCCGAACGCAAGCAGGAAAAGGAAGTCAAGGACGGCGAGCGCGTCCTGCGTACCGAGCGCTATTTCGGCAAGGTTTCGCGCAGCTTCCAACTCGGCCAGGATATCGACGAGGCGAAATCCGCGGCGAAGTTCACCGACGGCGTGCTCGAACTGACGCTGCCGAAAAAAGCGGCCGCCGCCGCCAAGCGACTGACGATCGATTGATCACCCCGATCCGGCCCCTCCCCCTCCTTGGGGGCCGGTCAGTGCGGGAAGCTTCGGCTTCCCGCTTTTTCTTTGGGAAGCCGAAGGTTAGAATTCCGGCTTCGCGCAATCCCGTGCTGCCATGACCGAAAAGCTCTCCCCCGCCATCGAAGCCGGCGTCCTCGCCGCCGCGCTACCCTACATCCGCCGCTTCCAGGACAAGACCATCGTCGTCAAGTACGGCGGCAACGCCATGACGGACGAGAAGCTCAAGCATTGCTTTGCCCATGACGTGGTGCTGCTGAAACTGGTCGGCATGAACCCGGTGGTGGTGCATGGCGGAGGGCCGCAGATCGACGATTTGCTCAAGCGCGTCGGCAAGCAGGGCCAGTTCGTCCAGGGCATGCGCGTCACCGACCGCGAGACGATGGAAGTCGTCGAGATGGTGCTCGGCGGACAGGTCAACAAGGAGATCGTCGCCCTCATCAACCAGCATGGCGGCAAGGCGGTCGGCCTGACCGGCAAGGACGGCAGCTTCATCCGCGCCAGGAAACTGCTCATGCCGAGCAAGGACAACCCGGCCGACCTGCTCGATCTCGGCCAGGTCGGCGATATCACCGCGATCGATCCCAGCCTGATCGCCTTTCTCGACTCGGGCGACTTCATCCCGGTCATTGCGCCGATTGGCGTGGGAAGCGAAGGCGAGTCCTACAACATCAACGCCGACGTGGTGGCCGGCAAGCTGGCGGAGATCCTCAAGGCGGAAAAGCTGGTGCTGCTGACCAACACCCCCGGCGTGCTCGACAAGGACGGCAAGCTGCTCACCGGCCTCACGCCGAAGCAGATCGACGACCTCGTCGCCGATGGCACGCTCTCCGGCGGCATGCTGCCCAAGATCGGCTCGGCGCTGGATGCCGCCCGCAGTGGAGTCCGAAACGTGCATATCATCGACGGCCGCGTCGAGCACGCGCTGCTGCTCGAGATCCTCACCGACCACGGCGTCGGCACCATGATCAAGAGCAAGTGAGCGCGAACGGCCGGGTCTGGCTGTTCGACCTCGACAACACGCTGCACGACGCCGACCCGCATATCTTCCCCCACATCAACCGCGCCATGACGGCCTACGTGGCGCAACACGCCGGTCTCGACGAGGCGGCGGCCTCCGCGTTGCGCCAGAACTACTGGCGCCGCTATGGCGCCACGCTGCTCGGCCTGATGCGCCACCACGGCACCGACCCACATCATTTCCTGTACCACACGCACTGCTTCGACGATCTGCCCGGCATGGTGGTCTATGACCGCGCCTTGCGCCAGGTCCTGCGCCAACTGACAGGCGCCAAAATCGTCTTCTCCAACGCGCCGCGCCATTACGCCGAGGCCGTGCTCGACATCATGGGCGTGCGTCAGGACTTCGATGCCGTCTGCACCATCGAAACCCTGCGCTTCCGGCCCAAGCCGGAAATCCACGGCTTCCGCCGCCTGATCAGGGAGCATCGTCTCGACCCGAAGCGCTGCATCCTGGTCGAGGACAGCGCGGAAAACCTGAAGACGGCCAAGCGGCTCGGCATGCGCACGGTCTGGATCAGCCGCGAGGCGCGCTGCCCCGCCTGGGTCGACCTCAGGCTAAAATCCGTGCTCGAACTGCCGCGCCGTCTCGGCGCGCTGGAATAAGAAAGCCTGAAGGGATAAGGGATAGCCATGGCCGCCCGCACCGGGGAACGCAAGCTGCAGATCCTGCAGACCATCGCCGAGATGCTGCAGGATCCAAAGGGGGAGAAGATCACCACGGCGCTGCTGGCAAAAAAGCTCGACGTTTCCGAGGCGGCCCTCTACCGCCATTTCGCCAGCAAGGCGCAGATGTACGAAGGCCTCATCGAGTTCATCGAGAACAGCCTGTTCTCCGTCATCAACAAGATCGGCGCCGAGGAGCAATCCGGCATGAAGCAGGCGGAACTGATCGTGTCTCTGCTGCTCGGTTTCGCGCAGAAGAACCGCGGCCTGACGCGGGTGCTGATCGGGGATGCGCTGGTGAACGAGGACGACCGCCTGCAGGCACGCATCAACCAGCTGCTCGACCGCGTCGAGGCTGCGCTCAAGCAGGCCCTTCGCATCGCCGCCACCAGCAACGAGTTGCCGCAGGGGGAGGATGCCGCGGCCGCCGCCAACCTCTGCCTGTGCTACGTCATCGGGCGCTGGCAGCTCTTCGTCAAGAGCGGCTTCGCGCGCGAACCGATGGCGCAATGGCCGCAGCAATGGCCGATGCTGCTGGCCGGCTGCCTGTCACAGCCAGCCTAAGAACTATCTGCCTTCCTTGAGCCACTTCGCCGCATCGAGGGCGAAGTAGGTGAGGATGGCGTCGGCGCCGGCGCGCTTCATCGAAAGCAATGCCTCCAGCGCGCAGGCCTTCTCGTCGATCCAGCCGTTCTGCCCGGCGGCCTTCAGCATGGCGTACTCGCCACTGACCTGGTACACGCAGGTCGGCACTTTGAACGCATCCTTCACGCGACGCACGATGTCCAGGTAGGGCAGGCCCGGCTTCACCATTACCATGTCGGCGCCCTCGGCGATGTCGAGGCCGACCTCCCGAAGCGCCTCGTCGGTGTTGGCCGGATCCATCTGGTAGGTGTACTTGTTGCCCTTGCCCAGGTTGCCCGCCGAGCCGACGGCATCGCGGAAGGGGCCGTAGAAGCTCGACGCGTATTTCGCCGAATAAGCGAGGATGCGCGTGTAGATCTGCCGGTGCGCATCCAGTTCTGCGCGGATGCGCCCGATGCGGCCATCCATCATGTCGGAAGGCGCCACCACATCGACGCCGGCCTGGGCATGTGACAGCGCCTGCTTCGCCAGCACTTCCAGCGTTTCGTCGTTCAGCACATAGCCGTCGCAGTCGATGAGCCCGTCCTGGCCGTGGCTGGTGTAGGGATCGAGCGCGATGTCAGTGATTACGCCAAGCTGCGGAAACGCCTGCTTCAGCGCCTTCACTACGCGCGGCACCAGGCCGTCCGGGTTCCAGGCTTCCTCCGCCCCCGGCGTCTTCAAGGACTGCTCTATGACGGGAAACAGCGCCAGCGCCGGCACGCCGAGCTGTGCCGCCTCTTCCGCCACGTTCAACAGGCGGTCGAGGGAATGGCGGAACACGCCTGGCATGGAACCTACCGGTTCGGAAATGCCTTTACCTTCCAGCACGAACACCGGATAGATCAGATCATCGGCCGTGAGCCGATGCTCCCGCATCAGCCGACGCGAGAAGTCGTCGCGCCGCATGCGGCGCATGCGGGTAGAAGGAAAAACGCCTGATAAATTCATGGTTTTTTGAGAACAAAAATATTTAATTCGCAATCACCGGAACTTGCGTGGATGATTTTCTCTCAGAAACGCTAGATGGTGTTGAACCATCTCCCGCTTCACCTCCCTGAGCGGGTGCCTTAATCAAGTTAAGGCGTTTCTGCCCCCGGTTTTTCTCCCCTTTAGCCGGGGGCATTTCTTTTTTCCGCCGCCTCGACATGCCCAAGCCAGCGACCGATGGCGGCCTCCGCTTCGTCCACGCCGGTTTTTTTCAGACTCGAGAATAGCTGCACGCTGACCTGATCAGACCAGGGCGCCATTTCCTCGCGCGTTGCACGCAAGACGGCCGCCGATTCGCTGCGCGTCAGCTTGTCAGCCTTGGTCAGCAGGATGTGAATGGGCTTGCCTGTCGGGCCGAACCACTCGAGCAACTGACGGTCGAGATCGGTCAACGGTCTTCGAGCATCCATGATCAGAACGAGGCCGCAGATGCTGGTGCGCCTCGCGAGATAAGCCGCCAGCACGCTTTGCCAATGGCGTCGCATCTTCTCCGGTACGTCGGCATAGCCGTAGCCGGGCAAGTCGACCAGAAAGGCGCCGTTGCGCAAGCGGAAGAAATTGATCAATTGCGTGCGCCCCGGTGTCTTGCTGACGAAGGCCAGCCGCGACTTGCCCGCCAGCGTGTTGATTGCGCTCGACTTGCCTGCGTTCGATCGACCGGCGAAAACGATCTCCGCGCCTGCCGGCGGCGGCAGGTCGCTCAATTTCTCCGCAGAGGTGGAGAAAACAGCATTGGCAAACAGGGACATAGAGGACGGGGCGGGAGGATGCGGCGGAACGTCGTGCGACGCTGATAAGTTAATATAGAATAACAGTTTTTTTACGATTCAGGCTTCGGGAGTCGCCCTCATGGTTCTTCGTTTCATCCTCTTGGCGCTGGTGTCGGCAATGGCCACGACAGCTCTGGCTGCCGACAAACCCGCTGCTGGCGCAGCGGCACCCAAGGCGGATGTCGCCAAGGGCCAACAGATCGCCGCGCAGGTCTGTGCCGCCTGCCACAATCCCGACGGCAACAGTGCCGTCGCCGCCAACCCGAAGCTCGCCGGCCAGCATGCCGATTACCTCTACAAGCAGTTGAAGAGCTTCAAGGCGGACGGCGCCAAGCCGGTCGAACGCAACAACCCCATCATGGGCGGCATGGTCGCTGCGCTCACCGACCAGGACATGAAGAACGTCGCCGCCTGGTATGCCAGCCAGACCCAGAAGAACGAGCAGGCGCAGGCCAAGGCCATCGAGGCTGCGCAGAAACTGTATCGCGCCGGCGACGCCGCGCGCGGCCTGCCCGCTTGCGCGGCCTGCCACGGCCCGGCCGGTGCCGGCATTCCCGCTCAGTACCCGCGCATCGGCGGCCAGTTTTCCGAATATACCGAGGCGCAGTTGAAGGCCTTCCGTGCCGGCGAGCGGGCCAACGACCCGAACAGGATGATGCGCGCCGTCGCCGCCAAGATGTCGGACGTCGAAATCAAGGCCGTTTCGGACTACGTCGCCGGCCTGCGTTAAATACGCTGGCGCATCGAACACTCAAGGGGCGGCCCGCACCGCCCCTTTTTTCTTTCCGCTCGGGAATAATCGGGGCTCAATTCCTGTTTACCCGGCAAGCATGTCCCAGCACGAAGCCATCGTCGCCGAGATTCCCCGCCTGCGCCGCTATGCGCGCGCGCTGACGGGGGACGCCGTGCGCGCCGACGATCTGGTGCAGGACACGCTGGAGCGCGCACTCGGAAAATGGTCGCTGTGGCGGCCCGGCAAACTGCGCGCCTGGTTGTTTTCCATCATGCACAACGTATTCGTGAACCAGGTACGCAGCCCGCGGCCGATCGATTTCCCGGGCGACGAGGCCCTGTCCGATCTGCCGGCGCGGGCGACCCAAAGCGACGCGCTGGAACTGCGCGATCTGGCCAACTGCCTGGCTCGGTTGCCCGTCGAGCAGCGCGAAGTCCTGCTGCTGGTCGGCCTCGAGGATCTCTCCTACGAAGAAGTCGCCAAAGCGCTCGGCATCCCGGTCGGCACGGTCATGTCGCGCCTGTCGCGCGGGCGCGAACGCCTGCGTGCGATGCTCGCCGGCGGCGACGTTGCGGAAAATCATCTGAAGATCGTCAAATGAACGCCAACACGATCCACGAACAGGAGTTGCATGCCTACGCCGACGGACGGCTGGAGGCCGCGCGGCGCGAAGCGGTGGAAGCCTGGCTCGGCGACCATCCGGAAATGCGCCAGGCGGTGGCCGAGTGGCGCGTGCAGAACGAGCGCCTGCATCGCTCCTTCGATCCGGTGCTGAACGACGCCGTGCCGGCGCGCCTGGCGGAGGCGGCGGCAAGACCCGCTTCGCCCATCCCCCTGCGTTTGGCCGCTGCAGTCGCTTGGCTGGTCGTTGGCGGCGTGGTCGGTTACGCCTTGCGCGGTGAAGTGCCGTCGTCCCCGTCTCACGCCACCTCCCTGCCGCACCTGGCGGCACTCGCCCATGCCGTCTACAGCCCCGAGGTGCGCCACCCTGTCGAGGTCGGCGCCGCCGAAGAGGCGCATCTCGTCGCCTGGCTGTCGAAGCGCCTGGGCACGGAACTGAAGCCGCCGCGACTCTCGGCGCAGGGTTTCGAACTGGTCGGCGGCCGCCTGCTGCCGGGCGAAGCCGGGCCGGTGGCGCAGTTCATGTACCAGGACGCGCGCGGGCAACGCCTGACGCTGTATGTCCAGCGCGACGCGCAGGACAATCGCGAGACCGCCTTCCGCTACGCGCGGGAGAACGGCGTCGGCGTGTTCTACTGGCTGGACGGGCGCCTCGGTTATGCCCTTTCCGGCGAAATGGACAAGCCCGACCTCCTGCGCGTGGCCACCACCGTCTATCAGCAGCTGAATCCGTAAGCTTTCGCTGCCGGTACCGGTCTACTCGGCATGCTGATCAAACGACCTGAGGACATCCGACCTTCCGAAATCACGCCGCGCGAGCTTTTCGAGCAGCGCCGCGCCTTCATCAAGGGCGCCGGCGCCCTCGCCCTGGCGGCCGGGCTGCCCGAGCTTGCCTGGGCGCGCGAGGCCTTTCCCGGTCTGCAGAAGAGCGCCTACAGCACGCTGGAGCCACCGACCAGCCTGCGCGACATCACCACCTACAACAATTTCGTCGAGTTCGGCTTCGGCGGCAAAAGTCAGCCTGCGGAGCGCGCCGGCGCCATGAAGACGCGGCCGTGGACGGTGGCCATCGAGGGCCTGGTGCAGAAGGCGCGCTCCTTCGCCATCGAGGACATCCTCAGGATCGCGCCTCTGGAGGAGCGCATCTACCGCCTGCGCTGCGTCGAGGGCTGGTCGATGGTGATCCCCTGGGTCGGTTTTCCCTTGAGCGCCCTGCTAAAGCAGGTCGAGCCGCTGGGCGGCGCCAAATTCGTCGAGTTCGTCACCCACATGGACCCGGCGACGATGCCCGGCCTGCGCCAGCCCTTCCTCGACTGGCCCTACACCGAGGGCCTGCGACTCGACGAGGCCCTGCATCCCCTTACGATCATGGCGGTCGGCCTCTACGGCGAAGCGCTGCCCAACCAGAACGGCGCGCCGCTGCGCCTGGTCGTGCCGTGGAAATACGGCTTCAAGAGCGGCAAGTCGATCGTGAAGATCCGCCTGACCGACAAGGAACCGAAGACGACCTGGAATCTCGCCCAGCCAGAGGAGTACGGCTTCTACGCCAACGTCAATCCGGAGGTCGATCACCCGCGCTGGAGCCAGGAGAAGGAACGCCGCATCGGCGAATTCTTCAAGCGCAAGACCCTGCCCTTCAACGGCTACGCCGAGCAGGTGGCGCAACTCTATGCCGGCATGGATCTGCGAAAATATTATTGATGCAACCGAATCCGCAGCAGCTCGCCGCAATCAAGGCCGCGCTCTTCGCGCTCTGCCTCGTGCCGCTCGCCCGGCTCGGCTGGCTGGGCTATGTCGACGGCCTTAGCGCCAATCCGATCGAGTTCATCACACGCCACCTCGGCACGTGGACGCTGAACTTCCTGCTCATCACGCTGGCGGTGACGCCGCTCAGACATCTCACCGGCTGGCACTGGCTGCTGCGCCTGCGCCGCATGCTCGGGCTCTACGCCTTCTTCTACGCCTTGCTGCATTTCCTGACGTATCTCTGGCTCGACCAGTTCTTCGACTGGGCGTCCATCGCAAAGGACCTCGCCAAGCGCCCCTTCATCACCGCCGGCTTCACCGCCTTCGTCCTGCTGGTGCCTCTGGCGGCGACCTCGAATGCAGCGATGGTAAAACGCCTCGGCGGCCGCCGCTGGACGCAGCTGCACCGCACGGTCTACGCCATCGCCATCCTCGGCGTCATCCACTACTGGTGGCTGGTGAAGAAGGACATCACGCTGCCGCTGGTCTACGCCGTAATTCTCGGGGCGCTGCTCGCCTTCCGCGCCCTGCGCCTGTCGCGCGAGCGACAGCGGCAGCTCGAAGCCTACTCCAGGCCGCGCTGATCGCGCAGGAAGCGCGCCTTCTGTTTCGCGCGATGCGCTTTCTTGCCGCGCAGTTGATGAGCGCCGCCTTTCTTCAGCAGCGGCTGAACGGCGACCGGGTTGCGCGGCTTGATGCGGCGCTGCTTGGCGCGTTTCATTTCCTGAACTGGATGATGGCGCGGCCGTCGGCGGTCGCCTTCGGCTCGGCCTTCCAGGCGTGGCCGTAGACGATTTCGAAGGTGGCCGGCAGCCGCTCTTCGCGCCGTTGCCAGGCGCGGAAGACGCGCCGCCCCTCGCGGAAGCCCATCGGCCCGAGCAGGCCGTCGCGCACGCCGAGCCGGCGCTGGTCGCGCAGCAGGCCGCGCGGACTGGAATAGGTGAGCTCGATCCGCTCCATTTCCATCACCGGATCGGCGAAGCCCGCCGCCAGCAGCATGTCGCCGAGGTCGTGCAGGTCGTGGAAGCGCCGCAGGGTGGTGGCGCCGGCGGCACGCAGCTCGCGCAGCGTATCCGGCCCCAGCGCGCTGAACAACAGCAGGCCGCCCACTGCCAGCACGCGCTGCAGTTCGCGAAAGGCCGGCAGCGGATCGTCGAGCCAGTGCAGCATCAGGTTCGACCAGGCCAGGCCGAGCGTGCCGCTCGCCAGCGGCAGCGCCCGAACGTCGGCGGCGATGCAGCGCGGCGCGCGGCGGCGCAGCTTGTCCATCAAGGGAACGCGCCGCTGCACCTCGGCGAGCATGGCCGGAGCGTAGTCGATGGCCAGGGGAAGCGCCTGTGGGTAGCGTGCCTGCAGGGCGCGGATGCCGTCGCCGGTGGCGCAGCCGATGTCAGCGACGCGGGCGGGCGCGAGCTTGACGAAATCCAGCCGCGCCGTCATGCGCAGACTGACTTCTTTTGCCAGCACGGCGGCCTCGTCGTAGGAAGCCGCCGCTCTGGAAAAGTGAGTCGCCCCGATAAGGCCGGGGCTTCCTCGCCACGAATCAGAGCGGAGCCTGTCGGCTCCTGGTTCCGGCTTTGTCTCGCTTTCGCTCGACGCGTGGTCAGTCCGCATCAGACGGCGTTGAGTCCCAGGCGTTCGAAAAGGCGCTCATCCCGCCCGGCCTCGGGGTTGCCGGTGGTGAGCAGCTTGTCGCCGTAGAAGATGGAATTGGCGCCGGCGAGGAAGCACAGCGCCTGCAACTCATCCGACATCTCCTGGCGGCCGGCGGAGAGGCGCACCAGACTGGTCGGCATGGTGATGCGCGCGGCGGCGATGGTGCGCACGAATTCGAAAGGATCGATCGGCTCGGCATTCGCCAGCGGCGTGCCCGGCACCGGCACCAGATTATTGATCGGCACGGATTCCGGCGGCGGATTCATGTTGGCGAGTTCCGCGATCAGCCCGGCGCGACCTGCGCGCGTCTCACCCATGCCGACGATGCCGCCACAGCAGACATTGATGCCTGCCTCGCGCACCTTGTTCAGCGTGTCGAAGCGGTCGGCCTGGCTGTGGGTGGTGACGATGTTGCCGTAGAACTCCGGCGCGGTATCGAGGTTATGGTTGTAGTAGTCGAGGCCGGCGGCCTTCAGCTTTTCGGCCTGGCCTTCCTTGAGCATGCCTAGGGTGACGCAGGTCTCCAGACCGAGCGCCTTCACGGCGCGGATCATCTCGCTCACCTGATCGAGGTCCTTGTCCTTCGGCCCGCGCCAGGCGGCGCCCATGCAGAAGCGGCTGGCGCCCTTTTCCTTGGCGGCCTGGGCGGCGGCGACGACCTCG
>Ga0233425_10002401_pt1 | contig 37088 bp, 24 predicted proteins | sample Watercolumn_Towu_2_FD_181712 | JGI IMG/M metagenome (GOLD analysis project Ga0233425, IMG submission 181712) | Freshwater microbial communities from Lake Towuti, South Sulawesi, Indonesia - Watercolumn_Towuti2014_140_MG | ecosystem: Environmental > Aquatic > Freshwater > Lake | place... | reverse complement strand
TGTGCGGCGGGCTCGGGCGGGGGATCGTCGGGTCGCCGCTCGTGACAGCGGCGATCATCTTCGGGCTCGGCGGGCCGATGACGGCCGTGCTGCTCGGCCTCGAGGCCGAGGCGATCGCGGACTGCGCCCGCGAGCGCGGCGACGCGGTGGCCACCTACTTCGGCGTCTTCAACCTCGTGGTGAAGGCGTTCAACGGCGTGGCCATGCTCGCCGCCGGAGTCCTCGCCGACCTCTCACTCGGCGATCTCGGCCCCGTCGCCGTGCGGCTCATGGGACTGTCGGCCGGAGCCTGTCTCTTCGTGTGCGCGGGCATCCATCTCCTCATCAGGCCGAGAAGAAAAGTGGATCTCGCTCGAGAAGGCAGTCATCATGGAGACAACGAATAGACGATGCGCGTTGCCCTGATCTCGGATATCCACGCCAACGCGGTGGCGCTGCACGCCGTGCTCGACGACATCGAGCGAGTCGGCGCGGACAGGATCGTCTGTCTGGGCGACGTGGCCACGCTCGGGCCCAGGCCGCACGAGGTCCTCGAGACCCTGCGGCGGCTGTCCTGCCCGTGCATCATGGGCAACCACGACGCGTTCCTCCTGGACCCCGAGCTCATCCGGTCCTACACAGAGGCGCCGATCGTCGTGGACTCAGTGGACTGGTGCCGGGGCCAGCTCACCGCTGACGAGGAGGCGTTCCTCGGGACGTTCGTACCGCGCATCGAGGTCCCCCTGTCGCCGGGTGTCGTGCTCCTGCTCTTCCACGGCTCGCCGCGCTCGCACATGGAGGACATCCTGGCCACCACGCCAGCAGACGAGCTGGACCGGATGCTCGAGGGCCACGCCGCGGCGGTCCACGCAGGCGGGCACACCCACGTCCAGATGCTGCGCCAGCACCGGGGCGTGCTGGTCGTGAACCCCGGCAGCGTGGGTCTTCCCTTCCGGGAGTTCGCTTTCCGGCAGGCTCCCACCCTGCTCCACCACGCGGAGTACGCGGTGATCGAGGCCCGCGAGCACGCCGTGGGCGTCACGCTGCTGCGCGTGGCCCTCGACCGCGAGGATCTCCGGCGCGAGGCCGAGTCCAGCGAGTGTCCGAACCGCGACGTGCTCGTTGCGCAGTACTCGTGAAACCAGCTACCAGCTCGCCTCGGCCATGATGTGGAAGACGTCCTCGTCGGGCTCGGTCTCGCCCGGGACCTGGTTCGGCCTGAGGTGGACGTCGTCGCCGTACCAGTAGTGCGTGTAGGTCAGCTCGATCTCGACGTCGCGGTACGGGGTGAACACGACCCGCGGGGTCAGGCCACGGAAGCCCAGCTCGGGCTGGTTCATGTCGAGGATGACGCGGTCGTACACGAGGCCGACCCTGAGCCACCGCAGGACCTGGTACCCGGCCTCGAGCCCCCACTTGAGGTAGGTCCGGTCGTGGGTGGCCGACGGCTCTTCCAGGTCCGCGACGAGCGCCTCGTCGAGCCAGACGTGGGCCAGCATGCCGTAGAGCCGGGCGTAGAGCCCGCGCCAGATGGTCACCGGCCAGTCGAGGCCGCCGACGATCATCGACCCGGTGCCGCTGTCGCTCCCTTGCAGGCCGAAGAAGTTCTCCGTGAGCCCGCGGCCGCCCGTGCTGTGGAGCAGCTCGAAGGCGTTGGCCAGGAACAGGGCGTGCTCGGCCCAGTACCCGGCCAGGGCGATGTACAGCGGACCGTCGAACCAGGGGAAGTCCACCCGGACGTCGCCGCCGAAGACCACGAGGTGCCCTTCCTCGATGATGGTGAAGGGCCGCACGTCGTTCGTCCACAGGCCGATGATGTACGTATTGACCGTCACCGGGCCGATCGGCGTGCCGCCGTACGCGTAGATCAGCGGCGTGTAGCCCTGGTTCTGGTCGGCCCGCTCGAGGTGGGCGCCGCCGCCGATGCGGACCTGCGCGCCGTTCGAGAAGTCCCAGCCGAGCTGCAATCCCCAGTGGTGGGTCCGGCCGAAAACGTAGGTGTCGTAGGGCCGGATGTGCCCCAGCTTGTCCCAGAAGACCCCGACTCGGAGCCACAGCGGCTCGACTCCCGCGATGTCGCGCCAGGTCAGGTAGGCCTGGGCCAGGCCGAACTGGGTCTCGGTCGAGACGTAGCTCCAGTCGCTGTAGAGCGACGCGAAGGCGCCGACGGTGATCGACACGTCGTCGTGGAGGTTGGCGGTGAGGAACAGCTCGGACCAGTCCGTCTCCTGGTGCCGCAGGTAGGCGAAGCCGGAGAGGTAATAGTCGTTGCTCACCAGGTACGGGGTGCGGAGCCTGACGCGGGCGCCCTCGTCCTCCTCGCCCTCGCCGCCGGTCTCCCCGTGCACGGGCTGGAACATGAAGCTGATGGGCATGCGGGAGTAGCCGTGGAACTCGAAACGGCGAGCCAGCCGGCGGACCCAGCTCTCCTCGCTCTCGCCGTCCTCGCGTTCGTCGTCGTCACGCTCGTCATCGTCGCCGGTCTCGTCCTCGCGCGCTGCCGCCTCGGCGTCCGGAGCCTCCGGCTCGCCGACGCCTTCGACCTCTGGCTCGGCCGCGACCGGATTGGCCTCTTCAGTGTCCGCGGCCGGCTCCGGGGTCTCAGGAGCCGGAGCCGGAGCAGCCTCTGGCTCGACCGCGACGGGCTCGGTCTCGTCCTCGCCTCGCACGGGGGCGTCGGGCGGCGGCGGTCCCCACCCTTGCGCCGCGGCGACCGAGGGCCAGAGGAGCAGGAACGCGGCGACGATCGGCGTCGAGATGGTGCGCCTCATCGGGCACCTCGCCTTCTGCGGGCCGCGAGGACGATGGTGAGCGCGAGGAAGCCGAGCGCCGCCAGCCTGCCGTCGCCATTCCCGTCGGCGGCGGAGCAGATGCAGGCGAGCCCCTCTTCCGGCCCCGGTCCGCCGTCGGAGTCCGCGTCGGAGTCCGCGTCGATGTCCGAGTCGGCGTCGGTGTCCGCGTCGGTATCCGAGTCGGTGTCCGAGTCGGTATCGACATCTCCGTCGAGGTCTGCGTCACCGTCGGCCACGGTGCCGGTGCAGTCGTGCATCTCGGTGCGGTCCGCCCGGTCGAGCAGCGTCATGACGTACGCGCCTGCGCCGTACCCGACCATCGGGATGCTGCCGTTGTAGGCGCCGATGGTCCCGCGCGACGAGTTGCTCACGTAAAGCTCGGGCATGAGGTCGGAGTTGGCGCCCGCCTGAGCGGTCACCCAGGCCACGAGCCAGTCGGCGCGCGTGACCCAGTCCGCCCGCCCGGCGCGGCGCAGCGCGCCGGACGCGCGCAGGTCGATGAGGATCCACTCGTCCTCGTCGTACGGGTCGCCGCGGCGCTGCACGCGGCGGTACCCGCCGGCCTCGGTCCGGAGATACGTGAAGGCGTCGAGCGTGGCCTGGCCCACGGTGCTCGCGGGGTCGACGAGGCTCCAGGAGAACACCTCGACCACGGCGCCGTCGTAGTGGTCCGAGCGGCCGAGCCCCTGGATCGATCCGGCCAGGGCGTTGTTGCGGTCGGCGAACACGGCCGGGATCGCGTCCACGATCTGCTGGTGCATCTCGCGGTAACGGGCGGCGTCGTCGGTCCGGCCGACCATCTCGGCCATGGCCGCCATGTCGCAGAACCCCCGGCCCGCGGCGGCCGTGGTGTAGAGGAAGTTCTGCTTGTTGGAGTCGTGGACCTCCCAGATGGACGAGTCGGCCTTGATGACGCCGTTCGCCTCGCGGTACGCGGCGAGGGGCTCGGCCACGCAGCCGCGGATCGCGTCGTAGATCACGTCGCCGGACCTCGTGGTCCGCCCGAGCCACGCGACGTCGCCGCTCTGCGACACGTACTGCCGGGCGGCCCACAGGAACAGGCCCCACCCGTCGACCTCGATGTTCGGCGACGGCTGGCCCGAGTAGTCCGCTTCCTCGACGCCGTTGCCGAAGTAGCGCACCACGGAGATGCAGTAGTCATCGATCCCAGGGAGGTAGCTCGTGTAGTGGCCCGCGTCGGCGTTCAGGAAGAACTCCAATCCGATCCGAGCCTCCTCGCCGTGGCCCATCCGCGCGAGCGGGACGAGCGCGTAGGTCGCGTCGCGCACCCATCCGGAGTGCCACCCGCCCGGCGGGAGCGACGCGAGGACCATGCCGTTGTTCCGGATCGAATCCGTGTAGGGCTCGCGGATCTGCCCCATCCTGAGCACGGCCTCGGCCTGCCGCCAGATCCGGCGCTCCTCGTCACTGCGCGTGACGCCGTCGGGGATGGGCCGGCGCCACGCGTCCCACTCGGCGAGCGCGTCGGAGAGCAGCGTCGCAGCGTCACGTCCGTCGAGGAACGCTTCCCACCGGGACACCATCTCGCTCACGCCCGACGGGTCGGGCACGAACAGGACGGCCGTTCCCCAGGTCCCGGTCTCGCCGCTGGAGAGGGGGCCGAGGTCGGCCTGGAAGAAGTTGACCGCATCGTCGCGGCGGCAGGTGCTCACACCGTCGAGGTCCCCGCCTCCGCCGACAGTTGACCACGCGCCGGCCGAGCAGCTCACGCCGTCCGCGCCACCGATTGGATAGTAGATGAGCGCCCCGCCGCCGGGGCCGGTCTCGACCTGGGTGCCCGACGCGCCAGGCGCGATCGACTCGCCGTTGGCCCCGGGGCTGTCGGGCGACGACGCGCTCCCCATGTGGAAGTTGTGCAGGGCGAAGACCGAGACGTCGCTCCCCGCGCCGTCCACCTCGATGATCATCACCATCGCGTTGCCCTCGAACCCGAAGGGCGCGAAGAAGTGCGAGCGCGCCGTCACGCCGCCCACCCGGGAGGTCGCCTCGATGATGTTCGTCTGCTCGAGGTACGAGGGCGGATCGCCGGACGCTTCGTTGAGCCACCTCGCCGTGCCGCCCGCCTGCACGCCGAAGTAGACGTCGAACGCGAGGTCGCGCCGGACCACGCCCTCTCCCTCCTTGGTCGGCCCGGGCCGCAGGTAGCGGTACGGGCGCTCGAGGAACGTGGTGATCTTCGAGGCCTCGGCGTCGTAGACCTGGAAGCCGTGACCGTTGCCAGTCGGCAGGAAGTGGAACGACGGCACCGGCCGGATCTCCTGAGCCGACGCCGAGGAGCCGAGGACGAGCACGAGCGCCGCCGCGAGCCCGTACACCCCCGGTCTCGACCGAGCCTGTCCATTCACGGGTTCAACTCCTTGATGCGTGCCGCGAAAGTCTATGCGGAGCCCCTCTGGCGGTCAACGACGAGAGACGATTGCGAGGCCGATGGGGCGATGTCCTGCGAGCCCGTCTCGGGCTCTCGGGGTGTCGAGACCTCGCGTCCCTGGCACAGACCGCGACCGCCGAGCTTCCCGACCATTGCTCTGAGATCTTCGAGGCCGAACGGCTTGGCGAGGAACGTAGTGACGCCCGCAGCGTTCGCTTTCGACAGGGTCTCGTGATCAGGAAACGCTGAGAGGAGGATGACGGGGACACACCACCCCCAGGCTCGGATCATTCGAATGATATCGAGCCCGTTGAGCCCCGGCATCCAGAGGTCGGTGACCAGCACCGTCGGCTCCGTGCTCGTGTCGTGAAAGCCGCGGAGCAGGTCGATGAGCTCGATGCCGTTCGTCGCTCCGATCACGCGATGCCCGTCCGAGATCAGCTCCTCCATCATCAGACGTTGCATCTCCGGATCGTCCTCGGCCACGACCACGCAGCCCTCGGAAGACCCCTGTTCCGATCGGGGTCTCCTCGCGAGCTGTGGAGGAAGGAACTTCGAGCTTGGTACACGGCTTCCCATACGCTCTGGGCAATTGCAGGAGCCGCGCCCGAAACAACGGGCTCATGATCGAGGGCGACCTCGATCGGGCCTTCGGCTTCTCAACCCCTGGATCACCTCATGCCACTTCATGCACACCGGCGGGTCGAGGGGCGAATCGGCCTTCATCTCTGGACCGATCCATCCGGGGCATTTCACCCCGTCGTGGCAGAATGCCACACGACACATCCCTCATCGCACGACGAAACCGGGGAAAATCATCCCTCGGACATGCGGCGGTCCTGGCCTGCCCTTTGCTCGGCCGGGACGCGGAGATCTCTCTGAGAGATGATCCACCTGTTCTCATTCGGGGGTGGCTGAGGAACAGCGACAGGAGCTCTTCAAGTTCTTCTCCCTTGAAAGTTCGTGGCGCTCTCCTCAGCCCCCCCTACCGCGTCTGCGATTGCCAGCGTTCGAGCTTGCGATAGAGGGTCTTCCGGTCGAGCCCCAGGATCTGGGCCGCGGTCGTGCGTTGCCCTCCCGTGGCTTCGAGGACCTTCAGGATGTACCGTTTCTCCATCTCGCTCAGGGGGATCAAGGCTCCGAGGTCATCGGAGGCCACCACGATGTGCGATGGGTGGTGCTCGCGGACCTTCTCCGGGAGGTCATCGACGGTGATGTTGTCGAAACGGGTCAGGACCACGGCACGCTCGAGACAGTTCTGGAGCTCCCTGACATTTCCCGGCCAGGAGTAGGCGAGCAGCTTCTCGGCGGCGGACGATGACAGGCCGGTGACTCCCTTTTCCGCCGCCTCGGCCGAGCGATCGATGAAGTGCTGAGCGATCAGGAGCACGTCGTTCCCCCGGCTGCGCAGCGGGGGCAGCTCGATCTGGATGACGTTGAGCCTGAAGTACAGGTCCTGCCTGAACCTCCCCGAGTCCACGGCGGACTCGAGGTCCTGGTTGGTCGCCGTGACGACGCGCGCGTCGAACGATACCTCGTCATCGCTGCCGACGGGGCGCACCTTCCTCTCCTGCAGGGCCCGCAGCAGCTTGACCTGCATCCCGAGAGGCATCTCGCCGATCTCGTCGAGGAAGAGCGTCCCGCCGGTCGCCTGTTGAAACAGGCCGGTGCGCTGGGTCCTGGCATCGGTGAAGGCGCCACGTGCATGCCCGAACAGCTCGCTCTCCAGGAGCGGCTCGGGCACCGCGGCGCAGTTGACGGCCACGAACGGGCCTTCGCACCTCCGGCTCTGCGTGTGGAGGGCACGGGCCGCCAGCTCCTTGCCGGTCCCACTCTCCCCCGTGACCAGCACAGACGCGTCCGATCTGGACACACGCTCGAGGATTTCGAAGACCCGTTGCATGGCATGGCTCTGGCCGATGAGCCCCTCGAACTGCTGGCCGCGCGCGACCTGTTCACGGAGCCGCCGGACTTGCTCTCTGAGCCGACGCGCCTGCACCGCGCGCTCGACGGCGATGGCCACGACCTCGATCTCGAACGGCTTGGTGATGAAGTCGTACGCGCCCGCCCGGATCGCCGCCACCGCTGTATCGAGGCTGCCGAACGCAGTGATCACGATGACCGGGAGACCGGGGCGGAGTGCGAGCGCCTCGCGGCACATCTCCACTCCGTCGAGCTCCCGCATCCTGAGGTCCGTGACGAGCACGTCGAAGCTCTCGGTCGAGAGGCAGCGGAGCGCATCGCGCGGCGAGGTACGAGACATGACCTCGAAGCCGCGCTCGCCGAGCCCGGTCTCGAGCAGGTCGCACATGACCGCCTCGTCGTCCAGGACCAGGACTCGACCTCTGGTGTCGCTCATGACGGGGGCCTCGTCGGCAAGGTTACGGTAAACCGACTCCCCTGGCCAGGCTCGCTCGCGGCATCGATGCGACCGCCGTGCTCCTCGATGATGCCGTACACCACCGAGAGGCCGAGCCCGGTGCCCGACCCTACGTCCTTGGTGGTGAAGAACGGCTCGAACACCCGCTCCAGCACGTCGGGTGTCATGCCGTTGCCCTGGTCCTCGACCTCGAGGGTGAGGGCCTCGGCGGTCGCACCGCCCTCCTGTCCGAGCTTCACCCGCGCCACGCCTCCATGTGGCTGGGCCTGGATGGCGTTCATCAGGAGGTTGGTGACGACCTGCTCGATCTGGACCCCGTCGACCTCGGCGGTCCTCGGGTGCTCGGGAGAGACGTACTCGATCGCCACTCCCTGTTTCCCGGCCAGAGGCTCGAGCAGGCCGATCGCGCGCTGGACGACGACGTCGAGGTCCTCCTGCTGGCGCTTCAAGGGCCTGCGTCGAGCGAAGTCGAGGAGCTGGCGGATGATGTGGGCCATGCGCTCGGCCTGCTCCCTGACGATGCGGGCCTCCGCGACCGCTGCCTCGCCGGACGACTCACCGCGTTCGATCCTCCTGGCACGGGCGGTCACGACGGTCAGCGGGGTCCCGAGCTCGTGCGCGATGCCCGCGGCGAGCTTCCCCACGGTGCCGAGACGGTCCGCGTGCCTGAGCTGCTCGAGCGTCGCCATTCGCGCCATCGTCTCCCGCTCGATCTTCTCGCGTGCCGACTCGAGCTGTTCGCACATCTCGTTGAGCTCCCGGGCGAGCATGCCCATCTCGCCACCCATGTCCGAGCGGAGCCGCCCCGACAGGTCCCCGCTCGCGACCCTCTGGACCATCTCCATGACCTCCTGCAAGGGTCTTCCCAGGAGCGACCAGACGAGGACGATGATACCGAGAGTGCTGAAGCTGATGATCACCAGGATGCTCAGGACCGTCCCCACGATGGTCTGGAGTGTCTCCTGCTGCTCTGCCCAGAGCTCCTCGGACAGCACCACGAAGCCTTCGCCCCTCTCGCCGAGCGAGATCGGGACATGGGTTGTGATGAACCGATTTCCACCGACGTACTCCTGTTCGACCACCGATGTCGGTCGGTCGTTCTCCAGGACCACCGTGGTGGCCGAACGCGGGGCCCAGTGGATGAGCACGTGGCTGATGTTGCTGTCCGCGTCCTCGATGAACGCGACCGCGTGATCGGCTCCGTCGTGGGCGGCGACGAACCGAGCGCCGATGGCGATCGCATTGCCGAGGACGCTGTGGTCGCGGCGCACGTCGTCCTCGTACCCCGTGATCTCCCGACGCACCACGAAGTACCCGTAGCCGCTCAGCACGAGGGCGGTGCACAGCGCGGTGAACAGGGACAGCTTTTGACTCAGGCGCATGTCTCGGCGACCTCACGTGCAGTGATATTACCCTCGCAAGCGCCCTTCCCTACAGCCTCCAGTCGACAGTCTCCAATCTGCGTTTCCGCCCTGGCCGCTCCCGGGCAGCCACGCGCTCGGGTAGAATGGCTGTCGCGTCTTCGAGGAGCTCCATGGTGCATCGAACGTCTGCTCCCGCGCTCATGATCCTCTGGCTCGTCTTGGCCGCAGCGCCGATCGCCGCGCTCGCGGGTGATCCGTATCTCGCCACCTACCGGCGTGGAGGCGACCACGTGTTCTGGTTCGCCCAGATCTCGGACACACACATCAACACGACCGAGGAGCCGAGGGAGCGGCTGTGGTGGGCGTGCACGACGTTCCTCGAGACCGTCGAGCCCGTGGTGCTGTTCAACACGGGCGACCTCGTCGACGGCACCAACGGCGGGCTCATCCCGATGTTCGCGCCCTCTCCGGACGAGTGGAGCGAGTACATGTCCACGGTCGACGACGCGGGTATGACGATCGAGGTCTACCTCGACGTGGTCGGCAACCACGACCACTACAACGACGCTGGGAACACGTACTACCTCGAGCACACGGTCATGGGCCGCACGGTCGGCGCTTGCCAGTACTCGCTGCGCCTGGACCTCCCGTTCGGCTCGTACCACTTCTTCGTCGCCGACACGACGGCGAGCGACGGGCTCCCCTGGCCCTCCGACTTCGTCGAGATGTCGGGCCTCGAGCTCTCGGAGCTGACGGGCCAGCTCACGGAGCACGAGGACGTCGACCTCACCTTCGTCCTGGGCCATCACTCGTGGCAGTCGGTCCTGCCCTGGCTCGGCCACGACGACTTCGTCTCGGCCCTCCAGGGCGCCGCCGCGTTCTACATCCACGGCCACTGGCACGACACCGACTCCTACATCGATTCCGACATCGTCACCTTCCAGCTCAACTCCTCCGGCAAAGGGGGCGGCGACTCGCAGCTCGCGGTGTACGCCGTGGACAACGACGCCCTGAGCGTGGGGCACACGCAGTTCGACGACCCGTGGCCGCTGATCGTGATCACCGCGCCGGCGGCGAGCGAGCTCTTCGACGGCGAGACGAACCCGTACGCGTACCCGGTCGAGACGGGGTGCGCCGACAACCCGGTACGCGCGCTCGCCTTCGATCAGGCGCCGATCGCCGCGGTGCGGTTCCGCGTCGATCGCGGCGAGTGGCGGCCCATGGACCCGCACCCGCGCACGGCGCACCTGTACCAGGGCGCGTTCGACGCCGCGGCGCTCGCGGCCGGCGACCACGTCCTCGACGTCGAGGTCGAGGGCTCGGCCGTGCGCTCGCGGTCGATGTCGTTCTGGGTGGCCGAGGGCTCGTGCACGCTCGAGGACGAGACCCCGGACGGCGACGCCGATGCCGACGTGGACGGTGACGCCGATGCCGACGGCGACGGCGACGCTGATGCCGATGTCGACACCGATGGCGACGTCGATGGCGACGCTGACGGCGACGCCGGCACCGATGGCGACGTCGATGGCGATGTCGATGGCGATGTCGAGAGCGATCTCGATGGCGACGCCGACGCGTCCGACGTCGACCTCGAGACCGACGCCGAAGACGGCGGGGGCTTCAGGAGCGAGGGCGGGTGCTCGTGCTCGGCCGCGAGGAGGCGCTCCGCGACCTTCGTCCGGCTGGCCCCCTGAGCGGTCCAGACCATGCCGCGCACACCGACACAGAAGAAGGACCGAGTGGTGCTCACGGGCATGACCCAGGACGAGCTGCGCACGGTCCGGCGTCGCGCGGAGGCCGGCGTCGCGCGGTGCTACCTGTGCAAGCGCCGCGACGGCGACACGTCGCTCGCCATGCGGGTGGCGGGTGGCTCGGGCGCGAAGACCGTCGAGCCGATCGACGACAATCTTGTCCGCATCGTCCCGCTCGGGGAGCGGACCCAGTTCGTCGATGCCCAACTGAGCGTCACGTGGGTGAAGGTCCACGACGACGCTTCCACCGAGTACGTGGTCCCGCTCTGCAACGAGTGCGCGATGCTCATCGGCCGGCGGCTCGGCCGCTGACGCAGACGTACGCGACGACATCACCGAGGCCGCGCTCAGTCCGCACGACCCGGAACCCGTGACGCTCGAGGAGGGCCTCCATCTCGGGAGGGTCGAACAGCCGGACCCGCAGGGTGAGGTACTCGGGGTCTCTCGAGGACTCCATGGCTCGCACGGACATCGTGGCGGTGAGGACGCGGCTCGAGGCGTCGAACGAGACCGTCTGCTCGCACCGCGACACCTCGCCCGTGCGCGGGTCGCGGAACCAGGGGACGTAGGCCCCGTCACCCCGGAGCATGGCGGGGTCCGGGGCCAGCACGTCGAACGCGAAGAGGCCCGACGGCTCGAGGTGCATCGCGACGTTCTCGAGGACCGCGTCGAGGTCGGCGTCCGTGAGGTGGTGCGCGAGCCCGTTGAACGGACAGACGACCAGGCCGAAACGCCGGCCGAGGTCGATGGTCCGGGCATCGCCGAGGCACCACGAGAGCCGGGCACGCACGTCCGGAGGCTCCGCGCCGACCCGCACGGCGAGCTCGGCGAGCATCTCCCCGGACGAGTCCACACCGACCACCTCGTGCCCGGCACGCGCGAGCGCGAGGGCGACCCGCCCGGTTCCCACGCCGAGCTCGAGCACCCGGCTTACAGACCGGTGCGCGGGGGAAACCCCTTTCTGAAGAAAGCGGTTTCCCCCGGGCCCCCTTCCGTAAAGACTTTCAGATATTTCCCTGATTCTCGGTCGAAGATCAGCCGCCAGGCTGAGGTAAAACCCCAGGTCGTGCCGTCGATCGTCGAAGAGCAGGCCGTAGAAGGCGGGGTGCTCGTAGAGAGTGTTCGGCGGCTGTGTCATTCCGGGGGCCGTCCCTCGTCCGCGTCCGCTTCGGATTCGACGGCCGCGGGCTCGTCCGTCGGCACTCCGTCGTCGGTGGTCCGAGCACGGAACAGGAATATCCGCTGGTGGTTGTTCTCCGCCGTCACGACGAACCCGAGCCGGACGACCTCGCCGGCGAGCGCGCGCGTGTCGTACCGGAACGTGCGCCAGCCGTTCCCCCGGGCATAGCTCTCCTCGCCGAGCTTGCGGCCGCCGGCCCAGACCTGGAGCACGACCTTGGCGCGGCCGCGGCCGTCGTGCGAGATCCCGAGCCCTCCCTCGAGGCCCGTCCCGAGCTCCACATCCGGGAAATCGACGTGCAGCTCGGCGTTCTTGATCGGGTGGGCGTAGATCGCGCCGCGCGGCCTGCCCATCTCGGTCCAGTCGTACCGCGCGCCGACGAGCTTGTACCGCTCCGGGCCGCAGCGCCAGTCCTCGGCCCAGGTCCGGTGGCACCGATGCCGCTCCCCGCCCGCGCGGAACCAGACCCGGGCGCGGTCGAAGTCCGTCACCGTGTCGAACCGCGGGCGGTCGGCCAGGAACCGGCTCGCGACCCGCACCGCGACCAGCGCGAGGGCCAGCGCCGCCAGGACCAGACCAGCCGCGACCAGGACGCGCCGCCGGCGCGCGAGCCACCCTCCGATCCGCCCCGCCAGGACCGAGCACCGGTCGAGCCAGGTCCTGGGCGCCGGCCACCGCCCGACCGCGAGCAGCAGGCAGATCAACAGCGCCAGGCACGTGATCGCCGCGCCGGTTCCCTCCGGGACCCCGCGATCGTACCGCAGCTCGAGCGCGCCGTCCGCCAGTTGGAGGGCCATGGCCTCGTTGATGCCCTGCACCGAGACCACCTCGATCGGGACCTCGCGGCCATCGAGAGTGGCGTGCCAGTTCGGGAAGTACGGGATGGAGATGGACATTCGATCTCCCGGCCCGGCGCCCTGGACCGTGAACCGGACCCGCTCGTCCTCGAAGGACTCGAGGCGCACGCGGGCCCGGCCGATGACCTTGTGCGGCCCCCGCGCCACGTCGTTGACCTCGTAGACCCGCAGCTCGCCGGACCGGAAGACCTCGCGCAGGTCGCGCCGGGCCGCCGTGGTGACGAGGTATCGCACGCCGAGCGCGCGGTACATCGCCATCGAGCTCCCGCGTCCGCGGAAGCCGAAGAGCCCCTTGAAGGTGGCCGCGCTGTGCCAGCTCGGGTGGAGGTGGCCGATGCCCGTGTACACGGGGCTCGTCTCGTAGCAGTGGCCGCCTCCCTCCAGCCAGCACGTCGTCGGCCACGTGCTCCGGACGTAGCCCCGGTGCTCCGCCGCGTGCGCCCGTGCGTCCTCCTTGATGAAGTCGCAGACCTCGAGGTAGTTCCGGTACGCCGTCGGGAGGCCCTGGTACCGCCCGTGCGGCGACACCTCGTTCCAGAAGACCGCCTCGGCGACCGGGACCAGGAACGCGCCGAACGCGACGCACGCCAGCACGCGCAGGCCCCACCGCCGGACCGCGCCCACCCGGTCGCTGAACACCTCGCCCACCCGCTCGAGCACCAGCACCGCGCCCAGCCCGGCGAGCAGGAACGCGATCGGCCGCAGGTAGAGGTAGTACCGCTGCGGCTGGAGGTTGGCGAGCCGGTCCCACCACCGGTCGAGCTCCAACGCCAGGATCGTGTCGCCGTTGGTGACCAGCGCGATGAGCGCGAAGAGGAGCGTCAGGAACCGCGCCGCTGGGAGCCGGCGACGCCAGGCGCCGATGCCGCCGACCAGCGCGAGGCCCGCGGGCAGGCACCACATGCCCACGAAGAGGTCGAGCTGCACCACGCCCGACGCCTGGCTGGCCAGCGACCACGAGCCCGTGCCCTGATCGAGGGCATACCCGCTGAAGGCGAGGAACGGCACCAACCAGTAGGCCGCGATCGCGCCGCCCAGGCCCGCGGCAAGGAACCCGCGGGCCGCGACGGCCAGCGGCCCGCGACGCTCGGCCTCGAGCGCCGCATGCAGGACGAGGACGGGCACGGCCAGCCCGAGGAAGGCCACCGACATGGGGTGCGTGAGGACCGCGGCGCCGAAGAGCACCGCGACCAGGGCGAGCATCCGGGACCCGGGCCGGTCGAGGGCCCTGTGCAGGAGCACGATCCCGAGCAGCCCGAACGCCATGGACAGGCTGATCGGCCAGACCCCGACGCTGACCGAGAACGCGTAGCCGCCCTGGCGGTACGCGCCCTGGTCCAGCGACGAGAACAGGGCGGCCAGCAGCCCGGCCCACGGCCCCCCGATCGACCGGCCGGCGAGGTAGATCGCGAGCTGGCAGAACACCATGGCGCCGACGAAGCCGATGCCGTAGACCATCTCCCACGAGACGGACGACGGCAGGCAGAACCGGATCGCCGCCAGGAGCAGGCTGGCCCCCTGCGGGTACTCGATGCCGGCCGGGAACCCCGCGCCGCGCGCCGCGACCCATCCGTTCAACCGCCACGTGGGCAGGAGCCGTTCCGCCATCACCCAGCCGTTGAAGAGGTGGAGCGGGTGGTCCGCGCCCAGCGGCACCTCACCCAGGAAGATCTGGTGGAACAGGCCCAGGACGACCGCGACCACGACCAGCGGGCACAGGACCTCCGCGACGAGGTCCGATCGGCGGAACGACTCGTTGGTCCGCCTGACGGGTCGAGCGAGCCACTGGCCGAGGCGCCGGCCCTCGGGTCCGTGGAGCAGGGCCACGAGCGCGATCAGCGAGACGACCGTGGACGCCGTCCGGCCGAGCCACCCGGGCCAGAGCACGGCAGACACGGCGGAGAGTGCCAGGGCCAGCGCCCACCACACCGGGCCACGGCGCCGGAGGAACCCTGTGAGCTGCTGGAGACGTCCCGTCATTCGGTCCACACGCGACGATCGCCCCCGGCATCCGCGCGGGGAGCCCATGATCGGCATGCGACCCCTGGAAAGCAAGACGGATCACCCGGTTGGGCCGGGTTCCATCCTGGGAGCTCCACCCCCTACGCTCCCGTTGGTCGCTACCCCCGCCGTCGCGACCTGTATCCACACCAACAGGGAACGCGGAAAAAACCGCATGAAGTCTTTTGGGGAGGGGGCTCGGGGGAGGGACTTTTCTCCAGAAAAGTCCCTCCCCCGTGAACGCTTGCCGAGAACCGAGCTCGCCCCCTCCTCTGGCGTGCTCCTGGCCTCGGCCCTGCACATCGGTGCCTCTGTATTTCGAACGGGTGGTCTCCGCTCGTGGGGTCGGAGCCTCGACCCGGCTCATCGGTGGCGCCGCGGGGCGAAGGCCTGGCCTCAGCCTTCGGGCGTGACCGTCCTGCATTCTCGAGTGGTGTCGAGGCGTTCGTCGCCCGAGGCCCCGCATCTCGGAGGGCATGGCTCGGCTCTCGCAGCGTGCCGCTCGGCTCGTGGCGAGGCATGGCTCGGCCCTCGACCTTCGACCCTCGGCTCGGTCCGATCGGGGGTCGGCTCGGTCCCTCGGCTGGCCGCTCGGTCCTGGAGGCCGGCGCTCGGTCGTGATGGATGCCGCTTCTCCCCCCCCTCAAGGGGCCATCGGTTCGGTGATTCCCGGGGGAGCGGGCTCGAGGGGCGCGGGAGCGGGGGGCGCGGCGGAGTCGTCCTCCTCGTCGGTGACGCTCGCCCTGGCCACGCGGAGCTTCTGGAAGTCCTTGTCGCTCTTTCCGAAGAGGGCGAGGAGTGACCTGCGGAAGAGCTGGAGCTCGGCGTCGAAGTCGGCCCCTGCCGAGCGGACGTTGGCGAGCAGCTTCTGGTACTGGGAGTCGGCAGCCTCGGCCTCCTGCCACTCCCGTGCGGCACCCTCGACGTCGAGCGCGGCGTCGATCGTCTCCGCATAGGGCAACGGCTCGCCTGCCGGGGTACGGTACTCTTCGACGAACCCTTCGAGCCTGTCGGCGTCGGCGAGCACGTCGTCGGGTACGGACGGGTTGTCAGCGTAGGTGGAGGGATCGAACCCCGGGACATCCCGGACGAGCAGAGGCAGCCAGCTCCGTATGACGGAGACGAGCTTGCCGATGGCGCCCTTGCCCTCGGACGATTCCTTCTTCCAGGTCGCCTCGTACCGGACTGCGGCGTCATAGATGGTGATGTAGGCGTTGGCCTTGGGCACGAGGGTGACGCCGAAGGCGCCGATGACGGGCGACTCCGCAGCCCTCCGGCCCTGGACCCTGATGACCCTCGGCGCCAGCCGCCTGAGCTTCCAGTACGGTGTGCTCATTCCCCAGCTCCTCCCTTGTTATCGTTGGGGTTTCCCCTGAAACACCAGACCGTCCCACGAGCCGGCGAGCGAGTCAACCGGTTTTTTCGGACGGCCGAGTTTTTTTCTCAACCGAGCGAGGTCACAATATACGTGTTACCCTGGCAGGTGACGTGGTGACCGATCTCAGCGACAGATCCGGTGTCGATACGGTGCCGGAAGCCGACGTCCCCGAAAAACTGATATCCGCAGGTGCGGAAGGCCGACTTGCCATCCTTGTGGGGGCGGGCGTGTCACTCCGCTCAGGTCTCCCCAGTTGGGCAGACCTTGTCGATGCACTGTTTGCGCACGCTGGATCGCTGGACCTCTCCGTAAGCGCGAGAGGTGACCTCGAGGAAGCCAGGGCAATAGGTGCGGGGAAGCCCGAAAACGCCCGAAACCTGATTCATGAAGCAGATATGCTCGCAGAGATCCTGGGAGATGACTGGGTCCACAACGAAGTCACCTCATTTATAAAGAACGCCAAGCCGACTCCCAGCCCGGCACACCGCGCTCTTGCCCGATTGGCCGGACGTGCCCTTTTCCTCACCACCAACTACGACCAGCTCATCGAGGACGCCATCGAGACCACTATAGGCCGACGACCTGTTGTGATCACGCCTTGGGATATCGCCGAACTGGGACAGCGGTGTCGCTATCCGCAGGCCATCTTCAAGCTCCATGGAGACCTGGATCGCCCCGAGACCATCGTCCTGACGGAGAAAGACTACAACAGACTCTCACACGAGACTCCGGGCGCCTGGAGCGAACGACTCAAGGCGATCGCCCAGGAGTATGAGCTTCTTCTGGTGGGATACGGGTATGGTGACCAGGACATCGGCCACGTGCTGGGAGCGCTCCGTGGTGCGTATGAAGGACGGCTGCCCAATGCCTTCTGGCTTACTGATGTGAATCTCCAAAGCCGCAGCAAAGCCAGTACACACGGTCTCCGCCCCATCTGGGTCAAGGGGTACGACGAGATTGTCCCCTGGCTGGAACGTCTGGTCGCTGCGATCGAACGAAAGAAAGCCGAGGCTCCTCAGGCGCGACAGATCCGTGCCCTGCTCGAAGGAGTCTCGGACCTCCTCGAAAATAATCTTCAGAAGGCAATCGACCTCTTCGATGGGGGGAAATACGAAGAAGCCTTCATCGAGTTAGAGCGACTCGAGAATCGTGCCAGCGATCTTCTAGCCGGTCAGCCTGATCTCGTTAAAGCGCCGCGGCTTCGAGCCGACCAGGCGCGACTATTGATCAACATGGCTGCCTGTCGGCTCAACCAGCAAAGGAAGGACGAATGCCGCGAGCTCGCACTGCGGGTGGACCCCGCTGATCTGCTGACCAGACCGGCAGCCCTTGGGGCTCTGGCACAGGCCCTCGTGCAGGTGGGAGAGGTAGACCGAGCCCGCAGGATCATCGAGGACCTCCCCGCCGGGTGGGAGGTTGACGAGAAGGCAAGAACGAGCATCGCTGTCGCGCGGAATTTGGTGGAGATCGCCGCGGGAAATGTCCCGACGGAGCCTGCCGCTCCGTGGATACGGACCGCGGCAGCCTGGCCTCTGCTGGAGCAGGGACGGCTCCACGACGCTGTCAATTACGTCAAACAGTCCATTGAGGAGGCCAGAGCACAGGATGAGATGGAAGGTCGCGATCTACTGATGGAAGCGAACGCTCTGAATGCGCTCTCCGTGTGCCTGGAACGATCGGTTCGAGAGAACCCACCAGCAGCCCAGCCGGTCCCGGAGGGTGAACGAGCGGCAGTGATCGCGGCCATCGAAGACTTGCTCGACATTCCAGATCAACCCGACCTGCCGGAGCCCACGAGAAAGGAGACTCGAGAACGCCGGCTAGCCTACTTCCAGCTCACCAACGACGATGAGCGTTTTCGGGCCACCGAAGAGGATGGTTCGGTGGAAGAGATCGAGCCGGCAAGGGCTCGCGCGAAGCGGCTGATGGAAGAGGGCAGAGTCGACGAAGCCCTTCAGGCGCTGGAGGATCGCCGTCACCCCTGGCTGCCCATCGCTATGCAGTCGGGTCTCCTGGGCCAGTTCGGCGAACACGTGAGGGCTCTGGAACTGCTCCGCCATGCGATCGAGCAATACCCGGGGCGATATGATCTGGAATATGGGATGGCGCTGCACCTGCGGTCCCTGGGTCGCCTCACGGAGGCCCTACCGCATGCTGAGATTGCCTATCGAGCTCTTCCCGGACGGGGAGCCAGGCTGCTCCTGGCGGAGTGCTACCTCTCAGCGGGAGGCGACGCCGGTGGACACGACCGGGGCGAGACAGCGCGCGACTTGCTCGAGCCCTTCGCGAGCTCACGATGGGCCGAGGCGTTACAGGCCCTCGCCCAAGCACGGGCGGCTTCGACCAGGGGTGGAGCAAGAGCATCCGAGGTGTGGCGACGGTTCTTGGAAGTCGTCGAGCCCAGCGGAAACAACCGGGCTCTGGTTCTTTCTCACCTTTCTCGTGCGTTGTTTCATGAGGGGGACCGAGACGGAGCAGCGGAGCAGGCCGAGGCTGCTTTCGACGCTGGCAGTGACACCCTCGATCCACAGACGCTCGGGTTCTGCGGTCAGATGATGCTCTACGCCTCACCACAACCCAACGATCGCTCTGTCCGCAGGGTCAAGGATGTGGCTCGAACGCTGCGACATCGTTTCCCAGGCGACCCGGATGCCGAGCAAGCCTACCTGATTCTCTACCTCAACCTGGGGACCCCTCCGGACCTGGAATCGGCGGACTACGAGGGTCTTACAAGAGCAGGTACTCTCCGGAGCGTACCAATCGATGAGGCCATCGAGCTCATCCGGCAGAGTCGGGAACTGGGGGGCGCCGCATGGCGACTCTACCGGCTGGGACGCCTTTCGGTCGAGGGGCTTTCCGAAGTGACGCGCACTCCCCTGGCGCCTCTTATCGAGAGACTTCTCCAGTCGAGACCCGCCGAACAGCAGTTTCTCTCGACTCCAGTAGACCCGATGATCGACGTGCCAGTTGTGGCCTTGGAAGGAACGAAACTGCTCCTGGGCGAGCTGGAGTTGCTGATCCTCGAGAAGCTCGGCCTGCTGGACCGGTTGCGGCAACAGCTTGGGGCAAAGGGAAGGCTTCTCGTCTTTTCGGACGTCCGGAGGAGGATCGCTGAAAAAGCCACCGAGCTGGCTCTGGCAGGTCCTGAGGAGCTTTTGGCCCGTCGTCGCGGTCTCTACGACACACTGAGAGGACGGACGGAAAAGGTCCATTGGGACGCGGATTCGCTCCAGAGTCCCGACCACGACTCAGCACCAATCCTCGATGACTCTCGGACAGAGGAGCCTCATCGATGGATCCCCACTGCATCGATTCTGCGCTGGTTGATGGAACAGGGGGAGGTCGACCAAGCTCTGGCAGAGCGTCACCTGGCAGTGCTTCAACCTGGCGAACCCGTCACGGAGCTGCCTTCACGACTTGTAGGAAGGTGGTATTCCTTATCGCGTCTGCGAGACCTCGGCGCTTTGGATGCTTTCATTGATCACATCGAAGCGCTCTTTGTCACCACAGCCGATCACCGGTTCATGCTCAGAGAGATCGAGGACGCAGAGACTCAGGTCAAGGCTGCGCGCCTGGCTCGTGAGCTGCATGACTGGGTAAGCCAAGGACGGGCCGGGGGCTGGGTTGAGGTCGTGCAGCGGCCGGAGGAGATCCAAGGGCTCCCACCGCTGCGCGATCCAGAGCAACCAACACCTTTCAGGGAGGATATCGCTGGGACTCTCTCGTGGTATCAGTTCCTTGAGGAGAACTCGGAAGTCTTACTCGTCACTGGCGACTACCTGGTGTCAGCAGTCTTCTGGGGAGGCACGCCACTCGACATCTTTACCCTTCTGGCATGGACAGCGGAAAGCTACCATGCGATGGCCACCAGGGTCCGGACGCTTACAGGTCGCCGCGCGGGGCTCGTTCAGCTCGTACAGCAACTGCTGGGGCCGGGCGAGGAGGAGAAGCTGCTGACGCTAGCTCGTCTCGGCTATGTACATGCGTTGAACCCGACAGCTCTGCTCGACCACATCCGTCGTTTCGCCGCGCTGGATCGCGTGGAGGACGCGACTGAGCTCGCCAGGTCTGTCAACCGAGACGGTGAGTGTCAGGGAAAGGCGATCCAGGGCGCGGGAACGCGAGAGGTCTCTCTAGGTAAACGCACCGAAGAGCTCCTGACCCGCGCCGAGTGGGCAGTACACCAGCGAAGTCATGCAGGGTCTGCCATGGCGGGTCTGGTCATTGCTCGACTCTACGCCGAGACCATCTGGAGCTGCTGGGTCGAAGAGAAGCTCCCGAGAGCCAAGCCGCGCTGGAACGATTCCGAACGTGCTCAAATCACCCGAGCTCTATTGGCCCGGGTTGAGTCCATGGAAAAAGCAGGTGCTTCAGGGATGCTGGAGCACATGCTCTTCCTTGTTGGTGCTGCCGCCGTCGATCACCCCCGAACCGCGTTCGTTCCTGTGAACGGAAGGAAGACTTTGGTTCTGTCCGAGGATACAGCTCCGGCTCGGCTCTGGATGACGGTCAACGACTGGTCAAGAGGAAACCGACGACGCCGCGCGGCCTTGGATCGAGCGCTGCTGGACCTGCTCCTGACACTGGACGAGATGTTCGAGCGAGGTCTTCACGCCGAGCCGGGTCTGGGGGCATTGATGCTTCCTCTTCTCGCCCGACAGCAAGAGCCGAAGCAACATGTGGAACCGATACTGCTGGCCGTGCAGGCTCTTTCGGCTAACTGGCCAGTCAAGCCCCTCGAGCAGAACGCGATCGAGGTTCCGGACGAAAACGGCCAACCGATCTCGTTGACCCTGGAGGAGCTGCCAACCCGAGCCGCGCGACACTTCGACGAGGATGTTACGAGTAATCTGGAAGTGCGGAATACACACTGGAGTGTCCTGCTCGATATCGGATCAAGCAGGCCGCTCGCAGAAGAGGTCAGCCCGGAGGCGGTCGTACTCCGTACGAGCGCCGAAAAGGCGGATCTGACAATCAGGCTCTATCAAGAGGCCGTCGGGGTTATGGACGGCCGTCTATTTCAGCTTCTAGGAAAACTCCGTGAGTCGCCCGGAGACCCTCATCTGCGCCGCAAGCTGGCCAGAGCCGGTGTGCGAGCGCCGTTTCGCCTGGTTCGGCAGGATCCTCTCTGGATCGCCCAGTGGGGGCAGATCGGCTCTGTCACGAACAGCGGGTATCCGAAATCGCTGGAAGACCTGCGCCTGCTCCTCTCCGAGCCCGATCCTGCGGTGCTTGGAGATCAGGGCATCAGGATGCCTGAAACGTTCGTGGATCTGTTCTTCGGCGAGGAGGGTTCATGGTCGAAGAGGCCGGACGCGCTATCCCTGGCGTCCATGGCAAGTGAGGTGCCGGGAGCGCTCTCGGCCGTCATGGTGCGCTCCAAGATTAGGGTAGAGGAGAATGAATACTACACTCAGGTGAAAGCGGCCATCCGACGTTTGCAACGGCCTGACGATCAACCGGTCGCGCGGATCGCGGGCGACATGGTGTTCCTCCGGGCGGCGGCTGCGTGGCAGCCCTTGGTGAAGCTCGACCGAGGACCAGTGGACATTCGAGAGGAGCTCCTCGGACTCTTTGAGAGCGTGGTGCGGGAGGAGATGTCTCCTCACCTTCACCCGGACGAACCAGGAAAAACGAATGCCGTCACCCGTATCAGAGACGAAACGACCAGTGGGAGCATCGCGTTCCGGACCGCCGAGCCGGCGCTGCTACGCCTTTGTGCTCAGGTCGTGGGGAATCTCGCCCGCAGCGAGCCGACGGCACAGGAGTCTGAGCTCATCTGGCTGACGTGGCGACTTTTCCAGTGGCTGGAGCTCCAGGTTCGAGCGTTACCTCTTTCTGACCGTGATGTCGCTTTGCAGGGACTGGTGGCGGTAGCCCCTCCTCCCCGCCCATCAGAGCAAGCGTCGACGGACATTCTGGACCCCCGTAGGTTCGATCCTACCGAGATGCCGCATCGCCTGATGGGTGTGATACACGCGCTCTCTCTCGGAGAGCAGGCGGTCCTGTCACTGAGAGGTGAAACGAAGGAGTCCTGGGTAGCAGGAGACGCGAAGGACCGCTCCGCCGAGAGACCTCTCAACCTCTCTTCCCCCTCGCTCGAGGCTCTGCTGGTCCGAGTTGCCTCGCGCTCTTTGTCCAGCACCGAGCGTGACCTCTTGGTTCGATGGCGACAGCCAGGCTCGGCGCTGGGGTGGGATGCCCCGTGCACCGTGCAAGAGCTGGCGCTGGCGGTCTTGTTGAGGTCCAACAGCAGCCGTCTTTTCGACCTGGACCAGGAACAAAGGCAGCGATGGTTCCTTCGGCTGCCTGGTGGCGAGGGACAGGAGGCGCGACTCCACCGCGACACAGTGACCGGGTTGCTCGGCGCGGTGGCCAAACATGGAGAGCGTCTCACCCCCGAAGAGCGAGCTCAGCTCGGTGATGTCATACCGGAAATGGTCTCGGGCGACCCAAACCTGGCCGATCTCGGTCTGCTCGCCCTGACGGGGCTCCTGCGCGGCGGAGATCGAGCGGTGGAGCCGGAGATCCGCCGTGTGCTGGAGCGGGACCTGCTTCGGCCCGACCTCTTCATGTTACTCGGGTTCTACCTCGCGTCGCTCACCTTCACGACCCCCGAGGAAATCGAAAAGGTGTTTTTATCTGTCGTAGATCTCGCGCAAGGAGCCGGTGCGGATGTCCCGGCATTGGCCGGGGCCCTGGCCAGTGCCATGCTGACTGGTAACCGTGGGTCGATACCCCACATGGTCGAGGTGCTGCGTCGGATTGCCGTGCGACCGCCGTTCAACGAAGATCCCAGGGTCCGTGATATGGTGAGCATGCTGGGTTTGACCGGGGAGTGAACGATGGATCGATCGGTGAGGATTCACTGCTTTTTCTCGGTCAAAGGGGGGGTTGGAAAAACCACGCTCGCTGTAGCGCTGGCTCAGCTCGTTCCTCGACCCGAACGGTGCGTGGTGTTGGACCTGGACCTGACGGGGAGCTCCTTGGCAGAGGGGCTCGACCTGCAAGCTCCCGAGATCGCCCTGCGGAGTGATGGCAGCATGGACCTCGACGCTCCGCCCACGGGGACCTACCTGAGCGTTGATGAATCCCGGACAGCACGCGATGCCCGAAAGCGATCCAAGGCTGGGCTCTGGCTTCCCCCGCCTTACATCAATGACGCATTCCGATACGAGGGTAATGATCAGGAGCGGGATTGCCGTCTGGATGCCATGTGTTGGCGCCATCAGAGTGATCCAGGTGTCCGCTACTTGCCTTCGTCCTCCATAGACCGAGACATTGTTTCCTCTCTCGATTGGCTCTACCGAGACGAAGTTCATCACGGCGGGGCCTGGTTACAGAGGTTCGCCTGGATCCTTTACACCTTTCTCGAGCAGATGCCGGAGTTAGAGGATCTCGTGCTCGACATGCCGCCTGGGGTGTTTGGATTCACCAGGGAGGTCCTCAGCTTCCTCGCACACCTGTCCACCGGTAGCGTACTTCCCGCGAGGTTCCCGGGTCTTCCAGATCAGGCGGAGTGGCAGATCCATCCCTATCTGGTCACAAGCGAAGACCGCCAGGATCTCTTCTTGGCGATGGAGACGTACGCTACGATTCTATCAAAGCTCCCGTCGGTAGTTCCGCTGTTGAATCGCCTGAAGTCCCCTATTGAGAAGACCAAGGAAGCCTTGGACCAACGGTTTCGAGGCGCACTGATCAAGGACATAGGCCATCGCATGAGGTCGGTGAGCGAGCACAGAGCGACTCTTGGTCGGTTGTTCATAGAAGGGGACCTGAAGCTGACGGACACCGAGAGAAAAGAGCTACAGGTACTCTTCGAGGTTAGAGGGTGACCATGCTCTCGACTGAGCCATCTGTGCGACACCCACTGAGTAAGGTCCATGATTACAAGGAGTACACAGTGATTGTCGATCTGAACGATCGAGCACGACACGAGAACGACGGGCCATCGACTTCTGCCGACCTCAATGCTAAAGATTCGGAGGAACTCGGTGTCGAAGAGATCCGAGCCCAGCAACTTCGAGCCAGGATTGAGGCCCAACTCGTTTCTTGGGCCAGGCTGTCCAGGTCTTGGGAGAAAATGACTCCCGAGGAAATTGAGGATATCTATCGGGCGCGGACCGGGGGTCGCGAGGTCGATCTATGAGAGTTCTCGACACCGACGTATGTGTGGCCATTCTCAGGGGAGACTCTCGAGTCAGGGATCGACGTCAGGCCACACTCGACGACGTAGCGACCACCTGGATTAGTGCGGCCGAGCTGTTTTATGGGGCTGCAAAGGGGTCAAACCCTGAAGCCAAGACAACCGTTGTGGTCGACTTCCTCCGTAGCTTGGAGATCTTTGGCCTCGACATGGAAACCGTACGTTACTTCGGCGGGCTCAAGGCCGAGTTGGAACGAGGGGGAACAACTTTGGCTGATGCAGACTTGCTCATCGGCGCCATCTGCCTCGCCCGAGATGCGGTACTGGTCACAGGAAACGTCCGGCATTTCGAACGCATCTCGGGACTCAGAATCGAGAATTGGCTCCGGGATTCCTCTTGAGGACCAGCGTATTCCTTAACATGCTCTTCATGCGGAGACTGGCCAGGTCAGCAGCCATTCTTCCATGACCCTCCGTGAAGACGTCATCCTGGTGAGCAGGGCGAGCTACTCGACCCTGAGGCTCGAGACCTCGTGCCAGGGGACGACGTGGCAGCCCTGGCGGGTGAAGCCTTCGTCGCCTCCATAGACGATGTGCTTCCGGACGGGTTTCCGTTGCCCTCCGGGAAGGCTCGACCCGATGCGCCTGGCGAACCGTTCGAGCGGGCTGAACCAGTCCCCGGCGACGGTCGCGCCGGACTTGATCTCCACGATGTTCCACATCGACCGCGTCTGGAACAGGAGGTCCACCTCGAACCTCTGACGGTGGTAATTGTAATCACAACTTACAATCACCACCCCAGCAGTCTCATCGTCGCCTCGTGGGCGCATACGCTCACAGAACGCTCCGCACATACCCAGTGGGAGATGTATGATGGGCACATGATCATCTCTTATGAGCTCGCTTCTCTGCAACGCGTCCGGCTCGCCGTTGTGGCGATCATCCTCTCCGGGCTCCCGGCCTGCTCGGGCACCATGGGCGATCCGATCGACCCAGATGCCTCGGTGCCGGGGGGAGAGCCCGTGAGCTTCGACCTCAGCCTGAACGACGACACGCCCGAGGTCGGCCAGATCGTCACCGCCACGGCGCGGCTCCTGGACGCAGCGGGCCGCGAGGTCGACGCACCCTGGACCACCACCGTGGTCGCCGAGCCCGGCTCCGACGCGGCCAGCGTGACAGTCGATGAGCACCGCCTCACCTTCACGCAGGAAGGGTGGTTCACCGTCGTCGGGACGGTCGACTCCAACGGCCTGCGGGACACGGTCGGTCCCATCTTGGTCGACTCGTTCGCGCCGTCCATCGTGGTCACGCACCCGGACCGGGGGACCTTCACCGAGAGCTTCACCGACACCGTCACCGGGACCGTCGAGGACACCGGATCGGAGGTTGCCTCGGTGACGGTCAACGGCGTCCCGGCCGCGGTCTCGCCCGACGGCTCGTTCTCGCGTGACGTGACCTACGAGTTCGCCACCAACCTGATCGAGACCATCGCCAGCGACGCCGACGACAGCACCGGCACCGACCGGCGCGCCGTGCTCGCCGGTTCGTTCATCCCACGCGGCAGCGGAGTGGCCGACGGCATCGTGGCCCGGGTCAACCAGAGCACGATCGACACGATCGAGACCATGGCCGAGGACCTCGTGGCCGGGTACGACGTCACGGGCATGATCCCCGACCCCGTGTACTCCGACTCGTCGGAGAGCTGCGTCCTCGGCGTCTGCATCACCTGGTACGAGCTCGTGCTGCGGGCCTGGAACCTGCGCTACGGTCGCGTTGACATGGAGCTCGACCCCGCCGGCGGAGGATACATCGTGGCCTCGGGGACCGTGCACGACATCTCGGTGGACTGGAACGCGAGCGGCGTCGTGGCCGAGATCGACTACTCCCAGTCGGGCTCGATCAGAGCCGACACCATCACGGTGTCCATGCACCTGACCCCGTCGGTCTCGGACGGCCGCCTCCACGTCGCGGTCACCGACGTGTCGGTCTCCAGCACCGGCTTCGTGTTCGACTTCGATAGCTGGATCTACGACGCCGCCACGTTCTTCGGCATCGACGTGGACGGGATAGTCCAGGGCTACGTCGAGGACGCGATCCGCGACGCGGTCACGGACCAGGTCCCGGGCCTGCTCGAGGAGACCTTGCAGGATCTCGAGCTGGCGACCGGCTTCGAGGTGTTCGGCACCAGCTACACCCTGACGGCACGGCCCTACGGCGTGAGCGTGGACGACGCCGGGCTGACCCTCTCGCTCGAGACCTTCCTCGAGCCGTCGGCGTGGCGGGCTCCGACGGAGGGGCTGGGCAGCCTCTACGCCGGGTACAGCGCGCCGGGCTACGGCTCGACGCCGGGCCTGATTGCCTCGTTCTCCGCCGACTTCCTCAACCAGGCCCTCTACGGGTTCTGGGGCGGCGGGCTCCTGACGCAGACCTTCGGCGCCACCGAGGTCGGGATGGACCTCTCCGTCCTGGGGATGATCCTGGACCAGCTCTCGGACCTCCAGTACATCGTGGTCAACGCCCTGCTCCCGCCGGTGGTCCTGCCCGGCGAGGGCGACGCCATGCTCCACCTCCAGATCGGCGACCTCGAGGTCCTCATGTACAGCGGGGACCCGGCCAACCGGGAGAACCTGCTCCTGCACTTCTTCGCGGGGGTCGAGGCCGACCTCGACGTGTCCGTGACCGAGGCGGCGACCCTGGCCCCGCAGGTCTCCAACGTGCACGGGTGGATCGATGTGACCGAGCCGGTCCTGCCCAACCACTTCGAGGTCGAGACCGAGGAGCTGCTCCTGTCGATGGTCCCGCTGATCGAGATGCAGCTCGGCTCGGCCCTGGGCGAGCTGCCGATCCCCGACATCTCGGGCTTCACGATGAGCGGCATCACGGTCGAGGCCGCGGGCCCCGAGGGCGGCTACATCAACGCCAGCGGCGAGCTCGTGAGGCGGTAGGCTCCACGCGAGCCCACACCCCGCGAAGCCCCGAAACACTGGCGAGTGGGAACCTGGCTCACAGGCTCAGCGTCGCCCGGGCAGCGGGATAGGTGTCGATCATCAGGTAGGCGCGGACCTCGTCGGGCACCGCAGCGGGGGGAAACGTCAGGGTGACGGACGAGATGGTCCCGTCGGCGTTGGTCCCGCGCTCCGTGGTGAACGGGTAGTCCAGGGTCACGGGACGGCCGGTGGCCGCATCGATGAGGAGTATCCCGAAGAGGTGCTCCGCCGCCGGGAGCGTCGAGCCGGTCAGCGTGGCCACGACCGTGCCGTCCCCCACGGAGAGCTCGACCTCGCCCAGCCCGTCGGGGTCTCCCTCGACCGGGCTCTCGGCCCAGGGTCGTATCAGGGCCGTGCCGAAGGCCGTGAGCAGGTGAGTCGACGGGTTGCAGAACCCGAGCCGCTCGAGGAAGGCGCCGTAGAGCTCGATCTCCTGGCAGTTGGTCTCCACGTGGACCTGGGGCGCCGCCGTGCACGTCCCGGTCTCGTCCACGTGCGCGGACACGAGGAAGCTGTCGAAGGCGAGGTCCGCGTTCATGACGTTGAGGCTCATGCCGTCCTGGTTGCTCAGCGTGAGCAGGCCGTCGCGGAAGACGATCTCGAAGGGGACCATCACCAGGGTCCCGGGGTCCACGACCGTGCGGTCCTCGCCCTCGACCAGCCGGCCGCCGACGAACCAGCCCACGGCGTGCTCCCCGGTCCCCTCGACCAGGCCCACCAGGTAGCGGAGCTGGTCGAAGCCGATCTGGTTGTAGCTGGGCAGTATGGTCGGCAGCGGCGCCGCCAGCCGGTAGACCTCCCACACCCCGGACGCCTCGCCGGGCTCGGTCGGCACGGGCAGCGGGATGTCGGCCGCCGCGGTCTCGGCCAGCGCGAAGGTGAAGGTCTCGTCCAGGTTGCCCCCGGCCACGCCGCCCGAGAAGGCCAGCCCGTCGCGGTCGAGGTCGATCAGGTACCGGCCGGTGATGGTGATCGTGACGTTCCCCTCCGCGTCGGCGGTGAAGGGCTCGACCGGGACCACGGTGATGAACCTACGGTCTCCCGAGACGCGGATCGTCGCGTCGGTGGCGGGCTCGATGGCCAGGTTGACGGAGTCCGAGTCGATCAAGGCGAGCGTCGTGTCGCCCGACTCGCGCACGAACAGCGAGAAGGCGAGCACCTGGTTGGCCTCGATCGCGTCCGGCGGGTCGATCATGGTGCCGCCGAGAGCCGAGGTGAAATAGAGAAACGCTCCCTCGTCGGGCAGGTCCTCGTCGGGGCCGACGGTGCAGCGCGCGTCGTCGGCCGCCTCGTCGCGCAGGCAGTAGTCGAGGGGCACGCTGAAGACCTGGCCGCTCTCGCCGGCGACGACCACCGAGCCGAAGCCCAGCGCCGGCGAGGAGTTCAGGTCGTTCCGGTCGTCCTCGATGAGCGACATGGCCCACCGGAGCGTGCCGGAGGCGTTGATGACGAAGAGCCGGCCCTCGCCCGAGCCGAGGTAGACGTTGCCCTCGGCGTCGATGGCGGGCGACGAGCGCAGCGGCTCCCGTGTGTCGAACGCCCAGATCTGGTCGCCCGTGGCCGGGTCCAGGCAGTAGACCGTGCCGTCGGCCGAGGGCTGTACGATCGTGCCGTCGGGCAGCAGGCCCGGGCTCGCGTAGATGTGATCGCGGGTGCCGAAGCTCCAGATCTCGTCGCCGGTCGCGGCGTCGTACGCTCGGACGAATCCGTCGAAGCCGCCGACGACGACCGTGCCGCCGGGCGTCAGGAGCGGGCTGGCGGCGACCGAGCCGTCAACGCTCGTGCTCCACACCTCGCGGCCGTCAGGGCCGATCGCGAAAATGTTGTCGCCCAGCAGGCTGACCAGGTTGTTGTTCCCCGTGTACAAGGTCCCCGTGCTCGCGTCCACGGCCGCGAGAGACCAGGTCTGGTCCGCCACGTGGAAACGCCATACCGCCTCGCCCGTGTCCCGGTCGATGGCGTAGATGAAGAAGTTGTCATTGGGCGCATACAACGTCCCATCGAGGCCGATGGCCACGTTCCCCTCGAACCAGCGGATGAAGGCCGAGTTGACGGCCGGGTCGTCGGCCTCGAACCGCCAGACCTCGTCGCCCGAGTCCGCGTCGAGCGCGTACAGGAACCCGTCGCCCGAGCCGAAGTACACGCGCCCGAGGTCGTCCAGCAGGGCCGAGGAGTCGATGATCTCGCCCGTGTCGAAGCTCCAGCGCAGCGTGCCGTCGGGTTCGATGGCGTAGAAGGTCCGGTCTGCGGAGCCGATGTAGACCGTGCCGTCGCCACCGATGACCGGGGAGCTGAAGATGCCCATGCCCGTGTCGAAGGTCCACAGCGCACCGCCCTCGGTGTCCGGCACGGCGGTGCTCGCCCCGTTCTGGGCCTCGTTGCGACGGAACTTGGGCCAGGGGCTGTCGCCGGCCAGCGGCACGCAGTATTCGTCGGAGGGCGGCGAGCAGCGCGGCCCGGCGTCGCCGTCGTCGCATCCCGCCGCGGCCGCAAGGGCCAGGACGGCGAACAGCGCGGTGTGAACCAGCCGTGGGAGACGTCTCATCTCGAAGATCCTCTTTCTTTTTCGGTCTCGCCTGCAGATGACGCCATCCCGGCCATGATCGCCCGTGGGGGCGTGGGCCTCCGAGGGAGTGGCCGGAGAGTCGTGCCGGAAGTGCCCACGATCGAGGTGATAACAGACTCGCCGTTCGGATGGGAGCCCCGATGCGAAGACCCCGGGCAGGTCCGGTCGTGATACTCTGGCGGACATGATCTTCCGGATCTTCCTCGTCGCGGCCGTCGTGTGGGCGGCCGGTTGCACGGAGCCCGCGGACTCGGCGCCCGCGCCGATGCCAGCGGACCAGGCCGGTCACTACCGGGTCGGTGTCACGACGCTGGACCTGAGCGACGCCGAGCGCGACGGGCGCGAGCTCGTGGTCGAGATCTGGTACCCGGCCCGGCCCGCCCCCGACGCGTTCTCCGAGATTTACGACATAGAGGCCGGTCCGCTGCGCCTCGGGACCCTCGACTCGCCGCTCGGCGCGGTGCGGGATGCGGAGCCGGACCGCCGCGGAGGGCGCCGGCCCGTCGTGCTCTTCTCGCACGGCAGCGGCGGGACGCGGCTCCAGAGCATCTTCCTGTCGGAGCGGCTCGCCAGCCACGGGATGGTCGTCATCGCCCCGGACCACGCCGGCAACACCCTCGCCGACTTCATGTTCGTCGAGGATCCCGACCTGGCCCGGAGCGCCGTGGACCGGCCACAGGACCTGTCCTTCATGATCGACCAGGTCGTCGAGCGGACCGACCAGGTCGTCCCCCTGCTCGCGGGGCTGCTCGACAGTGAGCGGATCGGCGCCTCGGGCCACTCCTTCGGCGGGTACACCTGCCTCGCCGTCGCCGGAGCGGAGCTCGACCTCGACGCCGGACGCGCGTACTGCGCCGAGCATCCCGACGAGGTCGCCTGCTCGCTCGTGGACGACTTCGAGCCGGACCAGCACAGCCTCTCGTTCCACGACCCTCGGGTGCGCACATGCGTGTCCCTCGCGCCAGGCGGATACCAGCTCCTCGGCGAGGAGGGGATGTCGCACGTGGACGTCCCTACGATGATCCAGGCAGGCGACGCCGACGAGACCACGCGGTTCGAGCTCGAGGCGGAGCCGATCTACGAGGCCCTGGGCTCGCCGAGCTGGCTCGCCGTGATCCAGGGCGCGGGGCACTTCACGTTCACCGACATCTGCCTGCTCGTGGAGCTCTACGGCGAGGAGGCGTTCGAAGCGGTCGGCGCCGACGTGCTCACCGACGGCTGCTCCGACGACAACATCGACGTGGACGTGGCGCACGACCTCGTCATGACGCTCACCACGGCGCTGTTCCAGCTCGTGCTCGAGGGACGCGAGGACGCGCGGGCGCACATCGCGTCCGGGCCCGACGTCGAGGTGCGGAGCAGGTGAGGTGAGGGGGACCGTGCCCACGAGCATCGAGGTCGAGCCGGGCCGTGGGTCGTCCGCCCGGACCGACGCGGTCGAGGCGGTCCGTCGGAGCGGGCTGGTCGAGCACCTCGCGCGCACCGCCGGCGGCCCGTTCGGCCAGACCTCGCACACCCTCGGCCTCCTCGAGGCCATGGTCGACGCGGCCGAGCTGGGTATCTCCGCCGGAGAGCGGCTCCGGTCGGTCATGCTCGACGAGCTCTCGGCCGGCGCCGCATCGTTCGCCCTCCCCCCACTCGGCCCGGAGCACCGGCGGCTCGTCGCGGCGTTCGAGCTGGTCGTCGTGGCCGACGAGCTGCGCCGCCGGATGGACGCCGCGGGCGGCGCGCCGGACGTCACGGGCGCGTTCGAGTCCGACGGCCTGGCCGAGCTGCTCGAGGCCGAGGGCGAGCCGCGCGACCGGTTTGCGCGTGTGCTCCGGCTCGCCCGGGCCTACGCCGAGCAACAACCCGCCGGGCACACCGCGCCGGATTCGAGCGGCGGCGACGCCCTCGCGGCCCGGAGGCCCGGGGATCGGGGGCCGGTCGCCGGCATCGTTGCGTTCTTCCTGCTCCTGCGCCGGGCCGTCATCGACCTCGCGCACACGTCCACCGTGCGGCCGCTCGTGACCGCGCTCGAGGCGCGGCGCGTGCGGGTCGGGGGCGTCGCCTACCACGGGCTCGAGGCGCACATGGAGCCCTCACCGGAGGCCTCGGGCCTGCTCGCGGTCACGCTGGACGACATCGTGGGCAACGACGAGTTCCTCCGCGCCGGCACGCGGCTGGCCCGAGACGTGGCGGGGTTCGACCTGGAGCGGGGGCGCAACCCCAAGCGCTTCAACCCCGTGCTCTTCGGCCTGGGCCGGCCCGGCTCGGGCAAGACCGTCGCCGCCCATGCCGTCGGCAACTTCTTCCTCGAGCACTGCCGCGAGCGCCGTGTGCCCGCCCGGTTCCTGGTGGTGCGCCGCACGGACTGGGCGTCGAGCTACCAGAACGCGTCCGCGCAGAACCTCGTCAGGCTCTTCCGGGAGGAGGTCCACGGGTTCGACGGGGTCTGTGGCGTGTACTGGCCGGACATCGACACCGCGTTCGCCTCGCGCGACAGCGCGCAGCTCCGCCAGGAGGAGAAGCAGGACCTGGGCGCCGTGTTCGGCGTCTTCGACGGCACGCTGATCCCGCGCGACGGCAAGTGGTTCCTGATCTGCGACGCGAACACCCTGCACATGGACGAGGCGACGATCAGCCGCATCGCCCAGAGCCCCGTCCGCGTCGATGGGCCGACGACGGTCGAGCACTACACCCGGCTGATGCGCGGCATCCTGCTGCGCGACCTCGGACGGTTCCTGCCCGGCGACGACGCTGCCTGGGGACGTATCGCCGAAACGGCCAGGGACCTGGACCTCTCGGGCCGGAACGTCGAATCGATCTGCGCCAACCTGCGGAGCCACATCCAGGACTTCGAGCTGCCCGACGAGTACTTCTCCGCGGACCCCGACGAGAAGGACCGGATCGTCGCGTCTCTGGGCCGGCCCGCCGACGAGGCGCTGATCACGAAACAGGTGCAGGACTACGCCGAGTTCCGGCGGCAGGCCGAGGCCGAGGCCGAGCAGGCCCGGTTCGCCGGCGAGGTCGAGGCTATCGTCCGCCGGCTCAACGCGAGCCGCGCGGCCGCCGCGCTCGCCGGCCCGGACGAGCATCGCGGCCAGGGAGGAGGAGCATGAGCACAGACACGGCGAGAGCCGTCGCGTCACTCGGAGCGTGCGCGGCCTTGCTCTCCGCGTGCACGTCGCGCCAGGAGAGCGGGACGGAGCCGGTCGACACGGCGGTCGCGCCGAGACCCCTGGCCGGGACGCTGAAGATCGCCTCGCCGGCCTTCGCGCACGAGGGCGCGATCCCGGCCCGGTACACCTGCGATGGCGACGACGTCTCGCCCCCGCTCTCCTGGAGCGGCGCGCCCCCGGGCACGAAGAGCCTGGCGCTCATCATCGACGACCCCGACGCTCCCGACCCGGCGGCGCCGCGGATCATCTGGGTGCACTGGGCGCTGTACGACATCCCTCCGACGTCCGCGGGCCTCGCCGAGGGCGTCACCTCGCTCCCCGAGGGCACGCGCGAGGGCCGGAACGACTGGGGCCGCACGGGGTACGGCGGCCCGTGCCCGCCGATCGGGCGCCACCGCTATCGCCACACGCTCCATGCCCTTGACGTCGTGCTCCCCGACCTCGGCTCCCCGACCAGAGCCGAGCTCGATCGGGCGTTGGAGGGTCACGTGATCGACCGGGCCGTGCTCACCGGCACGTACCAGAAGCAGGGCCGGTAGGACCGGATCGGTGGGGAGCGTGGCACGGGACGACCTCGTACACGAGCGACACGGCGCCCTCGGGACAGAGGTCCTCGCAGATGCCGCAATACGCGCAGTCCGCCGGGCGCACGATGACGGGCATGCCATCGTCGTCGAACGCCACGGCTCTCGTCGGGCAGTGCACATAGCAGGCGCCGCAGCGCGAGCAGCGGTCCGCATCGATCGTCGGGAGCGCCCAGTCGCCGGTGGTCGTCGCATCCATGACACTGCTCCTCACGCAGATCGCACCAATACTCGCGTGCGCCGCACCGTGTCGGTGACGAAAGTCACGTGCCTCACGAATCGATGAGCGCCTCGAGCGCTTCCGGGTCCAGGACCTCGATCCGGTGCCTGTGCCTGTCGATGAGCCCGTCTCTCACGAACGCCATGAGGGTCCGGCTGACGACCTCCCGGACGGACCCGATGCTCGCCGCGATCTCCTCGTGGGTCCAGCGCGAAGGAGGCGGCCCGTCGCACCGGGAGCTCTCGAGGAGGAACCGCGCCAGCCGGCCGCGGACGGTCACGAGCCCGAGGTCCGACGCGAGCCCCATCGCGCGCCGCTGCCCGTCGGACAGCTCGCGCAGCACGGCCGAGGTGAGGTCCGGCGAGCCGCTGGTGATGCGCCTGAACTCCCGCTGCGGGATCTTCACGAGCCTGGTGGGCTCGACCGCTTGCGACGTGGCATGGGCCGACGTGTCCGATCCGAAGGCGGCCGCGAGGAAGAGCAGCGACCCCGGGGCGCACCGGGCCAGGGTGAGATCCCTGCCGTCCACGTTGGTCCGGAAGAGCCGCACCGATCCCCGGACCACCGAGAAGACCGGAGGACACACCGACCCCTCGGCCACGATCACCTGACCCGGCGAGGCCACCACCTCCTGAGCTGCCGCGGCGAGCGCGCCGAGCGTGCGGTCGTCCAGCGACGACAGCATCTCGACCCGCCTCAGGTCTACGGCCTGGACCGCCATGACGAGGCATCACATTCGCAATCGAGGTGCCAGGTCGGCCGCCAGGGAAATACCCGTGATCTCGGCTCGTACGGCGAGCACAGGCTCTTGCAGATGTCTCGAATCGGGCTCTGGCACAGAAGTGTCTCGGGACAGCTACGCTCCCAGCATGGCCTTCAGGTCGTCCTCCGGCCGCCCGATCGGCGTGAGGCCGAACGTCTTGACCACGACGTCCGCCACGTTCTTGCTCAGGAACGCCGGCATGCTCGGCCCGAGCCGGATGTTCTTGATCCCCAGGTGGAGCAGGGTGAGCAGGATGGCGACGGCCTTCTGCTCGTACCACGACAGGACCAGCGACAGGGGCAGGCCGTTGACGTCGGTACCGAACGCGTTGGCCAGCGCGGCCGCGATCTGGATCGCGGAGTAGGCGTCGTTGCACTGGCCGATGTCGAGCAGCCGCGGGATGCCGCCGATGTCGCCCAGGTCGAGGTGGTTCAGCTTGTACTTGCCGCAGGCCAGCGTGAGGATCACGCAGTCCTTCGGGACGGCGCGGGCCAGGTCGGTGTAGTAGTTCCTCCGCGGCTTGTCGCCGTCGCAGCCGCCGATCAGGAAGAAATGCCGGATCGCGCCGGACTTGACCGCGTCGATCACCGCGCCCGCGACGCTCATGACCGCGTTGCGGCCGAAGCCGACGGTCAGGGTCGTGCCAGGCACGTCGGCCTCGTAGCCGTCGGCGGACAACGCCGCCTCGATCACCGGCGCGAAGTCGCGGTCCTCGACGTGGGTCACCCCGGGCCAGGCCACCGGACCGGTCGTGAAGATCCGGTCGCGGTAGGCAGGCGCCGGACGCTGGATGCAGTTCGTGGTCATCAGGATGGCGCCGGGGAACTGCTGGAGCTCCTCGACCTGGTTCTGCCAGGCCGTGCCGAAGTGCCCCACCAGGTGACGGTGCTTCTTCAGGCCCGGATAGCCGTGGGCCGGTAGCATCTCGCCGTGGGTGTAGACGTTGATGCCCTTGCCCTCGGTCTGTTTCAGCAGCTCCTCGAGGTCCTTGAGGTCGTGGCCCGACACGAGGATGGCCTTGCCCGCGACCGGCGACCAGCGGACCTGGGTCGGTTCGGGGTGGCCGAACGCGGTCGTGTTGGCCCGGTCCAGCAATTCCATGGCCCTGAGGTTGACCTCGCCGACCCGGAGCGCCATCGCGACGTATTCGTCAACGGTGTGCTGCGCCGTCAGGAAGTCCATGACCTCGTGCACGAAGGCGTGCACCGCGGGGTCGGTCTCGCCGAGCACCTCGGCATGGTAGGCATAGGCAGCGAGGCCCTTGACGCCGTAGGTGATGAGCTCTTGCAGGCTCGACACGTCTTCGCCGAGGACGGCCTTCCGGCCACGGATGCCGAACGCGCCGGCCTGGAGGATCATGGCGTCCAGGTCGTCCTCCGGCTTCCAGCTCGCGGGCCCGAGCACCTCGCCGGCCGGCTTCCCCGCCGCGTCGCTCGCCGCGAGGAACATGTCACGGGCCCTGTCACGCATCCTGGCCGCCTCGTCGGCGATGCCTCCGAGGCGCTCGGGGTCGAAGTTGACGTTGGTCAACGTCGAGAACAGGGCCTCAAGCGTGAAGCTGTCGATCTCGGCGTCGGTGGCGCCGAGCAGCCGTGCGCGGTGCGCGTACTGGCTCAGCCCCTTCACCGCGTTGACGATGAGGTCCTGGAGCACGGCGGACGCGGGGTCCTTGCCGCACTGCCCGAAGTCGCTGTGGCACCCGGTGCCCTCGAAGGTTTGCTCGCACTGAAAGCAGAAAAACTCCATTTCCATATCCTCCTGAACGGCCCATCTCGTCGGACCACTCGCGGTATAGGCCCTCGCGCGACGCCCGGTCTGTGACCCAAGTCACACGGTGCGGCGCCCTGGAGAAAAAAAGGCGGCTTCCTTCCTCACGGCTCCCGGACCGGCTATGGTAGGCCATGAGGCCCGCCGCGCTCGCCGCCATGCTCGCCGTCCTCCTGCCCGCGCGCTCGGCGCGGGCCGAGGACGCGGCGCTCGGCCACCAGGTGGCGGTGGGGCTGACCGGCGTCTACGACGCGGGCCACGACCGCGGGCTCCAGTATGGGCTGAGCTACGAGCTCGCTGTCTCGGCGATGCGCGTCGCGGCGCTCCTGGCCCTGGGCGACACGGACCCGAGACGCGAGCAGCACTGGGCGCTCTCGGTCGGAGCCGTGCCGCTCGACAGCCTGCGGATCGACGTCGGGCTCCACCACCGGACGTTCACCCACATCGGCTTCGGCGAGAACCTGGTGACCATCGTCATCAGCCTTGACTGGCGGGGGCTCGAGGTCACCGCCGGGTGGGTGCTCCGGTTCCCGATCACGGACCGCGACCGCATCCACAGCCCGTTCGTGTTCGAGCGCGACCTCTTCGAGCACTTCCTCTGCTTCCGCCTCGGCTACGTGTGGCAGCTCGGCCGTGGCGTGGGATTGGGCGTGCTGGCCGGGACGATCTCGCGGTACGAGATCCACAACCTCGACTACCCCCAGTTCGCCGTCGTGCTGACCTACAGCCACCCCAGGGTCGGCAGCTTCCGCCTGGACGGAGGCATCGGCACGGCCGGGTTCTTCAACCAGGGATCGACCATCGACCGCGGCTTCCTGCGGCT
>Ga0233425_10002400_pt1 | contig 37093 bp, 25 predicted proteins | sample Watercolumn_Towu_2_FD_181712 | JGI IMG/M metagenome (GOLD analysis project Ga0233425, IMG submission 181712) | Freshwater microbial communities from Lake Towuti, South Sulawesi, Indonesia - Watercolumn_Towuti2014_140_MG | ecosystem: Environmental > Aquatic > Freshwater > Lake | place... | reverse complement strand
ACTGTGCCCGACGGCCGCGGTGCGGCAGGCCCTGGCGGCGTTCGCTGACGACACCTACCTGCACCAGGTAATTGTGCGGGACGCGGCGGGAACGCTGACACGGCATCGGGACCTGGACGCGGCTCTGGCTTCCCCCCCCCCTGCGGCCAGCCGGCGGCTCGGCGAATGGCGCATCCACTTTCATGTCCCGCTCCACAGCCGGCCGGCGGCGTTCTTCGATCCCGGCCAGGACCGGAGCCAATTGGACTTCGCGGGGGGGTTGGACCAGCGGTTGTTCGATGACACCACCGATCATCTCCGCGGCGTGCTGGACGCGCTGGCGGCGCGTCCGGCCCTTTGCTCGCACCTCGAGATGGAGACCTACACCTGGGAAGTCCTGCCGCCGGAGCTCAAGAATCGCTGCGTGGTGGACCAGATCGTCGCCGAATACCAGTGGACGCTCGGGCAACTGGCGCAACGCGGGCTGCACCCGGCGGGGACGTGACCCGCCCCCGGGGCTCAGTCGATTTCGAAAGCTTGTTCGAGCAGCAGGGGGAGTTGCTTGCGAATCCCCTCTTCCTCGCCCGCGATGACCGTGGCACCCGCGACCCGGACCGAGTCGGTGAGTTTTTTGTCCAGCGATTTCTTCCCGGCGGACCGCAGGAAGGCGAGCACGGGGATGTGGGCGGTGTCGGAGTGGGCGCGGAGGACTTTGATGGCGGCGTTGACGAGGTTGGCGGGCGCCCCGAAATTCGCCACGAAGACGATGGCCTTGGCGGACACGGCTTCGGGCACGAGCCGGTTCAAGTCATTGACCACCAACACCCGGTAGCTCAAGTCCTGCAACCGATTCACCAACTGGTTGCCAGACAGCAAATTGTCGTAATAGACGAGCGCGACCGGCTTGGTCATGGACGCGAGCCTGAAGCAGGCGTGCCGGAAAAGCAAAACGTTTTCCGTTCCCTGGAGGCTTATCTCCGTGCGGAGAAATGCCTTGCGAGTCGTGCTCTGCAAAGCGAGAATGGGTAAAACTGCAACGTGAGTGTCGCAGAAGAAACTGAGTTGATTGCCCGCTGCCGCCGCGGGGAGGCGCGGGCATGGGAGGAACTCTTCGAGCAGCACTATGATGCAGTGGGACGCTTTGTCTTCCAGCTCGGGCCGGAATTGACGCGCGAGGATGTCGAGGAGATTTGCCAGGAGGTCTTCCTGGGCGCGATTCGGCACCTCGGAACATTTCGCGGCTCGAGCCGGCTGCAAACCTGGCTGTTCCGGATCGCCGCCAACAAGGCCCGGGACTACCGGTCGCACCGCGCCGCCGCCAAGCGCGGGGGCGGCCAGGTTCCGCTGTCCCTTCAGGCGGAAGACCCGGAGAGCGGGTTGACGTTGGACGCGCCCAGCGGCGCTCCGGGGCCGGACGCCGCGCTGCTGAAGACGGAACGCATGAGCCTGCTGCGCATGGCGCTGGACCAACTCGAGGAGCCCTGCCGCGAGATCATCCAACTGCGCTATTTCGGCGATCTGAGCTACGAGGAAATGGCCCAGACCCTGGCTCTGCACCCCAAGACCGTCAGCTCACGACTCAGCAAGTGCCTAGATCGGCTCGAGACCGTCGCCAGGCCGCTGCTTGCGGGGGATGAAACGCCCCTCGAGGAGCCCGGGGTCCAGAGAGCAAACCCGGGCTGATTCCCGTCTAATCACATGGCCAGTATGCCAGCGGACCCAAACCAAAGCATGGACCAGCAGTTGCGCGCCTACGCCGAACATCGCCGGCACGAGGCGGGCGGCCCGTTCCGCTTGCCGCCGGACCAACGGCATCGGCTGCTGGACGAGGTCCAGCGGCAGTTCCGGCCGCCTGGGGGGATGGCGGCCGCCGAGCCCAGTTGGTGGCGTCTCTTTTGGCCTTACCTGGCGCTTGGGGGATCGGCGTTCGCGGCGCTGGTGGTCTGCTTCCTGATCTGGCGCGAAGACAACCGCGCGCTGCGGTCCGCCACGCGGTTGGCCAAGGCAGAACCCCGTGCCGCGGCCGCGGCGCCGTCCAGGCCTGCCGCGCCGCTCGAGCCTCCGGCGGAGAAGAGCGTTGATGATCGCCTCGCGCCACCTCCGCCGGCCTCGAAGCCCGCTCCCGAACGCGAGGCGAGAGCCGATCGCTACGGCCTGGTGGGGCCACAGCCTGCCACGGCTCCCCCCCCCCCGGCGACCCTCCCGCCGCCACCTCCCGTTTCCGTGGCCTCGGGGCCTGCGCCGAAGGTCGCCGCCCCAGTCCCCGCCGAGCCACGAGCGCTGGCCGAAGTGCCACCCGCTTCGGCCTTGGCGGCGCAGGCTCCTGTGCCGGCGCCCGCGCTGGCCCCCGCGCCGGCTCCCACCAGCCCGGCGCCCGACGCCCTCGCGCGCGGGGGCGCGGCGGCGTTCGAGCGGCGCGCAGACACGACGGTCTCGCGCCCCGAGGGCATCGTCGCGCTGCGCCGGGAGCCGACGAAGAGCGTCGCGCCACCCCCCGCTCCCGTGGCCTCCCCGGCGGCACGATCACTCCCGGCCCAACCTCAGGAAGAACGCCTCGCGGCGCGTGCGCCGGGCGAGACCAGGCTCGCTGGGCGCCGCCTCGAGTCCGCGCAAGGCGCCGACGGCTCGATGGCTGCCGGAGGGAGATTCGGGCCGGGACAGCAGCGGTTCGCACAGTTGGACGCCGACCGTGCACTCCGGCGCAACTTCAACTCGCCGGCCCGGCCGCGCGTGCTGCAACAGTTCCAACTCGAGCAGGTCGGCGATCGCGTGCGCATCACCGACGCCGATGGTTCGGTCTATGAAGGCCCCATCCAACCACGGGCTGCCGGCCAGAATCTCGCGGTCGCATCCGCGGTGAAACCAAGCGCACCGCGCCGGGCGGTCGCCGAACCGGCAATCGCGCGAGCGCAGGCCAGCCAGACCGACAAGCGCGCGGCGGCGCCCGCGGACGGAGACGAAACAGCCGGTGGCGAAGAGGCTTTGCTCTTTACAGCCATCGGGACGAACCAAAGCACTGGGCAACCAGTGGTGTTCAGCGGGCGAGTCGTGGTCACGAACGTGGCGGCCAACCGGACGCAGGCCAACCAGTCGGCGGCACCGAGCTCGTTCCGCGCGGTCCTGGGGGCGCCGCTCGAGCTCGGCAACGCCGTCGTCCAGGGCCAGGCAACGATCGGCCGGCGCACGCAGATCGAGATCAACGCCGTGCCGGTCGGTCCGTAGGCGGCCTCGAGCGGGTCGCGTGCGGCGGCACGACGTTCGATCGTGGGTCACGCGCCGTTCCGCATGAGCACGTCGAAGGACAACCCGAACGGCTCTCGCGCCCCGCTGGGGAGATTCTGCGTCGTGGGCCTGCTGATCTCGGGCCTCGAGGAGTTCATCACCCAGGGTGTGCTCAAAAACACGCTCACGGGCTGGGTGTTGCCGACCCTGGTCGCGTTCGTGCCCTTTCTGCTCCTGCTGCGCGCGGTGGGGACGGTTCTGGACCGCCGGTTGCCGGCCCCCACCGCGGTCCTGTGTTATTACCTGGCGGCAGGCACGATCGGTCTGCTGGTCGAGTGGTTCCTGATCGGCTTGTCGCCCTGGCGTGACACGTCGGCGCCGATCCTGCTCTTGCTGGGGTTCCAATTCGGCATGTTCAGCTTCTGGGCCGGGGTGGCGATGGCCCCGCGGATCCTGCTGGACACGCGGCCCACCGTGCTGCGGGTCCGGCAGGTGACGCGGCGCTGGCTGATCTTCGGCTTCGCGGTGATCTACGTCCTCACCTTCGCGGTCCCGCAGGACGCCCGGTTCGGCGCGGCGATCCTCTCGGTTCTAACAACCTTCCTCGCGCTCAACTACGCGTACGTGCGATACCTCCGCGCGCTCAGAGACCCGGCCCGCGCCGCGCCGGAGGGCGACCGACCCTTGCGAACCGGCGGAGGCTAACTCTGCGCCGGCCGCAGTTGCGCGGTGAGCCGATCGATGATGGTGTCCGTGTTGAGCCCGGCCGCCTGGGCGGCGAAGTTGCAGATGATGCGATGACGCAACACGGGTTTGGCCAGCGCGAGGATGTCTTCGGTGGCGACGTGGAAGCGTCCGTGCAACAGCGCTCGCGCTTTGCCCCCAAGGATGAGCTGCTGGCCGGCGCGGGGGCCGGCGCCCCATTGGAGCCACTTGGTCACATCCGGCACGTCCTTGACCCCGGGCCGGGTCGCGTGCACCAAGTTGACAACAAAGTCGAACACATGATCCGCGACGGGGACCTGACGCACCAGCGCTTGCAACTGGAGGATTTCCGGGTGCGTAAAGACCTGCTTGAGGCTGGCCTTCTCTTCGCCCGTGGTGCGGCGCAGAATCTCGACCTCTTCGCTCGGGCTGGGGTAGTTGATTTTGACCATGAACATGAAGCGGTCCAACTGGGCCTCGGGCAACTGGTAAGTGCCCTCCTGTTCGATGGGGTTCTGGGTGGCGAGGACGAAAAAAGGGTCGGGCAGGTCGTAGGTGCGGCCGCGGCAGGTCGCGCGCCGTTCCTGCATGGCCTCGAGGAGCGCGGCCTGGGTTTTGGGCGGCGTGCGGTTGATCTCGTCGGCGAGGAGCAGGTTGGCGAACAGGGGCCCGGGCATGAACTCGAACTGCCTGCGGCCGGTGGCCGGGTCCTCCTGGATGATGTCGGTGCCGGTGATGTCGGCGGGCATCAGATCGGGCGTGAACTGAATCCGCCGATACGTGAGGTGCATGATCGCGCCGAGCGTTTGCACCATCATGGTCTTGGCCAGGCCAGGCACGCCTTCCAGCAGGCAATGGCCGCGGCAGAGGACGGCATAGATGAGCTGCTCGAGCACGTCGTGCTGGCCCACGATGATCTTTTGCATCTCGGTGAGCATGGCCTCGCGGGCCTGGCCGAGGCGCTGGACCAACTCGGCTTCCGGCACGCGTGTGGGGGCCTCGAGGAGTGGGGACTCGATCGCTTGCATCAAGGTTACAGAGGGGATTTATGGCCGGTTTATTCAGCCGAAACGGACCGGTCCTGGAACGATCGGCGGGGCCGGGTGATCCCGGGTCGCCTCGAGGTCCCTGACCGCCATCTTGATCCCGTTCACAGGGCCAAGCGTAGGGGCTCTCCCGGGACGTGGCAAGTTCAAGGGTGTTCGAGGCGGCGGTGCCTGCCATTGTGGCGTCATCAGTCCCGGCAGGGACGGCTGAGTGGGGACACTCGAATCCCGCATCCCGTGCCCTGGCTGATATGCGCCGAGCGCTGGCCGCTGCTTAAGGCTGACCGGCAGCGAGAACCGCCCGGAACCCGATGCGGCTGGACCGGCTGCCGGGCGCGAGGCCGCCGCGGAAAGCCGACCGGCAGTGCTGCCCGCCGGCGCTCCAACCGCCGCCGCGCAAGACACAGGCCGAGCCTGACGCAGGCCCCGTGGGATCGCTCACCCTCCCCCCCGGGTAGGGTCCATGCCGGTCCCAACACCACTCCCGTACGTTGCCATACAGGTCATACAGACCCCACGAATTCGGTTGCTTCCTCCCCACCGGCTGGGTGCTGGTGGCGCTGGTGCCCCCGTACCAAGCGTAGTTGCTCAACTGCGAATACCCCGGATCATCCCCGTAACTGAACCGGGTAGTTGTCCCCGCCCGTGCCGCGTACTCCCACTCCGCCTCCGTCGGCAAACGATACGCCCACCCTGCCGGCAAGCGCCCCGCTGCCCGTTCTTGCGCCGTCAACCTGCCGCAGTAGTTCGTCGCGTCTATCCAACTCACCCCCTCGACCGGCCGCTTCAGATCCCCGGTGAACGACGACGGATTGTCTCCCACCACCGCCAGATACTCTCCCTGCGTTACCTCATACTTCCCCATCCAGAATCCCTTTGTCAGCGTTACCACCGTCTGGGGAGCCTCGTTGCCAAACCGATCCTGCTCCGTGGCCGGGCTGCCCATCGTGAACGTGCCGGGTCGTATCCAAGCCCACCGATTCGTGTCCATCGGGAACGGAGGTGCGTTCGCGGGCGCACTTCCGGGTTGGATTTGCCCCGTGACTTTCGTGGTCGCAACGCCAGGCGCGACAGCATTCGTGACTGCGTCCGCACGGACGAGGGCTTCCTCCGCAGGCGCGACTGGGACGCCGATGGTACCCAGGGCCAAGACCGCCCGAAACCCGATGCCGTTGCCTCGGGCGTCGGGCGTGCGGTTGCCGCGGCGGTGAGCCGAACGGCAGACCTGCCCGTTGTTCCACCAACCGCCGCCGCGCAAGACACGGTTCGAGCCTGACCCAGGCCCCACGGGATCGGTGGCGCTCCCACCCGGGTACGTCCTATACCAGTCCAAACACCATTCCCACACGTTCCCAGACACGTCATACAAGCCCCACGGATTGGGTTGCTTCCCCCCCACCGGCTGGGTGCTGGTGGCGCTGTTGCTCGAGTACCAAGCGTAGTTGCTCAACTGCGAATAACCCGGATCATCCCCGTAACTGAACCGCGTCGTCGTCCCCGCCCGCGCCGCATATTCCCACTCCGCCTCAGTCGGCAAACGATACGCCCACCCTGCCGGCAACCGCCCAGCCGCTCGCTCTTGTGCCGTCAGCCTCGCGCAGTAGTTCGTCGCATCGATCCAATTCACTTGCTCGACCGGACGGTTCAGATCCCCAGTGAAGGCGGACGGATACCTGCCCGTCACCGCCTGATACTCGCCCTGCGTCACCTCGTGCCGACTCATCCAAAAACCCTTGGTCAACGTCACGGCCATCTGGGGCCCCTCGTCCCCGGCGCGGTCCTGCTCCGTGGGCGGGCTGCCCATGATGAAAGTGCCGGGTCGCAGCCAAGCCCAGCGGTTGGTGTCCATCTGGAAGGGGGATGGGTTGGTCGGCCGCTGCCGTGCCCGCTCGCGTGAAAGGGACGCGCCGCGATAGAGCCCGATGCCGACCGCCAGCACCACGACGGCAATCACCTCGGCGGCCACATTTCGCCTCCAGCGATGACTTCGCGCTGCCTTGACCCGCGGAGGGTCTGCGACCTCCGAGCCGGGCGCGGCTTCTTCGGGCGAGCCAGTGGGCCGCGTTCCTGCCTGCGGGTCACCCCACGTCGCCGCCGCAGGTGCAACCCCATCGCTCGGGCCAAGTGCCCCCTCCACAGGCTCCCATAAGCCTAAGGATGGCACAGGGCCGGAGTCCAGGCCAGCGGCACCCACTGCGTGCTCAGCCGGCGCCGAAGCACCCTCGAGTTGCGCCGCCGCCGACGATTCCGGCCCGCCCGCCGATCCGCCCTCCCCGGCTGGCATCGTGACGGACAACGCCAGCCGGGCTGCAACCCCCCGTGCATTGCGCGGCCGCAGCGCCGACTCTTTCGCCAGGCACGCCGCGATCGTGGCCTCCCACTCCGGCGGGACCTCGGCGGCGTTCTCCACTCCCAGCTCCCGACGCCGTTGAGCGACTGACGGGGCGGTTTTGCCCTGCACTTGCGCCGCGATGTCGCCGGAATAGAATGGCGGCTTGCCGGTGAGCAATTCGTAGAGCGTGGCGCCCAGCCCGTAGATGTCATCGGCCACGCTCGGCGGCTCGCCGGCCAACTGCTGCGGACTGCTATACACCAGCGTCCCACTCGGCGCGGAGGTGTGGGTCATCCGCGTGACTGATTCGCTGAGGCGGTGGGCGATGCCGAAATCCGCCACCTTGAGATGCCCCCCGCGGTCCACCAGCAAGTTGGCGGGCTTCAGGTCCCGATGCACCAATCGCACTTGGGTGTGCGCGTACTCGAGGGCCGCGCAGAGTTGCTCGATCCACCCGCGCAACTGCGCAACCTCGAACACGCCGCCGGGCTGGTCCGGGCGCAGGTTGGCCAGGCTGTCGCCGTCCACGTACTCCATCGAAATGGCCGCGGCGGCTTCGTCATGGATGAAGTCGTAGCTGCGCAGGATGTTCGGGTGGGTCAACTCGAGCGCGTGCCGGGTCTCGCGCTTGAGCTCGGCGACCGCCCCGCGATTGAACGCCACGAGGTCCGGGAGGAACTTGAGTGCCACGTCGCGTTCGAGCTCCTCGTCACGCGCCAGCCAGACGATCCCCATGCCACCCCGGCCCAGGATGCGCCGGAGCGCGTAACGCCGGAAGACCTTCTGCCCAGCAACGAGCCCGCCGACGGCCGGAGTCGGCGATGGTGTCGCTGGTTCCGCGGGCCGTCCTTCCGCGGGGGTGGGGCTGGCGAGTGTGGCCGCGGCTGTGATATCGCGGTCATCCGAGCGCGGGCCGGGAGAGTCAACAGGTGCAGGCGCAGGGGTGGGTGTCGGGGGTGCCGGTGTGCCGGGTGTCGGGGCAGCCAGCGTGCTGCCCGGCGTCGGGAAGGCGTCCGTGAGGTCGGCCTCGAGGTCCGCGAATCGCCCCCCCAACTCGTCGGGCAGCCGCGTCAGCAAGGGGCGCAGTTTCCCGAGTTCCATCTCCGCGCGGGACCGTCGCTTCTCTTCGATCAAGGCGGCGATGGCCGTGGCGCTCGCCTCGAAGGCATCCAGGGCTTGGAGCAGCCCCAGCAGCCTCAAACGCTGTTGCCACTTGCGCGCCTCGGCCTCGAAGCTGCGGTATTGCGGGGATGTCGGTGGAACGCCTTTGGCCTTGAGGGCGGCGAGTTGGGCCTCGAACTCGGCCCGTCTGGCGGTGGCCTGGGCTGCCAGCGTCCCGCGGCTGGCGTCGGTTTCGGCCCCGGCCCAGGCGCGTTCTTTGTCGCGGGCCGCCCCGAGCGCCTGCTCGAGGGAAGCGGCGGCGCCGAGCCCGAGATAGGCGCGCAGTTCAGGCAACTTCATGTGATCACGCGGTAGCGGGCGCTCCGGCACCCTCCGGCCGCACCTTCGCGAGCATCATGGCCGCTTATGCCTCCGCGAGCAACGCTAATCCCGAGTGTCACGAGTGCCCGCGCCGCGAGGCACTCAGTCCAACAACCGTTCGCCGCGCGTGTATTTCTTCACCGCCGCGGGCTCGAGCGTCAGGCCCAGGCCGGGCCTGGTGGGAATCGGCAGCATCCCGTCCGCGTCGAGGCGCCAACCGCCGGCCGTGATCTCATCAATAAACGGTGAGCCGGTGAGATACTCGATGAGGTCGGTGCCGGGAAAGGCCGAGGCCAGGTGCAGGTCCGCCGCGAGACCGACGGCGGTGTTCCAGCCGTGCGGGATGAAGCGTACCCCATGCTCCTGCGCCATCCAGGCGATGCGCCGTTCCTCGGTGATGCCGCCGACCTTCGTGACATCCGGTTGCACGATGTCGAAGGCGCGCGCCTCGAGCCACGGCTGGAAGGCCTGCCGCCGGGTGAGCACCTCACCCCCCGCGATGGGCACGGGCGAATGCTCGCGCAGTTTGGCGAAGTCCTCGAGCGCGTCGGGCACGAGGGCCTCCTCGAACCAGGCCACGTCGTAGTCGGCGAGCATCTTCGCCGTGTTCAACGCCCACTTGTAGCCGTGGCTCCAGTAGGCATCGCTGCCGCCGGCGTCCACCATGAGCTTGTTCTCCTGGCCGATCGCCTCGCGCGCGGCACGGACCATGGCCTCGTCGGTCGCCGCGTCGCGCCGGCCAAACGGTCCCCAGCCGATCTTGAACGCGCGGAATCCCTGCGCCTTTACGGCCAGGAGGTGGTCGCGCAGCCTGGCCGGTTCGTCCATGAGCAGCGACGCATAGGGCTGCACGCGCTCGCGGTAGCGTCCGCCCAGCAGCCGCCCGACCGGCTGCCCTGTGGCCTGGCCGAGCAGGTCCCAGAGGGCGATATCGACGCCGCTGATGGCGTGTGTGATCGAACCGCCGCGCCCGAGCCAGAACATGTGCTGGCTGAGCTTCTCGCTCACGCGCTCCGGTTCGAGCGCGTTCTCGCCGCGATAAAGCGGCTCGAGCAGCGCCAGCGCGCCGCGCACCACCGCGTCGTTGGTGAACACGCTGCCCAGGCCCACCGCGCCCTCGTCGGTATGCACGGCGATGAGCGTATGCACGCAGTCTTCCGGCCGCAGCTCATGGCTCCAGCCGCCTTCGGGGGTTGCGCCGCGCAAGCCGGCGCAGCGGACTTCGCGAATCTTCATGGTGTCGAGTGGGAGTTCGTGGGTGTTCGGTTTTCGGCCGGTCTTTTCGCGAGGGCTGCGTGTTGGCGCGTGGGTGGGTTCACCGGTGGCGCGTCCTTTGGAACAGCTTCGCCTCGGGCGTGAACCGCACGTCCGCGTCCAGCGGGAACATGGGCCGGGCGCAGCGCCTGTGGCCGAGGCTGCGCAAGTTGGCGCTGGTCGAGCCCGGGGCATCCACGTTCACGTAGCGCGCAGCCCAGGCCCGGAACATGTGCGGTTCGCAGTGCGGCGACTTCACCACCACCGCGCCGAAATCCTTCGGTTCGCAACCGTGCGCCAGGAACAGCGCGCGGTCGTACAAACTCACCGCGCGGCGCGTGAGGACGAGCGTGAAGCCGGCTGCCTGGACCACCGCCGTGTGACCCGCGTGCCACAGCTCGCGCGTCGTTTCGCTGTGGAACCAGCCGTCCGAAAGCAGCTTCACGCGGCCCTCGAGCGGCAACGGCGTGAAGCGCGCCGGGTCGAGCGCGCCGCCCACGGTGATCCGCACCGGATGGCCCACGCCGGCGGCGAAGGCCGCGGCCACGGCGGCGGGGTCCACGATCGGAATCAGCGCGGTGCCCTGGTAGCCGGCCTCGAGCAAGGCTCGCAGGATGGCGTTGCTGTCGCCCGAGGCGCCCGAACTGGGCGCGTCCGCCGCGTCCACCAGCACCACGGTGCCGTGCCGGTTCTCGAGGGTGATGCGCGCCGCCTCGGCGAGGCTCGTCAACGGCGCCTGCATCCTTTCGTGATGCTCCCAGAAAAGTTGCGCAATGCGCAGGGCCTCGCGCTCAGCCCGCGCGGGATCGCCGTCGGTGACGACGAAGCTGTTCGACGCCAGCGCCGGCACATCCGTGAACGGGTTGCCCCACATCATCGCCGCCGAAAGTCCGCCGGGGCTTTGTTCGACCGCTTTCGCCGCGTTCACCGCATGGCGGATGCATCCGGTCTCGGTGATCAGTTCGTCGCCCCGCACCAGGGCTGGCACCGTGACCTTCGCCGTCACCGGCCGGGCTTCGCCGCGCACAATGCACAGCAGCAGCCTGGCCGCGCGCTCGCCGGTGCCAAAAAAATCCACGTGCGGATAGGTGTGGAAGGCCACAGCCGCGTCGCAATGCTCGAGCATGCGGTCGGTCAGTATGCCGTGCAGGTCCAGCGAGATGACGATGGGGATGCGCTCACCCAGAATCCGGCGCGTCTCCGCCAGCAGCCAGCCTTCGGGATCACCCTCGCTCTCGGTGGCCATCGCGCCGTGGAGGGAGAAATAGACGCCGTCCGCGGGCGGGGCGGCCTTTATGCTCGCGAGCAATTCACGGGCGATGCGCGCAAACGCCGCGTCGGCCAGCGTGCCGCCCGAGGTGACGAAGTGGGCGCTCGAGGCCGGCGCCAGCTCGACGCCCGGCGTGGCGTCGAACACGCTCAACGCCCCGCCCACCTCGCTGCGCACGCACCGATGATAGCGGAGCAGGTCCTCGCCGTGGCGAAGGGTGAAGTCTTCGTACCCGCTGAGCACCGGGTTGAACGTCGAGACCTCCTGTTTGCACTCGGCGATGAGAATGCGTGGCATGCTGGATGCCCGGAGTCTAGTCGCCGCCCGGGGACTGCGGCAAGCGCTTGATCGCGCCGCGCACTGCGGATCCGCGATCTGTCAGTGAACCCGTTCGTAGTCGCGCGGGAAAAAGAGCCGGATGCCCGCGATGATCGCCAGGCCGGCCACCACGTAGGCCGCCGCCGTCCCGTTCAGCAGACCGTCCATCCCGACGCGCTCCTTCCACAGCCCGCCGAAAAGTGTCGCGAAGCCCGAGACGACCGCGCCGAACAAGTTCAATACCCCCACCGCTGAGGCACGCGCGTCCGCCGGGACAACCTCGAACGAGGACGGGAAGATATTGCCCATCAGGAAGCCGCTGAAACAGCCGAAGCCGATCGCGGCCAGGCGCGTGGCGCCCAGCGTGTCGCTGCCGCCGAGGTAGTGCAGGAACGGCGCGCAGCCGAGCAAACTGGCGGTGAGCAGCCAAAGCCGCGCGGCCTTCGTGCGCCGATAGAGCGCGTCGGCGAGCACGCCGCCGGTCAGCAAGCCCACGAGCGTCGCGCCCTGGAGGAAAACGGTGGCGTTGAAGGCGGCATCGGCGAGATTCAGCGAGAATTTTTCGTGGAGGAAGTTGGGCAGCCAACCGTAGAGCAGCCACAGCCCGAAGACGAACACCGGGAAGACCACGCAGAGGAGGCCAAAGGTCGGAGCCTTCGTCAGCCCGGCCAGCGCGGCTAATCCGCCACGCGACTGGGCTTCGAGGCGGGCCTCCTCGCTGACGCCGCGCAGGAACGCGCGGCAGGGCAGCGCAAAGACCAGGCCGACCGCACCGAGCGCGAAGAACGCGGACCGCCACTGCCCCTCGCCGGCCATCCAGCCGCCAAACCAGCCGCCACCCACGTTGCCGAGGATCTGCGCCGTGGTCAGGCTGGCGATCGCGCGCGATCGAGCGCCGGGCGGAAAGGCGTTCGCGATGAGCGCAATGGCCGCGGGCATGAACAGCGCCTCGGAAATGCCCATGAGCGCCCGCAGCGCGAGCAACATCCCGGGCGAGTTGGCCAGGCCGCTGGCGATGGTTACGAGGCTCCAGAGCGCGAGGCTCATCACGATGAGCCGGCGCTTCGAAAACCGATCGCCAATGCGCCCCGCGAAAAAGCTCACAAGGCCATAGACCCAGAGGAAGTAGGCGCCGATCAGGCCAAGCTGGCTGTCGCTGAAACCGAGCTCGGCCTTGAGCACCGGGAACATCGAGAAGACGGCTTGCCGATCGCAGTAGTTCAGGAAATAGGCGAACCACAGGAAGGCCACCAGGAACAAGGCCTGGCGCGCGGGTGGAGAGGCGGCGCTCACTTGGTCTCAAGCATGGGACCTCGAGCAATCCGCTTGCGCGGCGCTGGTTCCTCGAGCGCGCACAGAATGGTCAGACCGAGCCGGTCCCGAGCGCGAAGACGCCGGCGGCAAAGCGTGGCGCGAACCCCGTCGCCCGCCGGTGGGCGTGGAACGACGAGCGCGGGTTCATGCCCGCTAGTCTGACCGCATCCGGCCCCGGCGACAAGGGCACGGTGCGCGGCCTCGCCGGCAGACGGAGACGGAGGGTTCGGCGGCGACGCTCGAGCGAATGTCGAGCTTGATTGCGCGCCCGCTCGTGTCACCATCGCTCGATGTCCCGTTTCGCCCTCGCGTTGGCCGGCTGCCTTTGGACTGCCTGCCAGTTACACGCTGCCGCGACCGACGAGTGGGCGCCCGCCGCGCCGCGCGACGAAATCCGCCCGCAGTTTGAACGAACCGGGACGGGCGGCAAATCGGGGCAGGGCGCCCTCACCATTCATGCCGACGGGCGCGAAGGCCTTCATGGCTGGTGGCAAAAGAACTTCCCGGTCACCGCGGGGCGGTACTACCGGTTCTCCGCGTGGCGACGCGCGGAGAACATTGCCGTGCCGCGTCGCAGTGTGCTGGCGCGTGTGCTCTGGCGCGATGAAGCCGGGAAAGAGGTCCAACGCCGTGAAGGCGTGGTCACCAACTTTTCGCTCGGCGTCGTGGCGGCCGCCGAGCCGGAATACCCAGGCGACAGGGTCGGGAGCGACGCCGGTGGGGACGGCTGGGTCGAGAGCCAGGGTGTTTATCAAGCGCCTCCGGGCGCGACACGGGCGCGGGTCGAACTCCACCTGTTGTGGGCGCCCAACGGGAGGGTCGCGTGGAGCGACGCCTCCTTCCTTCCGACGGAACCACCCACGCCGCGCAGAGTTCGGCTCGCCGCCGTGCATTACCGCCCGCGCGGCGCGAAGACAACAGGGGAGGCCTGCCGCCAGTTCACCCCGTTCGTCGAGGAAGCCGCGCGCCGCAAGGCCGGCCTTGTGGTGCTGGGCGAAACGTTGACCTACGCCGGCGTCGGCTCGAGCTACGCCGACTGTGCGGAGGCGATCCCCGGTCCTTCCACCGAGTATTTCGGCGGCCTGGCCCGAGAGCATGGACTCCACATTGTCGCCGGTCTCATCGAACGCGATCGGCACCAACTATTCAACGTCGCGGTGCTCATCGGGCCCGAGGGCAAAGTCGCGGGCAAGTACCGGAAAGTCTGTCTGCCCGACGGCGAATATGATCGAGGCATGTCGCCGGGCGCCGATTACCCGGTGTTTGACACGCGCCTGGGCAAGATCGGCATGATGATCTGCTACGACGGATTCTTCCCCGAGGTCGCCCGTGAATTGAGCAACCGTGGCGCCGAGATCATCGCCTGGCCGGTCTGGGGCTGCAATCCCGAGCAGGCGCGCGCCCGCGCCTGCGAAAACCAGGTTTTTCTTGTTAGCAGCACCTACGAAGACGTGTCGCGCAACTGGATGCTCACCGCCATCTTCGGCCGGGACGGGGGCATCCTCGCCCAGGCCGGAGAATGGGGCAGCGTGGTGGTCGCCGAGGTGGACCTGAATGAGCGCACGCTCTGGCCGTGGCTGGGTGACTTCAAGGCCCAGATTCCGCGGCAACGTCCGGTCGCGCGCGGCGAGGGAGCTAATCAACAGTAATTGCCGGTTCCCGGGGGGCTTGTCTTTCCCTCGCTGGCGCCCGTCACGCGCGGCTCGAGAGGTTGACTGACGCCTTCGCCCGGTCAGTCGGGATCGCCTTTGTGCGCGGTGATCGCCCAGCTCGGGTAGGGGACCCGGGAGCCTTTGACGGCGCGCCAGAGGATGCGGTTCAGGAGGTCCTCCGGGCAGCGATCCGGTTGGTCCAACGGGAGCCGGGCGGAGGCCAGCGCATCGCGCCGGAGCAACGGATCGCTGATTTTCTTCGGCTCGGGGTTCATCTGGTCGAGCGGGATGTTGTTTGGGACGGCGGCAAACGGGGTGAAATCGGGCGTGGTCGTGAAGCAGTCCGCCATGGGGGTCGCGGTGGCGTCCATGATGTTCATGGGCGGCAGGCCCAGGATCAGTTCGATGGTGCGGAGCAGGCTGGTCTGGTTGTACTGCGTGCTTACCACCTGGCCGCGCCGTGTGTAAGGGCTCACGACATAGGCCGTGGTGCGATAACCGCTCACATGGTCCCAGCCGTCCTGCGGATCGTCCTCGATCGCGAGGATGCAGGTCTCCTTCCAAAACCGGCTGCGGCTGATGGCCTCGACGATGCGCCCAAACGCAAGGTCGTTGTCCGCCACGTGCGCCGCGGGAGTGGGGAAATTGAACTTGGTGCCCGAGGTATGATCGTTGGGCAGGCAGATGATGACGAGGTTGGGGAAGGCGCCGGCCTGTTCGAACCGCTCGAGTTCCTTGATGAACTGGGCGGCGCGGAACACGTCCGGGATCGCCATGTCCCAGCCCACGGTGTTGGTGCAGAGCCAGGGCTCGAGGGACGCGATGGTGGCGTGGCTCGAGATGCGGATGCGGCCGGCCTGGTCGAGGAAGTCCTTATAGAAGTCAAGGAATTTCGGTTTGCCCGGGCGCGCCGGATCCGTCCACGCCACGTCCGTCGCGGCGAACTCGCCGTAGTCGCGCACCGTTTTGCCGCGCGCCAGCGCGTTGTCCCAGATGAAGCCCGCCGGCGAATAGGCCAGCGCGTCCGTGTCGTCGTCCTCCATTCCGTCGGGATAACTGCGCGGGAAGGACGCGAACGATTTCTCGAGGTAATCGGTGGCGAAGGCCGTGTCGGCCCATTGATGGCCGTCGGCGCTCAGGATGCCCGAGCAATAGGTATTGTCCAGGAGCACAAACTCGCGCGCGAGCTTGTGCTGGTTGGGCGTGACCTGCTCGCCGAAGATGCAGAGCGACGGATCGCCGTTGCCCGGCTTGAGATCGCCGAACACCTGGTCGTAGGTCCGGTTTTCCTTGATCACATAGACGACGTGCTTGAAGACGGACGGTTCGCCGGTCCGCTCCGGCACGGGCCGCGGCGGCTGGTCCGGCCGCGCGGGGAGGCGCGCGGCCTCGAGGGCGGCCCGGCGGTAATTCTTGAGCACCACTCGCGTTTGGTCCGCCAAGGCGCGTTCGGCGGGCACCGGGATGAGCGAGAGTGTGCCAAAGTACTGGTGCGAGTTGTATTTGACCGGTTCGCCCGGGGCGTAGCGTTTGCCCGAGCCGATGCCTTTGATGTTGGCGATCCAAAGGGAGCGGCGCCGGGAATCATGCACCACGGCGCCCGGGAACCAACCGGTGGGGATCAGCCCCCGCAGTTTCGAGCTCCCCGGCTTAAAGGCGACCACCGCCACGGCGTTCTGCGTTCCATTGCACACAAACAGCGTCCTGCCACTTCGATCGAAGGCCAGCGCGTTCGGGCTGGCGCCAAACAGGTCTCCGGCGTGCCAGTTGACCGGGATCGTCTCGATGACTCGGTCGGTGCGCGTGTCCAGGACGCTGACGGTGTCGCTGGCAGCGTTGGCCACGAGCACATGCCGGCGGTCGGGCGTCAAGGCCAGCGCGGAGGCGTGCAGTCCCGTCAGAACCTCCGCGCGGGTCGTGCCGGCCGCCAGGTCGATCACCGAGACTGAGCCCTCCGAAGCAATGTGGCGCACTGGATCGACCCGCACGCGCGTGCCGTGCCCGGCCGGACCGGTCACACTGACTGCGTCCGGGCGGCGCCCGCCCCAGTTGCTCACGTAGGCCTTGTCGCCAGCGAGCACGACATCATACGGCGCGAAGCCCACATCGAACAACCGGAGCACCCCGCCCGTAGCCGTGTCGAACTCGGCCAGCCGATTCGAGAGGTTCAGCACGACGAAGAGCCGGCGGCCATCCGGCGAGACGGCCAGGCCGGCGGGAATGTCGTTGGTGCGCTTCGGCAGGCCAGTCGGGGGAAGCAGCAGCGAATGCGACCCGTGCAGCGTCTGGTCCTTGGCGACCGTGAATACCTTGATGCTCCCGTTCACATTCGCCATGTACAACCGCCCGCCGTCGGGCGCGAAGACCAGCCCGGTGAAGCTGACCTGGCCTTCCTTGTCCGGCGCCAGCACCCGAGCCGACACCGCGCCGGGGCCGGGCTCGCTGGCTTGGTCCGAGGGCAGGGGCACACGCTGGAGGACTTTGCCGGTGGCGGGGTCCAACACGACGATTTCGTGGGTCTTGCCCGCGGTCACGAGCAGGCGCCCGTCGGGACTCAAGGCCAGAGCCTGCGGGCGCAACCCGGGCAACTCGACTTGCAGCCCCGCCGGGGTGAGCACCTGGTTGACGGGCGTGACGACGCGGTTCTCACCCGCCGGCCCGACACGCTCCGACCTCGAGACCACGTCCGCGTTGGCGTCGGCCGACCGTCCGGGTGAAGCGCAGCTCAGGAGCGCGGCCAGCAAGGCGAGCCAGGGCCGGGCGCGGGCAGGGCCGAAGCCGTTCATGAGCGCCCGTGCGGCCTAGAAACCCGCCCGCGCAAGCTCGCGCTGCAACGCCACCTGGAACTCCTGCATGTCGGCGGCGGGCGGTTTGTAGCCGGGCTGCTTGCTCATGAGCCCCAGGCGCATGGCTTCATCGAGGTACCAGGTCGCCGATTGGCCGTCGCTGAACGTGACACTGCCGCTGGCCACGGCTCCGGGCCGGGCGATCTGGTCCACCGTGACGGAGATACCCCCAGGCTTCGGCGCGGCCTTGTCGGGGGCTGCCGGGGCTTGCGGTTGGGTCAATTGGGACTTCGGCGCGGGGGTGGCGGCGGGGTCCTTGGGCAGCACGTTCAACTCGCTGATGAGCAGCTTCACCTCCATGTAGGTGGGGTGCAGGTCAAAGTCGGTCTCGATTCGCTTCTGAATCTCGGACAGCTTCAGGCCTTGCTCGAGCCAACGGGCGACCTCTGCTTTCTGTGTCTCGTTCAGACTCATATTGTTAAGCCGGCCCTATTCGGCGGGATAACGCGCACCGATTCAACTGAATTCTTTCGCCGGCCGGTGCCTTGACGCGCCCGTGGGGCTTGGGCATGTTGAACCCGAAAGCGGAAAGCCCGCGCGCCAGTTTGCTATGCCGATCTACGAGTTCGCCTGTCCAAAGTGCCGGGTCATTTTCAACTTCCTGTCCAAACGCCTGCAGCCCGACCGTCCGCCCACCTGCCCCAGGTGCGGCAACAGGAAAATGGCCAAGCAGATGAGCCGCTTCTCGAGTCCCCGTGGACTCGCCGAGCCGGCCGCTGCGGCCGATACCGGGGGAGACGAGCCGCCCGCCCCCGACCTGGACGATCCGCGCGTCATGCAAGCCATGAGCGAGATGGAGCGCGACATGGAGCACCTGGACGAGAACAACCCGAGGCACATGGCCCACATGATGAAGAAGATGAAGGACATCCTGCCGCCCGGCAGCATGCCCAAGGAGATGGACGTGGCCATCAAACGGCTCGAGGCCGGCGAAGACCCGGAGAAGATCGAGGAGGACATGGGCGATATGCTGGGTGACTTCATGGGGGGCGGCGGTGAAGAGGGCGGCGGACCGGGGGGCGGAGGTTACACGCGCGACAGCGGACTCTACGACTACTGACCGCGCCTGGTGGCGTGGCCCGGCGCGCTCACCCTTCGATCTCGATATCGAACTCGCCCACCGAGATGGCCCCTTCCTCGCCCAGGAAGATGTCATGCCGCCGGCGCCATTGGATGAGCGCAGCCAGCAGTCCGAGCCACGCGCGCTCCGCCTCCGATAAGCGAGGATCCCCGCGGCTTTCGTTGACCCAGCCCAGGTCGTCCAAGGTGGTTTGCGCAATTGGGCAGCGCCGCAACCTGTCCAACTCGGATTGCCACACGCAGGCGGTTCCATCCCAACTGCCGGTCACCAGCGTGCGGCCATCCGGCAGGAGCGCCAGGCAACTGACTCGCTGAGTGTGCCCGTTGAGCGTGGCGATGGGCTTGCGCTCGGGCACATTCCACAACCGAACCGTGCAATCCAGGCTGCCGCTGGCCAGGACACCGCCGTCGGAACTGAACCCGAGGCAGGTGACCCACGCCGTGTGGCCATCCATCGTTCCCGTCGAGCCGAAGACTTCAAACAACTCGCCGTCCGGCGGGCGCCAGAGTCGGACCGTGTTGTCCCAGCTTCCACTGGCCAGCAGCGCGCCGTCGGGGCTGACCGCAAGGCAGTTGACGTCGTCCTTGTGGCCCTTGATGCGGGTGAGTCGTTGGCCGGCCGGGATGCCCCAGAGCAGCAGGCAACGATCCTTGCTGGCGGTGGCGAGCCATTGGCCGGTTGGGGCGAACGCGACGTCGTTGATGAGCGCCTTGTGGCCGGGCAACCGCGCGGCCAGGTCGCCCTCGGGCAGTCGCCAGAGGCAGGCCGTTTGATCGTAACTGCCGCTGGCCAGCAGCCGGCCGTCGCGGCTCAGCGCCAGGCAACTCACCACATCGGAATGTCCCTCGAGTGCCTTCAGCGCCTGGCCGCTGGGCACACGCCACGTTCGGATCGCGCGATCGTCTCCGCCCGTCACGAGCGTGGGGCCGTCCGGCGCGAAGCGCAGACATCGAACGCCGCCGGCGTGGCCGCCCAGTTGGGCAAGCTGCTTGCCGTCCGCGGCGCTCCAGAGCCGTACCGTGCCGTCGCGGCCCCCGGTCGCCAACCGTCCCCCGAGGGGGTCCCATGCCATGCAGGCTACCCAGTCGCGGTGACCCTCGAGGACCAGCGGCGGCCCCGGCTGGCTCAGGCTCCAGAGCCGGGCGGTGTTGTCGTTGCCAGCCGTGGCGAGTGTCTGGCCGTCCTCGCTCAAGGCCAGACAGGCGATGGGGCCAGTGTGGCCCTCGAGGCGGCGCTGGAGTCGCATCAGCCGGCCCAGCGCGGGCGGCGGTTGCACCCGGTCCGCCGACCCTTCCGGCGCACAGGCTGAGGCGGCTGCCACCAGGTTCGCCCAGCCCGCGGCCTGATCTCGATCACTCGGCTTCCAGCCCACCGCTCGCAGTTGCAGCAGAAAACGAAGGCTCCAGTCCAACGGGGCCGTCTGGGCCAACTGCCACAACTCGGGCCAACGCGCGCTTTCGGTGAGCACGGCCCGCGTGGTTTCCCATTCTTCATTCGTCAGCTCGGCCAACCGCCGGTCTTGCCGCCCCTGGGCCACCACGGCGACCCACTCGCCGCGTCCCGCCCGGCGGACCTTCTCGGCGATGCGCGCGCGCAGTTTCCGATCGGCCGTGGTGTAGGCGGCCGCCAGGAGCCGCTGGTCGAAGTCCAAGCCCTCGTAAGGGGTCCACTGCTCGGTAAGAAAGTAGAACAGGGCGCGGGCCTGGGGGTCTTTCGGCGCGTAGCCGGCTGCCAGCGCCGCCTCGCGCGCCGCCGGAACATCGCCGTCGATGACTTGCTGGCAGAGCGCGTCCCGGGCGGCGGACATTCGGAGTTGGCGGAGAGCTTCCCGGGCTCGGGCGGCGAGGTGTTGGTCCCGATCCGTGGCGGCGGCGAGCAAGGGTGCGATCACCTCGGCGCCGCCCTCGGTCGCCACCTCGAGTTGGCTCGACCAGAGGGCGCTCAGAACCCGGACACTGACGGGCCGGGTGGCCAGGTAGCGCCGCTCGAGGATCGCATCGGCCCATGCCGGGTCGCGGGTTTCAGCCCATCGTTCGCAAAGCGCATTGATGGCCGAGGGGTTCTCGAGGACCAGGATGCCCTTGCGGGCCGCGGTCGCCAGCGCCGGGTCCGCGTCGTTGCAGGCCTCCGCCAGCGCCACCGCGACCGCGGCGTCGCAATCCTCGAACACCGTGGTGCGTCCGGCCCGAAGGGCAGAGAGGGCCTTGACCTTGGGCGGGGCCTGGGCCAGCCAGTCCTGCCCGGCCAGTAGCGTTGCGAGTCCCGGATGCCGTGTGCTGGCCCATATCGCGCAGACGGCGTCGATCGCGGCCGGCGCCCGGAAGCGGGCGAGGGCGGTGCTGAGTTCGGTGGCCCAGCGGCCGTCGCGCGCGGCAACCAGGACCTCAGCCAGGACGCGCGCGGCGTCGGCCGAGCCCTCGCGGGCCAGACGCTCGACGGCGTGACGCCGCAGCCAGCCGCCGATCAGCGGAATCGGCCGCGTGAGCCAGGTCCGCAGCCGGGCTAAACGAGCGGCGTCCATGCGCAGGGGGAGTAACGCATCGTGATAGGCCGAGGCAGGTGACGCCACCAGACCAGCCGCGGACCAAGCCGGGAGACCCACCGGCTGGGATGTTGATGCGCTGCGTGGTTCATCGAGGACGCTCGAAAGCGTGCGTCGCGCCTGGGAGTCGTCGGCGTGGATGATGGGTCAGGGCCGGGCTCGGGTCAACCACGCGAGGGTTTGACTCCTGCCAGCGCGTCTGGCAAGACCGTGACGGCCAGCGCCTGCAACCTGGGCGCGCCATCGACGCCATGCACAAACCCCTCGTCCTGCCCTTGAGGCAGGAAGCACCTGAGTTGTTATGACACATCACCACCTACGTCTGGTTGTACCAGTGGTAGGGGTTCATGCCCGGCCGCCCGGCCGCGGCCGGGCCGAAAAGGGCCTTTACCCGGCTCGATGACGTGCCTACCCTTGCTCGCTCGCATTCGATGAACGACACGCGCTGGTTTCGCCCGCAACGTTGAAGGAGATCTGACGATGTCCAACCCCACCCACGCGCGAACCCCGCGCTTCACTCGCCGCCGCTTCCTGAGACAAACCGCCGCCGCCGCCCTGGCCGCGCCGATCGTGATGAGCGCGCGCGCTTTCGGGGCAAACGATCGGATTGTCATGGGTTGCATCGGCATGGGGGGCCAGGGCACCGGCGACATGCGCGGCTACCTGGGTTTCAACGAGGTCCGGGTCGTGGCCGTCTGCGACGTCGATCAAGGCCACCGGGAGGTCGCCCGCAGCATTGTCAACCAGAAATACGGCGACCAGGGATGCACGGCCTACAATGATTTCCGCGACGTGCTTCGGCGCGCGGACATCGACGCGGTCCTGATCGCCACGCCCGACCATTGGCACGCGATCATCTCGGTCGAGGCCATGAAACACGGCAAGGATGTCTATTGCGAGAAGCCCGAGTCGCTCACCGTGCGCGAAGGGCGCGTCATGGTCGAGACAGCGCGCCGCTACGCGCGGGTCTTCTCGGGCGGCAGCCAGCGCGTGTGGGAGGATTACAATTGGTTCCACCGCATGGTCCGCGGGGGCGCCATCGGCCAGGTGCAGGAAGCCTGGGTCAACGTGGGCGGGCCGTCCAAGGACTGCTACCTGCCCGGCCAACCGCCGCCGCCGGGGTTGGACTGGGACCTCTGGCTGGGGCCGGCGCCGTGGGTTCCGTTTCATCCCGCCCGGCTCAACTTCCGCGCCTGGCGTGATTATTCCGGCGGCGGCATGACCGACTGGGGCGCGCACGGCTTCGGCGGCGCCTTGTTCTGTTGCGAGCTGCACCAGACCGGGCCCGTCGAAATCCTCCCTCCGAATGGCAAGGACATTTCGCTCTTGACATATCGTTTTGCCAACGGCGTGCAAATTCACCACGGCGGCGGCTGGGGCGGCCTTCTTTCCTTTCGCGGCACGGAGGGTGAGTTGCCCGACCGCAAACCCGACGCCCCCGAACGGCCGATGCCCGATATCACCATCCCCAACTACAAAGGCCGCGGCGGCATCTTCGGCGATTTCCTGCATTGCGTCCGCACGCGCGAGCGCCCGTTCCGCGACATCGAGCTCGCCCATCGGACGGTCACGGTGTGCCACCTCGGCAACATCGCGTATTGGCTGAACCGTCCGCTCAAGTGGGACCCCGTGAACGAGCAAATCCTCGGCGATCCCGAGGCCAGCCGCTGGCTGGACCGGCCCAAGCGCGAACCCTGGACGCTCATCTGACCGCCCCGAAGGGCTTCGCGCCCAGACCTTCCTCCCTCGACCCGACCCATCCCATGACCTGCACCAGACTGAGCACTCGCCACGGCGGCCCGCGCGACTCCGCGCGGGCGAATGATCCGATACCGCCGGGAAGACCGCCGCGCACCGCCACAGCCGCATCCCGATGCTTCGTCGCGTTGTGGCTCGCGGTCATGCTGCCGGGGTTCGCCCGGGCGGCGGACCCCGCCACGATCCCGGCGCTGGACGGCGCGCTCAAGACGGTCGCCGGGTTCGACTACGGCAAGGAAGTTGGCCCGCTCGAGTTGGTCGAGCAACTGGTGATCGAGGCGGCCAAAGAGCCCGCCGACAGGAACGCCGCCGAGGAACGGCTGCTGTCCGCGCTGGATTCCGCCTCGACCTCCGCCGGCAAGGCCTTCCTGTGCCGGCAACTCCGCGTGGTGGCGACGGCACGCGCTGTCCCGCGCCTCGAGCCACTCCTGCTGGAGCCGGAGCTGTCCCATGCCGCGCGCTATGTGCTGGGCCGCCTGGCCTACCCGGAGGCCGACGACGCCCTGCTGCGAGCCCTCGAGAAGTCAAACGGCAAAATCCAAGCCGGCATTGTCGCGACCCTGGCCGACCGCCGCACCTCCGGCGCGCTGCCGCTGCTGGCCGGGTTGGTGGGCTCGGCAGACCCACTGGTGGCCGAGTCGGCCGCGGTGGGCCTCGGGAAATTCGCCGAGCCCGCCGCCGTGAAGGCGCTCGAGGATGCGCGCGGCCGGGCGGCGGGCCCGTTGCGCGAGCGCATCGACGACGCGCTGCTGGCGTGTGCTGATCGGCTCCTGGCCGCGGGGCGCTTCGACGAGGCGGCGCGCACCTACGAGCCCTACCACGCGCCGGCCCAGCCGCGGCATCTTCGGATCGCGGCCCTGCGGGGCTTGGTGGCGGCGCGCGGACCCGCCGCCGCGCCGCTGGTCGAAGCGGCCATGAGGAGTGACGATCAGCTCGTCCAGGCCAGCGCCGTTGCCCAGGTGCGCAATCTTCGCGGCGACGCGGCCGTTCGGACCTTCGCCGGGCTGTTGCCGTCGCTGCCCGCGAACGTGCGCGAGCTGCTTCTGGCCGTGCTGGGTGATGGAGGCAATCCCGCCGCGGCCGCGGCCATCGCGGTCCAGGCCGGGAGCGACCAGGAAGGGGTGCGCCTGGCGGCGTTGCGGGCGCTGGGGGGCGTTGGCGACGCCTCGGCGGTCGAGGTGCTCCTCCGCGCCGCCTTGGGCGCCGCCGGCCCGGTCCAGGACGCGGCGCGTGAGAGCCTGGCCCGGCTCCGCGGTGAGGCCGTCAACGCCGCGCTCATTCGCACCGCCGGCGCCGGAACGGCCCAGGAGCGCATCGAATCGCTCCGCGCGCTGGCGGCGCGCCGAGCGGCCGGCGCGATAGCCGCAACACTGAAAGCGACGCGCGATGATGACGCCGCCGTGCGCCAGCAGGCCATTCGCACCGTGGGCGCTCTCGCCGGCCTGGCTGACTTGCCCGCACTCGTCGCCCTGGCCCTCGAACCGAAGGACCGCGGCGACCGGCCCGCCGTCGAAGAGGCCGTGGCCGCCGTCTTCGCCCGCATCCCTGACCGCGAGAATCAGGCCCGCCCGGTGCTCGCGGCCCTGCCCGGCGCCCCGGCCGACGCCAAGCCCGCGCTGCTGCGGTTGCTGGGGCGCGCGGCTTCACCCAAAGCGCTTGTGGGCATCCGTGCTGCCTTGCAGGAACAAGACCCCGGTGTGAAGGAATCGGCGGTTCGCACGCTGGCGGATTGGCCCGATCCCGGGCCGGCTGCCGACCTCCTGGCGCTGGCGGGCAGCCTGCGAGAACAAAACCTGAAAGTGCTGGCGCTGCGCGGCTATGTGCGCATGGCCGGCATCTCGAAGGACCCGGCGGGGATGTACGCGCGCGCCCTCGAACTGGCGGCCAGCCCCGAGGACAAGAAGTTGGTCCTGGCGGGCCTGGGCGGCGCCAGTTCGGTCGAGGCCCTGGCGCTGGTCGAGCGGCATCTCGAGGATGAGTCATTGCGCGCCGAGGCGGCGCTGGCCGCCGTCCAGATCGCCGGGAAACTCAGAACCGCCGATCCCGTGCGAGCCAAGGCGGTCGTCAAACGTGTGCTGGCGCTCGCGACCGAACCGCGCATTCGCCAGGCGGCGCAGGAAGTCCTCAACCACTTCGAACAATACGAAGGTTACGTGCTGGATTGGGTGGGCGCCGGGCCTTACCAGGAGAAGGGCAAGGACGGCCACGCCCTCTGGGCGAGGGTCTTGCCGCCGGAGCGCCCCGAGGTCACCGATGTCAAGTGGATTCCGTTGACCCGGGGCCTCGGCGTGTGGGATATCAACCTGGGCGAGACGTTCGGCAACCACGACGACGCCGCGGGATATGTCCGCACCCAAGTCTCCTCGCCCGTCGCGCAGGAAGTCCAACTCGAGCTGGGGAGCGACGACGGCATCAAAGTCTGGCTCAACGGCAAGCTCGTGCATGCGAACGACGCCGAGCGCGGCCTGGCGCCGCGCCAGGACCAGTTGAAGGTCGCGCTCGAGGCGGGCGCGAACGTCCTGTTGGTCAAGGTCACCAACCAGGGCGGGGGCTGGGCGTTCTGCTGCCGCTTCCGCAAGCCCGACGGCAGCGCCCTCGAGGGCCTCAAGACGGAGGCCAAATAGCGGCTCAAGACCGCGGCGCATCGCCTGTCCTCGCTGTGGCAGCCGTTTCGCCCCACGCTGGCATGTTCCTGCTGCAACTTCGCAACGAACTCTGGAAGCTCTTCGGCAAGAAGCGCACCTACATCGGTTTCGTGATGTTCCTGCTCGCGCAAAACATCATCGCGCTGGTGTTCAAGTTCACCCACGCCTCGCGCCCGCTCCAGCGCATGCTCGAGGGCAACGGCTACCTGGCCGAGCCGTTCATTTCGGTTCTGACGGTGGCCACCATCATGCTGATCCCGCTGGCGGCCTTCCTGCTGCCGCTCTACGTCGCTTTGATCGGCGGCGACCTTGTCGCCAAAGAGGCCGAAGACGGCACCCTGCGCATGATCCTCGCGCGGCCCGTATCGCGCGCCCGCTTGTTGCTAGTGAAATGGGTTGCGGGCGGCATCTTCGCGGTGATTCTGGTGGCCGCCCTGGGCGGGTTCGGCCTGGCGTTCGCGCGCCTGTATTTCCCCTGGAGCGGGCTGTTCGTCTGGATGCCCGAGCAATCCATCTTCAGCATCTTCAACGCCGAGAGCGGGCTGCGCCATTACCTGGCGGCGCACGTGATGCTGGTGACCGAGGCGGGCTCGATCATGACCCTGGCGTTCATGTTTTCATGTTTCAATGTCAAGCCCGCGGCCGCCACAATCCTGGCGTTGTCGATTCTCTTCGTGAGCTTCATCCTCGAGCACATCCCTTATTTCAAAGATTACCAGAACTGGTTTTTCACTTATCACTTGCATCTCTGGCAGCTCATGTTCGCCGAACGCGTCCCGTGGTGGCACGTGGGCCAGTCTTTGAGCCTGCTGGCGGGTTTCAACCTCACCTTCCTCGCCGTCGGCCTCTCCGCCTTCCAGGTCCGCGACATCAAGTCGTAGGCGGAGTGGCGACAGCTTGTCGCCGGAACTATGCCCGAGGGGCGGGTGAGGGTGTAGGTTAGTGACGAGCGACGAGTTCCTGGTTGAAATCGCGCGGGGCCTGGCACAGGCTCCGGCTCATGAAGCCCAACGAACCGAGCGCGCGAGGTCCACGTTCCCGTCCCACCCGCCGCGACTTCCTCCAACGCGCCGCCGGTTACGCCGCCGGCGCGGCCGTGCTGGGCGGGCTGCGCGAGGGCGCGTCCGCCGCGCCGGCGCCTGCCCCGCCGCTGCCCACCATCCGGTTGGGGCCGCACCAGGTCACGCGCCTGATCATCGGTGGCAACCCGATCTACGGCTACTCGCACTTCAACCGCATTCTCAGCCAATATCAGACCGCCTGGCATACCCCGGAGCGGGTCGTCGAACTGCTCAACCACTGCGCGGCCAACGGCATCAACACCTGGCAGAACAGCTACGCCGAGCGCACGCTGTCGGACCTGGACCGTTACCGCGAGGCGGGCGGCAAGCTCCAATGGCTTTGCCTGGGCAAGCCCGACTGGGACCGCCAGCCTCACTTGGTCGAGGACGCCGCCAAGCGCAAGCCGCTCGGCATCGCGCCGCACGGGGCGCTGGGCGAACGCCTGCATCGGGCCAGCCAGCTCAACGTCCTCACCGACTTGCTCAAGCGCATCCGCGATACCGGCGTGCTCGTGGGGCTCTCCGCCCACAACCCGGCGCTGATCGAGCTCTCCGAGGAGAAGGGCTGGGACGTGGACTATTACATGTGCTGCCTGTATTACCTCACTCGTCCGCGTGAGGAATTCCGCAAGATCGTCGGCGAGGAGGTTCCGCTGGGCGAAGTCTATTTGCCTGGGGACCCGGCGCGGATGTTCAAGGTGATCCAGGCGGCGCGCAAGCCGTGCCTGGCCTACAAGGTCCTGGCCGCCGGCCGCCAGATCGACAACCCGGCCCAGGTCCGCAAATGCTTCGAGACTGCCTTCAAGAACATCAAGCCGACCGACGCGGTGATCGTCGGGATGTACCTGCAACTGGGCGACCAGGTGGCCGAGAACGCCGCCCTGGTGCGTGAGCTCTGCCGCTAAGGCTAGCAGACGATCTTCGAGCGAACTGCATCGAACAACCGCCCTGGCGGAACCAGACGCCCAAGAGCGCCAGGTAGCGGTGGGCGGGATAATCGAGTTTATTGCACGTGTGGTCGCCGGACTCGTCCACGTACAGCCGGAAGCGTGCCGACCGCGGGGCTGATGGCGTCGCGGGCATCGCGGGTGGTGTGGGCGGAGGCGAGTCCATTGGCACAGGGGGTTCTCCGCCCGACAATGGGGCCGGCTCGAAAGCGCCTGAGCAGGGCGAACAGATTCTCAGCCGTTCGTCACCGCCGTCGGGCACACCGACCCCGTGCGGGCGTCATCCGCCGACGCTCACGAGTTCTTCGTTGTTGGCCGCGTTGATGATCTTGAACTGCTCGGCGTGAAACGCGGGGTCGGGGCGGAACGAGAGCTTGCCGAAGTATTTCTTCTCCATGTCGATGATCAGCTTCTCGTCTTCCGTGCGCAACCGATCGAGCACGGTCGGGTTGACGACAATGCGCAGTTGGAAGTCGGATTCGTCGCGGTGGCGTTTCTTGAGGATTTCGCCCAGCTTGCGCTGGATTTCGACACTCATGGTGAGGGAGCTCTTGACGTTGCCGCGGCCCTTGCAATAGGGGCAGTCGTCATAGACCGCCGCGCGCACGCTTTCGGTGTGGCGCTGCCGGGTCATCTCCATGAGGCCGAGCTGGGAGATGGGCAGGATGTGCGTCTTGGCCTTGTCGCGTTTGAGGCCTTCCTTGACGCGTTGATAGACGGCCTGGCGGTCGCGGTGGGCCTTCATGTCGATGAAATCCAGCACGATGAGTCCGCCCATGTTGCGGAGGCGAAGCTGCCGGCAGATTTCCTCGGCGGCCTCGAGGTTGACCTTGACGATGGTGGACTCGGGGTCCTTGCCGCCCTTGTGGCGGCCCGTGTTCACATCGATCGCGACGAGCGCTTCGGTTTCGTCCACCACCAGGTAACCCCCGCCCTTGAGGTGGACCTGGCGCGAGAAGGTGCTTTCCAACTGGCGGCTGATGCCGAAGCGGTCGAACACGGGCTGCGGGTCGGAATAGAGCTTCACCTTGGCCGCCGACCGGCGGGAGATTTTCGAGATCGTCTGGCGCACGCGTTCGTGCTGGCCCGAGCTGTCAATGACAATCCGCTCGACGTCCTCGGTGAGGAAATCCCGCACCGTCCGCTCGATCAGGTCCGGTTCCTGGAACACGCAGGCCGGGGCGGGGTCCTTGTCGATGCGCGCCTGGACCGTGCCCCATTCCTCGACCAGCAGGGCCAGGTCGCGGACGAAATACCGGGCCTGGGCGCCCTCGCCGGCGGTGCGGATGATCACGCCCATCCCATCCGGAATGGTGAGCGCGCGCAGGATTTTCTTCAGGCGCTGGCGCTCCTCGTGGTTCTCGATCTTGCGCGAGACACCGCACTGGTCCGAGTTGGGCAGCAGCACCAGGAACCGCCCGGGCAGCGCCAGGTTCGTGGTCACCCGCGGGCCCTTGGTGCCGATGGGGCCCTTGGTCACCTGCACCACGATCTCCGCCCCGGGCGGATACAACCGCGGGATGTCCTTCTGCGTGATGCGCGGTTTCTCGCGCGGACGCTTGTTCTCGCGCTCGACCAACTCGACCCCGCTGTCGAAACCCGCCGGCACAATGTCCCAATAGTGCAGGAAGGCGTTCTTCTCGAAGCCGATATCGACAAACGCCGCTTTGAGGCCGTCCTCGAGGTTGCGCACCTTGCCTTTGAAGATGCTCCCCACGAGGCGCTCGTCGCTGGTGCGCTCGATGTTGAACTCCTCGAGGCGGCCTTCCTCGAGCACCGCCACGCGCGTCTCGAGCGACTCGGCGTTGATGATGACTTCCTTGTGCGAGCGCTTCACGGGCCGGATGATGCGCTGCACCCGCCTGATGACCTTGTGGGCGGCGGCGCGGATGCTCTCGACCAGGCCGCGCGGCTGCTCGGCCACTTCGACCGGCTCGAACCCCGCCTGCTCCTCGACTTCCGCGGGCGTGTCCAGGTGCGGCTCGCGGTAATCGTGCCGGTGCACCCCCGTGGGTTCGGCGGCGGGCACCGGGGTTTCGGGCTGGTTTTCCGGCAGACCCGCGGCACGGTTTTCCGCGCGTTGGATTTCGCGTTCATGCCGGCGCACGTCGAAGATGCCTTCTTCGGACGCCTTCTCGCCCAGCGCCTCGGCACGGGCCTCGAGGGCGGCGCGTTCGGGCCGGAAAGACTGCGGCCGGCCGCCGCCGCTGGGGCGGAACCGTTGGCCGCCGCGGCGGCGGCGGGAGAAACTACGTTCATTCATGGTGAGGATTAGTAATGATGACGAAACACATGGACGTTTTGCAGCAGGCCCGCGGCGATCAACGAACAGAGCACCGACGTCCCGCCGTAACTCAGCAGCGGCAGGGGAATCCCCGTCACGGGCATCAACCGGATGTTCATGCCGATATTGATGAACACATGGGCAAACCACAGAATGATCACCCCCGTGGCCACCAAACGGCCCAGGCGGTCGCGCGCCTTGCCGGCAATCCCGATCCCCCGCACCAGGACCACCGTGTAGAGGCCGAGCACGAGCACGCTGCCCACGAACCCGCTCTCTTCGGCAATGACGGAGAAAATGAAATCGTTGCGGGCCACCGCGCGGGGCAGGTAGCCGAGGGCGTTCTGCGTGCCCTGGCGCCAGCCTTTGCCGGTGAGGCCCCCGGAACCGACCGAGATGAGGGCCTGCTCGACGTTGTACGAGGCGTCGCGCTGTTCCTTGAGGGCGCGCTGGCGTTCGGCCTCGGTGGCCCCGGCCGGGGAGAACTCCTTGCCAAAATAGACCAACAGGCGGCGGCGCTGGTACGGTTCGAGTTTGAACTGCCACTTGGGCGGCGCAAACAGGACATCCACGAGCAACAACCCGACCACGCAACCCATCCCGCCCACCAACCGCCAGAGATACCGGGTGGGGACCCCCGCCACATACATCATACCCAGCCCAATCGGCAGGAACACCAGCGCCGAGCCGAGGTCTGGCTCGACCAGGATGAGCACGAACGGCAGCACCGTCAGGCCCAGGGCCTTGAGGAACACGATGGGCGAGCGCAGCTCCTCGGGCGGCCGGCTCAAGTAATGCGCCAGGGCCAGAATGAAAGCCAGCTTCGCGAATTCGGATGGTTGAAATTGCACCGGCCCGAAGTCGATCCAGCGGCGCGCCCCGAAGCGCGACGCGCCGACGACGAGCACGGCCAGCAACAACAGGATCATGAGCCAGTAAGCCACCAGGGACCAGCGCACCAGGGTGTGGTAGGGCAGCAGACACAAGAGCGCCGCCACCACGATCCCGAGTCCGTAGCTGGCCGCCTGCTTGAACCACGCGTGCTGCCACAAGGCCAGCGGCCGGTCCGCTTCCGTCACGAGCGTGGCGCTGGCGATGAACAACGCGCCAATCACCATCAAACCCGCCAGCCCGGCCAGCATCGGCCAGTCCAGCCGCGGCTGACGTTCGTTCAGCGGGGGGGCGAACATATCAGTCTTGCCGGGCCAGGCTGGGGCCGCCAGGCCGGTTCAAACCCAGCCGCTTGCACACGGCCTGATAAATCTGCCGCGCCACCGGCGCGCACGTGCCGCCACCCGAGCCGCCGGACTCGATCATCACCACCACCACAAACCGCGGGTTCTCGAACGGCCCAAAGGACGTGAACCACGTGATGTGGTCGATCAGCCGGTTGTTCACGTCCGTCACCTGTGCGGTGCCGGTCTTCCCGCACACGCGAAACTGCTTCAGGATCGGCGTCCGGCGGTCGGCCTCGTGGAACGCGGCGAAACCGGTCCCCTCTTGTTCCTCGGTGTCCGCCAGCATCGCGTCCCGCAGGATCTCGAGGTAGCGCCTTTGGACCCCCAACTCGCTCCGCACCCGTGGCGTCAGGACGAGCGACTCCGGTTCGTCCAGGCTCGGCTCCGCCGGCTCGGTCCGCAGGACCAGGCGCGGGAACAGGACCTTGCCGCCGTTGGCGATGGCGGCCGTCATGACGGCCATTTGCAGGGGCGTGACCGTGATTTCCTGGCCGATGCACAAGTTGGCCGCGTTGCCCTCGCCCCAAACCCCTTCGACCTCGTCGGGCCGCGGGTAGTAGCCGCTGGTCTCCTGGCGGGTCGTGAGCCCGATCCGCTCACCCAAATGGAACCGATGCCCCATCGCCAGCAAACGCTCGCGCCCGGCCCGGAGGCCGAAGTTGATGAAGTAAGTGTTGCTGGACCGCTTGAATGCCCGCTGGAAATCGTACTCGCCGGGCGGCGCCAGGTCCTTGATCTTGCGCGTGCCCAACTGGTAATAGCCCGGGTTGGTGAGCGTGTTGGTCATGCTCGAGGGCGTGAGCACACCCGAGTCGAAACAGGCCAGCGCGGTGATGATTTTGAGGATCGAGCCCGGTTGATAGGCCCCCTGGGTGGCGCGGTTGAAGATCGGGCGCAGCTCCGGATGATTGAGCTCCTGCTTCCAACGCTGCGCGCTGATCGGGCGCAGGAATTCGTTCGGGTCGTAGGCGGGTGACGATACCAGCGCGAACACCTCGCCGCTTTGGGCGTCCATCACCACCGCGGCTCCGCGCGTGTCCACCCCCACCGAGCGCAAGGCCTCGTAGGCGGCCTTTTGGAGGGGCAGATCGATCGAAAGCACCACGTTCCGGCCCGCCTCGGGTGTGGCCCAGAGCGTCTCGGAATCACGGTAGGAAAGACTGTTCACCACCAGCGACTTGACCCCCGCCTTGCCGCTCAGCTCCTTGTCGAACGCGTACTCGATGCCCACCGCGCCCTGGTAACTGGGCAGACTGTAGTTGAACCCGCCTTCCTCCTCGTCCCGCGCCATGTCGTCCCGCGTGAGGTAACCGAGCAAATGCGCCGCCGCCGGTCCGTAGGGATAGTACCGCACGGGCTGGATTTCCAGTTCCATTCCGGGCAGCCGGGGCGCCTGCTCGAGGAACCGCGCCACCTGGAGCGGATTCAGATTCTCGAGGACCGGCAGCGGGCGATAAGGCCATTGGTCGTGATGCCGGTAGAACGTGCGTTCGCTCAACGACAGCGCCTCCTGGAGCAGCGCGGAGGCTTGCTGCACGCTATTGCTCACCACCGTGTAACGGCTGCGCTCGAGCAAGGCCTGCCGCACGGTGCGCGGCAACTTGCGCCCGGCCCGCAACCGTGTGAACTCGCGGTCGAACTGCGGCTTTAACTCCTCGATGTAGAGGTTCAGGCTGTAGTTGGGACGGTTCTCCGCCAGGACGAATCCGTTTCGGTCCAGCACCTTCCCGCGCACCGCCGGCAGGCGCACGGTGCGAAAGGTCTGGCTCTCGAGGCTGCTCTGGTAGCGGCGCGCACAGACGACCTGCACATACCAGAGCCCGGCCAGCAGGGTGCCCAGGCCGGTCAACACCACCAGCGCCAGCGCCCGCAGCCGGCGGTCATCTCGGCGTGTTTGGTCCAGGATCAGCATCGTCAAGACCTCCCGCGCTTGATTTCGCGGTCGGCGCGAAACGCCGCCGAGACCTCGGGCTGGTAGGCGAAGAAGCCGGGCAGCCGGTCCAGCGTCCAGAAACAGACCGGCGTCAACGCCGCCCCGGCGCCGGTCATCACCATCCACTGCCAGAACGAGCTCCAGCCGATCAGCGGGTGCTCTCCGGCGGACATGAGCAGCAGCAACGTAAGGGCCGGCGCGGCCGCGCTGGCCAGCGCTCCCAGCGCCAGTTGCGCATAGGTCAACTCGCGCAGCAGCAGCTCGCGCCACCGGTGCAGACCCAGCCCAATCACGAACAGCGGCAGCACGCTCACCCCAAGCCGATTGACGGAGAGCGCGTCCGCGCACAGCCCGCCCCACACCGCCAGCAGCGAGATCGTGACGATATCCGTCGAGACCGCCGCATAGACCATGAGTGCGGGCAGCAGGCTGATCTGAGCGCCCAGCCAGACGCGGACCCAGCCGAACTCGGCCTGGGCGAACACGGCCAGGAACGCCGCCAGCAAGATGATCGAGGTGCGCAGCCAGTTCATGGGAGCATCACCATCACCTCGGAGAGCCGGCTCGAGTCCACCGTCAGCCGCACGCGCGCCTCCGTGTAAAGCCCGTAGCCCACGCTCCGGGAATCGACCACCGTGCCGACCGCAATCCCCGGTGGGAACACTCCGCCCAGACCGCTGGTCGCCACCGTCTGGCCGGGCTTGAGGGCTGTATTGCGTGGCAGATGCGTCAGGTCCACCCACCGGTGGTCCAGCACCCCGGAAGACCTCGCCGAAAGCACGCCGTTCTCCCCCGTCTCGCGCACCACCACCGACACGCGGCATTTCGGGTCGCCTACGAGGATCACCTCCGCGGTCGCGAACCCGACCTGGCCCACCCGCCCCACCAACCCTTCCGCCGTCAGCACTGGCAAGTCCGGCTTTAACCCGTCGCGCGTGCCGCGGTCGATCCGCACGCTGCGCCACCAATTGGCGGTGTCGCGGCCCACGACCCGGGCGGCTTTGAGCCGCAGCGGGTTCTGGCTCTGCCAGCCCAGCAAGGCGCGCAAGCGCGCGTTCTCGCGCTGGGCGGCCTCGCCTTCGGCCGCCTGGAGACGCAAACGCTGGTTCTCGAGCTTGAGCCGGGCAGCCTCCTCGAGGAGCACCCGGCGCGGAACCGCGGCGTTGCCAGCCTGCTCCGCCAAGCCCTGGGCCGACCCGGCCAGGCCGAATAACGGCAGGAACAGGCTGCTCAGCGCTAACTTAAACTTGACTGTCGCCTGGTCGGGCAGGCTCAGCACGAGCACTACCAGCAACAACACCAGGCTCAGGGCAACATAATGCGACCTTCTGGCCATTCTTAAACCCCGTCAAACAAGTGAATACGGGGCGAACGCGCGCTCCCCGCCCAGGCGGGGCCGGACTTAGCCGGAGGAGGAAGCCACTCGCTTCAGGAACTGCAGTTCCTGCAACACCCGGCCAGTTCCCTCGGCCACCGCCGTCAGCGGGTCGTCTGCGATATGCACTGGCAGATAAGTTTCCTCGGCCACCAGTCGGTCGATACCGCGTAACAACGCCCCGCCGCCAGCCATGACGATCCCGCGGTCAACCAGGTCGGCTGACAACTCCGGCGGGCAACGTTCGAGGGTGGTGCGGATGGACTCCAGAATACTGGAAAGCGGCTCTTTGAGGGCCTCGCGGACCTCCTCGGAACGGATTGTGATGGTCTTGGGCAGGCCCGTGCTTAAGTCGCGGCCTTTCACATCCATCGTCAACTCCTGCTCGAGGGGATACGCCGACCCAATGCGGATTTTGATTTCCTCCGCGGTGCGTTCGCCAATCATCAGGTTATGCGCGCGTTTCATGTAGGCAACGATCGTCTCGTCGAATTCGTCTCCGCCGACGCGCAAACTGCGGCTGAAAACGATGCCGGCCAGCGAGATGATCGCCATCTCGCACGTGCCGCCGCCAATATCCACGATCATGTTGCCGGCCGGTTCGTGCACCGGCAGGCCCACGCCAATGGCCGAGGCCATCGGTTGCTCGATCAAATAGACCTCCCGCGCCCCGGCGTGCGTCACCGAGTCCTTCACCGCGCGCTTTTCGACTTCGGTGATGCCCGAGGGCACCGCCACCACCACCCGCGGCGCGATCAGCTTCCGATAATGGACTCGTTGGATGAAGTGCCGGAGCATCGCGCCCGTGATGTCGAAATCGGCAATGACGCCGTCCTTCATCGGGCGGATGGCAATGATGTTGCCGGGGGTCCGGCCCAGCATCCGCTTGGCCTCCTCCCCGACCGCCAGGACATTGTTGGTCCCGGCCTGGATGGCCACCACCGACGGTTCCCGCAAGACAATTCCCCGATCACGAACATACACGAGGGAATTTGCGGTCCCAAGGTCGATTCCAATGTCGTTGGAAAACAGGCCTTTAAGTTGCGCAAACATGAAACGTGCCTAACACGCCGGGCACGCTACGAATTGGGCGCTTATCGGTCAAGTTTATTCACCGCGCCCGTTGTTTAATCTGGGGCGCGGTCGAGTCCCGGCGGGGGAGTAGTGAGCACGACGGCAGTGTTGGAGCGTCTTCGAGGTTGGTTTGGCAGAGGAACGCTAGCCCAGCGGGACGCTCGACTGTTGAGGGCAGGTCTGGAAAACCACCAGCGCGGGACTGTCCGACACGCACTCTTTTGGAACCGAGCGGCGCGAAGGCCAAGATCACCTCGTCATGCACGCTCGGTTCGACTTTCCGGAGAAGCTCCGCTGCCAGTGTCCTCGAGATGCGTTCCGGAACATTCATACTTATTCTTGGAGCAATCCTAAACCGTCTGCCGGTCGATCGAGCACAGAAAGCTCGATGGTCTTCGGTTTGAGCCCTGGAGCGCGGTCGAGCCGTTCTTGATACTCACGCTGTCCCGCTGCAAGCAGCCGTTGAAGGTGTCGTCCACCGACAACCCGGCCAAACTCCCACCGAAACCGCCTTCCGTCAACAGCCGGTCGGCTTTCAACCCTCCCCGATACCGCCTTGGTGCAGCCCCGTCGCCAGGTCCACAGTGAAGTTCGCCGTTGCTTCACGCCGAATGTCCCAAAACTCGCCCTTGATGAACGCGTCCGTGACTTCCGTGATCTCCATGCTGTCCCAAGTCAGCCTCTTCGGCTTCCACACTATGCCCGTCTGCCCGTAAGCAAACAACGTCGTGTAGTCGGCAAAGACGATGAGGAGCCGCGCGAGGATCGACCTGACATCTATTATCGGCGTGGCCCGGATCGCTTCCCATTCGGTGGGCGCGGTCGCGTTAACGAGATAGCCTTCACCACGCGACACGACGCAGACGCGTCGCGGGTCTGGTGTCGTGTAAACGCCCGTAACGCCCTTGGGCGTCACCTGGCCGAAGGCGAATGTTCCCAGCCACGCCTGGCCACGTTCGGGGCGAACCCCGACCAAGATTCCATCCTGCCCCCCTTTCGTTGACGCGCCCGGGAAGTAGTAGTGAGGAGAGGCGGTGTTCGGCGTTTCAATCAGCCGTTCGCACTCGTAGGCGTGAGGAAAGGTCGTCTCCATTGTTGCCTCGCCGCGCGTTATCGGTTGGGCCAAGAGAACCCGTGCGTGATGACCTCGCTGGTGCCTGACACGGTATTATAGGATAAGGGTGTAGTATTAAGGTGCCGTCGATCATGTCTTGAGCCAGGGCGATTGGCGAGAGGACATGTTACGGGCTGAACCATGAAGCGAACCAATCCATGGGTTGACCGCTTGATTTGATGCCTGATTATCACCGCGTCGATTCCATTGTGGACCCTGCCGAGCTGCCGTCCGGCCCCGTCCAGCCCGGGCGTTCGCTGGCGGCGAGCCCGCTCGTCTTCGGGGCGCTGGCCGGCTTGACGGGCGGCTGCCTCCGCGGCGGGGCGGGCATGGCCCGGCCAAGCGCTTGAGCGCGGTCGTCCACGAACTCGCGTGCCGCAGGGGACGAAGAAACTAGGGTCCGCCCGGGATCCGGCGCGCCATGGCCAGAACGATCGGCGTCGCTGCGGCCAGGGTTTCGCGCAATTCCACGAGGCCGATTGGCTGCATCAGCGACAGCGCCTCCAGGATTTGCGCCTCAGAAATATGATCGCGTCGGACCAGGAACTCGGCGTCGGCCATGTCCTGAGGGTCGTTTCCGCGCATCATTTTGGTCAGCACGAGGTCGATCGTCGCGGGTCG
>Ga0233425_10002399_pt1 | contig 37098 bp, 19 predicted proteins | sample Watercolumn_Towu_2_FD_181712 | JGI IMG/M metagenome (GOLD analysis project Ga0233425, IMG submission 181712) | Freshwater microbial communities from Lake Towuti, South Sulawesi, Indonesia - Watercolumn_Towuti2014_140_MG | ecosystem: Environmental > Aquatic > Freshwater > Lake | place... | reverse complement strand
ATGTGTCTTTAACCCCCGATAAACGACATGTTTACATTGTGATTGATGTGACAGAAGGGGCACAGTACACCTTAAGCGGTTATAAATTTGCGGGAGATCTTATTCGTCCTTTATCAGAATTAACAGAACGAGTGACTTTAAAGCCAGGAGAAATTTTCTCCCGAGCGAAGGTGACCCAAACCACAGGTCTCGTTGGAAATTATCTGGGAAATTATGGGTATGTGTATGCCAAAGTAGAACCCGTGCCTGATGTGGATGAAGCTAAAAAAACCGTATTTATTACTTTAGTGGTGACTCCCGATGCACGTTATTACGTTAGAAAAATTACTTTTAGCGGAAATACAAAAACCTTAGATCATGTTTTAAGAAATGCCTTACGCCAAGACGAAGCAGCCCAAGCATCTTTAAAAAACATACAAGATTCAGAGCATAATTTAAATTTATTAGGTTTCGTAAAAGGCGTGTCCGTAAATAATGAAAAAGTAGCGGGCTCCGATGATCAGATTGATGTGAATTTTAATGTGACAGAACGTCCTTCCGCCACCTTAACCGCGGGGGCAGGGTATTCAGATTCTCAGGGCTTATTATTAAATGCGGGGTATAGTCAGCCTAACTTTTTAGGAACAGGAAAATCCATTAACCTTAATATTGGTCGTACGGATTACCAAAAAGATTTTTCTTTTAATATTTTTAATCCCTATTACACAGACAGTGGCGTGGGTAGAAGCATTGGAATTTATGCAGATTCTGTGAATGCAAAAAAAGTAGATATTGCTAATTACGCAACGGATGATTACGGCATTAGTGTGAATTATTCCATTCCTGTGGCGGAGTATCGTTATTTAAATTTAGGACTTGGCTACCAATTAACGAATGTGCATTTGGGGAATAACCCCTCCGATGAGTTACTTAATTTTTTCAATCAAACCAATTATCCAACACCCTTTTGTGGATTTTTCCCTAATGGTGGAGGAATTATTTATGGATGTCCTTTAGAAAATAATTTACTCGCAAGATATTCTGGAGACAGTCGCGCCTATGGAAATGTGGTGTTTAATGCAGGGATTTCCTTTGGTACTTTTGATCGCAGTATTTTCCCTACTCGGGGATTTATGCAGTCTTATAATGGCACTGCTGCACTGCAAGGCAGCGGTAACAAATTAGAGTATTACACCCTGAACTATGCCATGCATTGGTACCATCCTTTGTTTAAAGGATTTATTTTTTCTTTACGGGGAAATCTAGGATACGGTGGTTCTTGGAATGGAGAAGAATATCCATTTTTTAGAAATTACAATGCGGGGGGTATTGGCGTTCAAGGTGCTGTGCGAGGATATACTGCTTTTACCTTAGGCCCCACCGACTCAAGAGGGGATCACATTGGGGGTAATTTATTAGCAGCAGGCTCTACGGAATTAATTTTTCCTCAACCTTTAAGTAATGACAATGTTCGTACCAGTGTCTTTGTGGATTTTGGTAATGTGTACAATGAAACAAATATTAATACCACCGTGGGAGCAGGGTATTTACGGTTTTCCTCGGGTGTGGCAGTGGATTGGCAATCTCCCATGGGGCCTTTGCAATTTAGTTTGGCGAAACGTATTAATCCTCGCAAAGCAAATGTTGCAAAAGGTATTCAAGGAGATGGTAGCGAACCCTTCCAGTTTACGGTGTCTACCGCTTTCTAGTGAACAAAAAAAATCCAAAATAGAATTGCTTTTATTGAGTTTTTTTTTGATATACAATACGCGCTCAAAACCTCTTAAGGAGTTTAAGGAAATGAAAAAAATAATGACTTTTGCGGCCAGTATGGCTTTTTTATTCACCACTTTTACAGCATTTGCTGCAGAAACTGGAAACGAAGAATCCATTAAGATTGGTGTGTTGGATGTGGGGAAAGTATTACAAGAATCACCCCAAGTGAAAGCCGCGGTGGAAAAGCTCAAAGTTAAATTTAAAGAACGTCAAGATAAAATCGCCAGCGCTCAAAAACAATTAGCAGCGGATCAAGAACGATTAAAACGAGATAAAGCCATACTAAAACAGAGCGAAGCAGATGACTTACAAATGAAAATTATGGATGAGCAACGAGATTTACAAGGCATGCAAGAAGAGTATGTGCGTGCAGCCCGTTTAGCTCAAAATCAAGTGATGGGAGAAGCTTTAAAAAATATTGATGCCATCGTGAAAGATTTATCCACTAAAAAACATTATGACTTAATTTTACAACGAGATAATGTGGCTTTTGCCAGTGATAAAGTGGACATTACACCAGATGTGATGGCTCAATTAAAAGAAAAAGATACTAAAAAACCATCCTAAGGATTTCTCGTGAGCAAGCCACAATATACCTTAGGAGAAATTGCTCATCATCTGGGTGCGACTGTAAAGTATAAAGATGAAAGTGCTTCCACTGCGTCTTTAAATCGTGTGATTTCAGGCATTGCCACTTTAACCAGCGCTAAGGAAGATGAAATTTCTTTTCTCAGTAATAGTAAGTATGAAAAATTTCTTTCTAATACTCGTGCGGCAGCGGTGATTCTTGCTCCTGAGCAAGTGCCTTATTGCTTAGTGGATGCTTTGGTGCTTTCCGATCCCTATCTTGGATATGCGAAGGCGGCTCAATTATTTGATCTTGCTCCTTCCCCATCTCCTGGTATTCATCCCACCGCCGTGATAGGTGAAGATTGTCATGTAGCAGACACCGCCTCCATAGGTGCTTATGTGGTTTTAGGTCGTGGTGTTTCTGTGGGAGAGAGAACAGTGATTCATCCCCATGTGGTGTTGAGTGATCATGTGAGTATTGGAAATGATTGTATCCTGTATCCACAGGTTTCTCTTTATCATCATGTTTCTCTCGGCAATGGTGTCATTATTCATGGGGGCGCAGTGATTGGTGCAGATGGATTTGGCATGGCTCGTAATGAGAAAGGAGAATGGATCAAGATCCCTCAACTAGGTACGGTGGAAATTCAAGATCAAGTGGAAATCGGAGCGAATACCACTATTGACCGAGGTGCTTTAGAAAATACAATCATTGAAAAAGGTGTGAAGTTAGATAATCAAATTCAAATCGGACACAATGTGGTGTTGGGAGAAAACACTGCCATTGCAGCGTGTACGGGGATTTCAGGAAGTACCAAAATTGGAAAAAATTGTATGATTTCTGGGATGGTGGGTTTTGCTGGGCATCTTGAAATTGCAGATGGCACCATCATTACAGGAATGACAAAAGTGACCAAATCCATTAAGAAACGGGGTGTTTATTCTTCCGGTACAGGAATAGAACCTCATGAGACATGGTTAAAAAACGCAGTTCGCTTTCGCCAATTAGAAGATATGATGCAACGATTAGCGAGTTTGGAAAAAACAAAGGATGAATTAACAAAATGAGTAAAAAAGTTCTTTCCATCGAAGATATACAACGGTATATACCCCATCGTTATCCTTTTTTATTAGTGGACAGGGTGCTGGACTATGAGTTAGGTCAGTGGATTCGAGCCATTAAAAATGTCACCATTAATGAGGCTTTTTTTGCAGGACATTGGCCACAACGTCCTGTAATGCCAGGGGTGTTAATTTTAGAAGGCATGGCTCAAACTTCCGGGATTTTAGCATTCCTTACCACAGGAGATGATCCTTCTTCTTCTAAGAATATTTTTTATTTTGCCGCCATTGATAAAGTTCGCTTTAAACGAGTGGTGGAACCTGGAGATCAATTGCTTTTTAATGTGGAAGTGATGAAAGCAAAACGTGATGTGGTAAAAGTGATGGGACAGGCTCTCGTGGATGATGAAGTGGCTTGTTCAGCAGAATGGTTATGTGTGAGAAAGGGGCCAACAGAGTGATAGATAAAACAGCAATAATCGATCCATCCGCTGTGATTGGGGAGGGTGTCAATATTGGCCCATGGTCTTATATTGGTGCTGATGTGGAAATTGGTGCGGGAACTCAAATTGGATCCCATGTGGTGATCAAAGGTCCCACGAAAATAGGTCGCAATAATCAAATTTACCAATACAGTTCTGTGGGAGAAGCGCCCCAAGATATGAAATTTAGCGGCGAAAAATCCCAGTTGATCATGGGAGACAATAATATTGTCCGTGAATTTTGTACGATTCATCGGGGAACCAAAGTGGGAGGGGGCATCACTCGCATTGGCCATAATAATTTATTCATGAATTATGTTCACATCGCCCATGATTGTATTATTGGAGATAATAATACCTTTGCTAATAATGCGGCCCTTTCAGGTCATGTAATCGTTAAGAATTATGTGGGTCTTGCAGGGTTTGCAGGGGTTCATCAATTTGTGATGATCGGTGATCATGCTTACATCGCCCATACCTCTTCAGTACTTCAAGATGTATTGCCTTACTTATTAGTGTGTGGAGATCCTGCCAGACCCAAAGGGTTAAATAGTGTGGGTTTAAAGCGACGAGGATTTAATACAGATCAAACCATGGCGATTAAGCGAGCGTACAAAATTATTTTTCGTCAAGGACTCACAGTGCCTCAAGCCATTGAACAGTTAGAGGCAATGCTAGAAGAATTCCCCGTGATTCAGCCCATGATTGAAGGATTGCGTAATTCAGAACGAGGGATTGCTCGAGAACGCCAAGTACTAGAAGAGATTTTAGATACCTTATAACCAATAGGTGATGCGTATGGAGGAAAATTCCCATCTTTCACCCCTCATTGCCATGGTGGCGGGAGAGCCCTCTGGAGATATTCTTGGGGCGGGGATTATTTCAGCGTTTAAAAAAATCTATCCTAAGGCTCGATTTGTGGGAATTGCAGGACCCCGAATGATAGCAGCAGGTTGCGAACCCTTATTTCCCATGGAAGATTTAGCGGTAATGGGTCTTTTTGAATTACTTTCTTCTCAGCTGATTAAAATTTTAAAAATTCGACGTGCTTTTTTTTCTTTTTGTTTGAAAAATCCTCCGGATTTTTTCATTGGTATTGATTCACCCGACTTTAATTTATCCTTAGAAAAAAAATTAAAAGCCCATCACATTCAAACCATTCATTATGTGAGTCCTAGTATTTGGGCATGGCGTCAGGGTCGAATTCGTTTAATTCGAAAAGCCTGCGATTGGATGCTCACCTTATTTCCCTTTGAAAAATTACTTTATGATCAAGCAAAGATCCCTGCTGCCTATGTGGGACACCCTTTAGCGGATGAAATTGAAGCGAGAGGAAATGTGGAAGTTGCAAAAACGGTTTTAAAATTACCCTCCAATAAAAAAATAGTGGCCTTATTACCGGGGAGTCGTCATGGTGAAATTGCCAGGATGGGGCCTTTGTTTTTAGAAACGGCCCAGAGATGTTATGAAAAAAATCCGAACCTTCATTTTGTCATTCCCTGTGTGAATGAAACCCGTTATGAAGAATTGAAAACACTTCAAAAAGATTTTAATGAGTTACCCATCACTTTTTTTGTGGGAAAAACCCATGAAGTATTAAGTGCTGCAGAAGTGGCTTTGATTACTTCAGGCACTGCAACCTTAGAAGCGGCTTTATTGCAATGTCCCATGGTGATGGCTTATAAAACCTCCTCTTTCTCTGCTCCGATTCTTCCATTTTTTTTAAAAATTAGACGATTCTCATTGCCCAATATTCTTTTAAATGCAGAAGTGGTTCCCGAGTATTTACAAAAAAAAGCAACTCCTTCTGCCATGGCAGAAGAACTATTATTGCTGTTGGAAAAAGAGGAAAAGCGAGAAACCATGTTGAAGCAATTCCAAAGCCTCCATGAAACCTTAAAACAAAATAGCCATGACACCACGGCTCGTTTGTTACAAACTCTTTTTCTGAAACAAAAGGCAGAAGCTTCTACTCATCCCTTAGGGAGTTGTACTCTATGATTTCCTTAGTGGCAGGAGTGGATGAAGTAGGGCGAGGTCCTTTAGCGGGCCCCGTGTTAGCAGCCGCAGTGATTTTAAATCCACAGCGTCCTATCGAAGGATTAAAAGATTCTAAACAACTCACCCCAAAAGCACGAGCTTATCTTTTTGAGTGCATTAAAGAACATGCCTTGGCCTGGGCTGTGGGGCGAGCAGAAGTGGAAGAAATTGATAAGTTAAATATTTTAAGGGCAAGTTTGTTAGCCATGGAGCGAGCCATTGAAGCCTTGCCTCTTTTTCCCACTTTCGTGGAAGTGGATGGCATTCACCTTCCAAAAACACCTTGTGAGGCTCGAAGCATTGTGCAAGGAGACAAACTCATCCCCGCCATTAGTGCTGCTTCTATCCTTGCCAAGGAAACTCGTGATGCAGAAATGATGGAATTGCATGAAGAATATCCTCTCTATGGATTTAATCAACACAAAGGATATCCCACTAAAGTTCATTTGATGGCCTTAGAAAAACACGGAGTGACGAAAGTGCATCGAAAAAGCTTTGGGCCTGTAAAACGTCTTTTAATTCCTGTTTAAAGATGGGATGATCTTTCTATCATGAGTCAGCCGCAATTTATACATTTATGTGTCCATTCAGAATATTCCGTTCTGGATGGCGTGGTTCGTCTAGAGACATTGATTCAAAAAGCAAAAGAATGTCATCATCCCGCCATTGCTTTAACGGATCGCATGAATTTATTTGCTGCTATTAAATTTTACAAAGCAGCTCGTGAAGAAGGATTAAAAGCCATTTTAGGATGTGATGTGTGGATTGAAAATCCTAAAGATCCTTCCAAGCCTTTTTCCAGTACTTTTCTCTGTGAAAATGCTACGGGATATCATCATTTAATCAAACTCATTTCAAAAGCATACCAAGAGAACCAACCCCAGGGGATCCCTCAAATTAAATTAAGTTGGCTTCAAGAACATCATGAAGGCTTATTAGTATTATCGGGAATCGCTTCTGATGTGGGGCAAGCTTTTTTGCAGCAAGATGAAAATGAAATTATGAAAAGTGTTTCTTATTGGAAAACCTTATTTCCTTCTTCTTTTTATTTAAGCCTGCAACGCATCGGAGAAAAAGAGGAAAGTCTTTATGAATCCATTGCACTTCCCTTTGCTTTAAAACATCAACTTCCCATTGTAGCCATCAATGGAGTTTGTTTTTTAGAAGAAACAGAATATTCCATCCATGAGGTACGGGTGTGTATTCATCGGGGGGAATTAATGGCGGATGGAAAGCGACCGCGATTATATACACCACAACAATATTACCGTTCCACCTTGCAAATGCAGCAATTATTTTCGGATGTTCCAGAAGCTTTAGAAAATTCAGTGGAAATTGCAAAACGCTGTAATGTGGAATTGAATCTGGGAGAATACCGTCTACCTCTTTTTCCCACACCTCCCGGAATGACCCTGCAAGATTACTTTACTCAAAAAGCAGAGACAGGATTGAAACAGCGATTAAACCGTCTTTTAAACGAAGAAGATCCAGAGTATGAAGTAAAAAAAGAAAAATATGAAACCCGTTTAAAAACGGAGTTAGATGTTTTAGTGAGTATGGGATTTGCAGGTTATTTTTTAATTGTGGCGGATTTTATTGAATGGTCTAAAGCCCAAGAAATCCCCGTGGGACCGGGCCGTGGTTCTGGAGCAGGTTCTTTAGTAGCGTACGCTTTAGGGATCACAGGATTGGATCCCTTGGCGTATGATTTATTGTTTGAGCGTTTCTTAAATCCAGAACGAATTTCCATGCCGGATTTTGATATTGATTTTTGCATGGAAGGGCGAGATCGGGTGATTGAATACGTGGCGGAACGTTATGGGCGTGATAGCGTTTCCCAAATTATTACTTTTGGCACCATGGCGGCAAAAGCTGCCATTCGAGATGTGGGACGAGTGTTGGGATATCCTTATTCCTTTGTGGATAGTCTTGCGAAACTCATTCCTTTTGAGTTGGGGATGACTTTAGATAAAGCCATGGCTCAAGAAGAAGTATTGAAAACTCGATATCAACAAGAAGAAGAGGTGAGAGATATTGTTGATAAAGCCCGTGCGGTGGAAGGTTTAATTCGTAATGTGGGAAAACACGCGGGGGGTGTGGTGATTGCACCTTCTGCTTTAACAGATTTTACGCCCCTTTATTGCGAACCCAATAGCCCGCACTATTTAACTCAGTTTGATAAGGATGATGATGAAGCGGTGGGCTTAGTGAAGTTTGATTTTCTAGGACTTCGCACCTTAACCATTTTACATTGGGCGTTAAAAACCATTGAAAAAACCAAGGGAATTCAAATTGATTTAGAAACCATTCCCCTCAATGATGCAAAGGTTTATGAATCCCTTCAAAAATGTGAAACCACTGCCGTGTTCCAATTGGAATCTCGAGGGATGAAAGATTTAATTAAACGTCTGCAGCCCGATTGCTTTGAAGATATTATTGCTTTAGTGGCTTTGTTTCGTCCTGGCCCTTTGCAATCTGGCATGGTGGATGATTTTATTCATCGAAAGCACGGCCTTGCCACGGTGGAGTATCCTCACCCAGAACTTCAACCCATCTTAAGCCCCACTTATGGGGTGATTTTATATCAAGAGCAAGTGATGCAAATTGCCCAAGTATTGGCGGGATATACTTTAGGAGGTGCTGATTTATTGCGACGAGCCATGGGGAAAAAGAAACCGGAAGAAATGGCGAAGCAGCGACAGATTTTTACAGAGGGGGCGAAGGCTCGTCATGTGGATGAAGGGGTGGCTACTTTTATTTTTGATCTCATGGAAAAGTTTGCGGGATATGGATTTAATAAATCTCACTCTGCCGCCTACGCCTTAGTGGCTTATCAAACGGCGTGGTTAAAAGTCCATTACCCTTCCGAATTTATGGCAGCGGTACTTTCTTCCGATATGGATAATACAGATAAAGTGGTGGTTTTTTTAGAAGAAGCAGCCCGCATGGGACTCACTGTGAAAAATCCTCACATTCACGAAGGAGAGTATTTTTTTACGGTGAATCCAAAGGGGGACATTCTATATGGATTAGGAGCCATTAAGGGAGTGGGCCAAATGGCGGTGGAAGCATTAATGTTAGAGCGGGAAACAAGGGGTCCTTTTTTAAATTTATTTGATTTTTGCCAACGAGTGGATTTAAAAAAAATAAATCGAAAAGTGTTAGAAGCTCTTATTAAGTCTGGAGCCATGGATTGCTTTCATGAGTCTCGAGCCGTGTTATGGGGATCTCTCAATGTGGCCCTAAAACACGCGGAACAAGAAACACGAAATCAGCAAAGTGGTCAAATGGATTTATTTTCTGAAAAAGCCATTTCTTCTGCTTCTTATGTGGAAGCTTCTCCCTGGAGTCCGACCCTTCGATTGCAATATGAAAAAGAAAGTTTAGGATGCTATTTATCAGGACACCCCATGGATATTTATGGAGAAGAAGTTCAAGGTTTTTGTAAGACCACTTTAAAAAATATTTCTCCCACTTATGAACAATCCACACAAATCGCGGGACAAATTATAGGAGTTCGAAGTCTCTTAACAAAAAAAGGAGATCGAATGGCCATCATTACTTTGGATGATGGTACGGGACGAATAGATGCAGCTATTTTTTCAAACCTCTATCAAACACGAAGAGAACTGTTAGTGAAAGAAGCCATTGTGGTAGTGGAAGGAGAAGTGAGCGTGGATGATTACACCGGAGGATATCGTATGAGCGTGCGAGACATCCTGAGCCTTGAGGAGGCAAGAGTACGGTATGGGCGTCATATTTTATTGAGTCTCTCCAAAGAAACCTCCATGGAAATATTACTTTCTTATCTTAAAGCTTTACCCCAAAGAGCCCAAGAGGAAACTTGTCCCATCCATGTGGAGTATTTTTCCCAAGGGGCTAAGGCCAAATTGCGCTTAGGCCCTACCTATCGTCTTTACCCAAGTGATGAACAATTAGACAGTTTACGAAAGACTTGTGATATTGGGGTAAGAATGGTATATCCTCTGAAAATCCCCGTTTTTGAGTAAAGAGGTGTTATGAGTCATCATTTTTTAGATTTTGAAAAACCCATTGCGGAATTGGAAGCGAAGATTGAACAACTCCGTCATGTGGGAAAAGACTCCAAAATTAATATTAATGCAGAAATTAAGCGTTTAGAAGCAAAAAATAAAGACTTAACCAAGTCTATCTTTGCTGCCCTAACCCCCTGGAAAATTACTCAATTGGCCCGCCATCCCTTGCGGCCTTATACCTTAGATTACATCGAACGAATTTTTACGGATTTTGATGAATTGAAGGGAGACCGACATTTTGCGGATGATAAGGCCATTATAGGTGGTTTAGCTCGTTTAGAGGGGCAACCTGTCATGGTGATCGGTCATCAAAAAGGACGTAAGACCAATGAAAAAGTGAGTCGCAATTTTGGAATGCCCCAGCCGGAAGGATATCGAAAAGCCTTACGTCTGATGCAAATGGCAGAGCGGTTTGGATTGCCCATTATTACCTTCATTGATACCCCCGGAGCGTATCCTGGCATTGAAGCGGAAGAGCGAAACCAATCGGAAGCCATTGCTCGGAATCTTTATGAAATGTCCCAATTAAAAACTCCCATTCTTTGCACGGTGATTGGAGAGGGAGGCTCTGGAGGCGCTTTGGCCGTGGGAGTGGGCGATGTGGTGATGATGCTTCAATACAGTGTTTATTCCGTCATTTCGCCTGAAGGATGTGCTTCCATTCTGTGGAAGAGTGCGGAAAAAGCCCCCGAGGCAGCAGAAGCCATGGGATTGTTTGCAGAACGGTTAAAACAATTAAACCTCATTGACACTATTATTGAAGAACCTTTAGGGGGCGCTCATCGTGATATGGATTTAATGGCAGCTCGTTTAAAGCAAACTTTATTAGAAGAGTTAAAAACCCTTCGAAAAAAATCCATGGAAGAATTGCTGACGACGAGAGAAATGCGTTTAATGTCTTATGGAACCCTTCTTTAATCCATGATGATTTCTCTGAAGCCTCTATTGGATTTTTTATCACAACATCCTTCCGTTTCTCGTTTATACGTGGGATTTAGCGGGGGAACTGATTCTTTAGTATTACTTCATCTTTTAACTCAAGAGCCTTTGTTGAAATCTTATAAAGTATGTGGGATCCATGTTCATCATGGTTTAAGCCCCCATGCCAATGAATGGGAAAAACAATGTGAAGCTTGGGCTCACACCTGGGGAGTTTCTTTTTTTTCACATCACTTAGATTTAAAGAAAAAAAAGGGAAAAAGCTTAGAGCATGCAGCGCGGATTCTACGGTATGAAGTATTCGCCGAATATATGGATGAAGGCAGTATTTTATTAACAGCCCATCATCAAAAGGATCAAGCAGAAACCTTGTTGCTTCAATTATTACGAGGGGCGGGTCCTAAGGGACTAGCCGCTATGGCTTTTTCCAATGGCTTTGCCTCTTCATGGCATCTTCGTCCCTTACTCAATGAAGAGAGAAGTTCCTTAGAAACTTATGCAGAATATCATGGATTAAAGGGGATCCATGATGAAAGCAATGATGATATTCACTTTGATCGAAATTACCTTCGCCACGAAGTATTTCCACGGATCCTTGAACGCTGGCCCGGTGCTTTTAAAACCATGGCTCGTAGCGCAAGGCATTGCGGAGATGCGTTGTTATTCATAGAGGAAGTGGCGGAAAGGGATTTTAAACATCTTTGGAGTGAGAATAAAATTTCTTTAAACACTTTAGCCAACTTGCCAACCCATCGTCAGCAAGAAGTATTGCGATATGCCATGGGTTATTTGAAATTACCCTTATGCAGTGAAGAAGTGCTTTTAAATATATTGCATACCATGTATGAAACGAAAGAGGATGGAGTTCCTTTTGTGGCGTGGCCGGGAGGGGAAGCGCGGCGTTATCAAGGGTTTCTTTATTTATTAAAGCCAGTGCATTTTTCTCCACCGAAAGAGGAAATAGGGGTGAGGGTGGGGGAGCCCCAAGTGTTTTCAGAAATGGGTGCCTCCTTGAAATGGGAAGAAGTGCGGGGAGGATTGTCTTTTTCTTTTGGAGATCCCTTAAGTTTAGATTTTCGAAAAGGGAATGCACGATTTCACCCCAAGAATCGAGCTCATAGCCAAGATTTAAAAAAACTCATGCAAGAATGGAAAATCCCTCCTTGGGAACGAAAAAAGATCCCTCTTCTCTATGAAGGAAAAGATTTAGTGGCTGTATTAGGTTACAGTCTTCACAAAACCCGAGTTGTTTCAGAAGACATCATGGGCTGGCTCCCTGTGTGGGAAACAGGTATTGAAGCTTAAAGAAGCCTATGTTAATTTTACCCCGCCGGTGTTTTTCACTGTTATTTGCTGTGTTGTTGCAGAGGAGTATGTTTTTCTCTGCGCTGTCATCCCCGCGTAGGCGGGGATCCATCCTACGCGCCGCTATGAGTCAGATGAAGCGTAAGGGGAATGACATTAAAGAGAATTCCTGCTCTATGCTGCAATGAGGGGTAGTTGCAAAGGGATGAATGGATCCCTGCCTTCGCAGGGATGACAGCAAGCGGGAAGCATAATGAATGGCGCGAGATGACAACAAAAGAGCCCAGCGTGACAATAAAGGGCGCAAGATGACACTGAAGCATTGTCGGCAGTTATCTTTTTAATTCCGTTGTTTTGAAATTTTTTTAATCAATGAGAAGGATTTCTCGAAGTGGAAAGGTTTAAATGGCAAGTGAAAGTAATTCTCATTCTAATTCTCATATAGAAGACATCCATGGTGAGATTGTTCAAAAGCGGGAATTGCTACAAGTCGAAGATATTTTCACAGGGTATACAGAAAAAACGCTTCCTATTATTTATGGTCGCCCTTTTGAAAACCTGGTTAGGTACTGTGAAACGAGTTTAGCAAGGTTTAAATCTCAAGGGGAGGAGCCTGTTTTAAGGGCTGGTGCTTATTTTTCTGAACAATTAGGAAAGATTCAGCAAAGTGATTTGGAATATATCGAACAGTGGTGTCACGTTGTCTTTTTATTAAAAACTTGTATTTCTTATTTAGAAAAAAATCTTCCCATAGTTCCTGTTGAAGCTCAATCATCTGATGCACATACCTCTAAAGTTGCAGGGCTTCCTCTTTCATGTGAAATATGTCATCCACCCTTAATAAGTGTTTTCCGTGAACTTCTTAGTGATATAGGGGCAGGGGTATATTTGCTTCGCTACTACGAAGGTACCAGAGAAATTCACCATGAAAAATTATCTTATTATTTTTCTAAGGGCCACCCTCCAAAGCGCCGGGTTCCTCCTCTTCAGAGGATAAACACACCTCTTTCTCCAGAAGATATTGTGTATACCTATACAAGAGACACCATACATCCCATTTGCACCACTCACTTTAATTTTAATGGGTTTATTGAAAATTTTAAAAGGGGCCTACACCATCTTGAAGTGGATAAAAGTTCTGTCAGTATTGTCATTCAGCTAGAGGCAGACTATTACTCTTTTTTTATAAGAGAATTAGAAACAATTCGTGATAATTCTCAATGTAAAAAAGAAAAACTGAATCAACTTGTTTTGTTGTTAAAAACTTGTATTTTTCATTTGGATCAACTTGAAAAAATCTTCCCCATTTATTTTCACAGAGCTATGAAAAAACGATATGAGCATTCTTATTTTCAAAGCCATGTAAAATATCGTCCCCTCATTGATATTTTTAAAGATCTTCTCAGTGATCTCGCCGTGGCTCATTATAGAGAACCTTATTGTGCCGTGTTAAGAACGGGAGAGTCTTTTCCGAAACCTCAAGAGATAAAAGAATGGGAGCAGAGGCTTAAAGACGGAGAACAACCCATTCCTCCCTTTTCTTGCTCTTTCTGGGCAAAGGAAAAAGATAACTATCTCATGGAACTCTCAGGGGCAGGGGTTGGCCTCATTTTAACCGCTGCCATTGGAGTCCCTCTTATTTTCTTTAGCACCGTGGGAACTGCGGGGATCTTGCCCGTAGGGGCCGCAGGAGTGTTTTTCCTCCTATTATTCTTAAACTACGCCCTTGTCAATTTATTTTCCTATGGGGATGCTTATGATGAACACCCAAAACAAGCACTTTCCATGAAACCTATCTAGAGCATTGGATTTCCTCAAAGGGGGTTGAATTTTTCTCCTACTTCGGTAAGATGTGGAACCTTCAGTGGGTCGTTAGCTCAGTCGGTAGAGCAGTGGACTTTTAATCCATTGGTCGATGGTTCGAATCCATCACGACCCACCATTATTCACTGACCTTTTTTATCTCCTTATAAAAATAGCCACGCGTCAGTAAGGGAATGAATCAAATGGAAATGCCTTCTTCTAGAATAGAATCCTCCGAATTAAAATGGTTTATGGACATGGGGCAATCCATTTCCGTGGAACCAGGCGTTTGTTTAATTCAAGAAAATCAGCCAGTGAATTTTCTTTATCTGGTTAAAGCCGGTGGGTTTCGATTAGAAAAAGAAAAATACGCTAATAAAATTTACCAACTCATTGGCGAAGGTGAAATTCTTGGAGAATTATCCTTTCTTCAAAACAGGTTTCCTGAAGTTTCTGTGGTGGCCATAGAACCCAGTGAAGTGTTAGCAATTCCTATGGATATTTTAAAAGAGCGATTATCTAAAGATCCCATTTTTTCCATTGAATTTTATAGTACTTTGAGTGAACAGCTTGCGGAGAGATTGAGATCTCAATTGAATGTCAATCTGGGCTTGGTGAGTCAAGAGCACAAAAATGCCTTTCTTCAATTGCCCCGGGGTCCTATTCCTTTGTTTTTAGAAGATGGAACCCCTGACTTTGAGAAAATAGAAAAAATCATTGCTGAATTACCTTCTTTAGTAGATTTCTTTTCCACTCTAGAAGCCCATGTAAATCCCATGGAACCCTTATTACAACAACGAGAGAAAGCCTTAGGGGTAGCGACTCTTTCTTCAAATACTTTAGCCGTATTATTTAATTTACTATTGCGCCAGGGATCCAAAAAATTAGAAGCGAGAATTCATCGACATTTCCCTTCATTAACTGCCGCGGAAAAAAAAGATATTTTATTAAACGTGGATATTCAAAAAACCTTAACGGTTAAAGTGGCGAATCAATTTATTCTTATTACGGGAATGGGAGATTATCAGTTAAAAAAAGAATTTTTAAATGAAGTGGCCGATAGACTTCATTTACCAAGAAGTGCCATGCAACGTATTTCCATTAATCCTCCTTCCTTGTGTCCAGAAGTGGAATTAGGTTTGTTGAGGGGCATGGTTTCTACTTTTTTTAAGCCACACCAATGGCATCACATTTCCGCCATTATGGTGCATCCTGGAGTAGTTCACCACACGGAAGTTTCCATTTCCATTTCTCCCTGTGAAAGCCTTATTTTTCCCTCTAGCCATTTTGTGGAATTAATCCGTGGGTATGCGGAAGAAGCCTATCCCTATATCCCCTTTATGGTGTGTTCTGCTTAGGACTCGGCGGAGCATTCGAAGTCCCTGACTCATCTCCCACCTTTGAAATCATCACTAACATGCCAAACATGGGATGATCAAAATAATGTAATTCTTGAGGTTTCATTCGTTGTATTTGTTGGAGGACAAAACGAGAAAAAATGGGAGTTTCTTCTCGACGAAACCAAGCATTCCTAGAGGGGGGCGCGGGAATGGTGAGCATGACATTCGCATTCACTTTATAATATTGTTCTGCACTCACTTGGAGGGTGCCATCTACTTCCCATTGGGAGCTATTGGTACTTTGCTGCAGAGGGGAAGGTTCATAAAGATTTCCATTTCCTATGAAATGCCCTGTTTCATCATAAATACCGCCCCCAAATAAATGAATAAGAGGGGCTTCTCCCTTATTCTGTATCCAAGCCGTGTGTAATAACACTTGATAGTTGGGAATGGCGCGAAGGCGCCTTTCTTCAGGGGTTAATTTAAAAGAAGAAGTCGGTAAATAATGGTAGGAAGTGGTGGCTTCGGAGGGTTGTAAGGAAATGGCGCGGGAGATGGGGGGAAGAGGGGGATTTTTAGGCCATATTTCCCCCTGGATATTTTGAGGATCCGCATATTTAAAAATCAGAACCTCCACTTCATAAGAAGAAGGCTCACTCCAAGCAGGAGAAAAAAGAAAACAAAAAGTGAGGAAAACAAGCGTCTTTAAGTAAAAGGAGAAAGTGTTCATAACAATACTCGCTGTGTCATTAGGGATAAAAAGAAAAGAGAAGTATACCTATTTTATTGGATTTTGCGAAGAAAGGGGGGTGTCACTGGAAGCTAATTTTTTTAAGAGATCCTCCATAAACTGAAGACGCATCTCCGCTTCAGGTAAAGGGATTTTAAATTTTAAAGCAGAAGGACCCGCTAATTGGTAAATTTGGCTTTTGTCTTGTAATAATTTTAAAATGACTTGGGGTGAAACAGAGGTTTTTTGTTTAAACAGAATTCTTCCTCCTTGAGAATGAGTTTCAATTTTTTGAACTCCTAAAGGGATCCCTAATAATTTTAATTGAGTGATTTTTAATAAGTATTGTGTTTGTAAAGGTAAGGATCCATAGCGATCCACCATTTCCACTTGAAGCTCTTCTAATTCTTCTAAGGTTTTTCCATTGGAAAATCGTTTATACCATTGCAAGCGTTCTTGAACATCTGGTAAATAATCTTCTGGGATGAGGGCGGGTAAGGCCATATCAATTTCAATTTCTTTTTCAAAGGGCTTTGTTAAATCCACGGGATTTCCACTTTTTAAGGCTTTCACCGCCCGTTCTAACAATTCATTATAAAGAGAAAAACCCACTGCTTGGATATTCCCACTTTGTTCTTGACCTAAGAATTCTCCCGCCCCCCGAATTTCCAAATCATGGGTGGCCAGGGTAAATCCAATGCCTAAATCTTCTAAAACGCTAATGGCTTCCAACCGTTTTAAGGCATCAGGGGTTAAGGCTTTTTTATCTCTTATTAAGAGGTAAGCATAGGCTTGATGGTGCGAACGTCCCACACGTCCTCGCAATTGATGTAATTGGGCAAGGCCAAAACGATCTGCATGATGAATTAAAATGGTATTGGCGGAGGGAATATCAATGCCCGTTTCAATGATGGTGGTGCATACCAATACGTTGAACCGTTGATGGTAAAAGTCATACATGATTTTTTCTAAGGTTCGTTCATGAAGTTGTCCGTGTCCCACTCCCACACGGGCTTCGGGCACCAAAGTACGAATTTCTTCTGCCATGGCTTCAATGGAGGACACTTCATTATGAAGAAAAAATACTTGTCCCCCTCGCAATAATTCTCGCATGATGGCGTCTCGTAAAATGGTTTTATCTTTTTCCACCACAAAGGTTTTAATGGACAAACGTTTTTCCGGAGGAGTGGCAATAACAGATAAATCTCGCATGCCTGCCACAGACATGTTAAGGGTGCGAGGAATGGGGGTGGCAGTGAGAGTTAAAATATCCACATCAGAACGGAGGGACTTTAAATGTTCTTTCTGTTGTACCCCAAAGCGATGTTCCTCATCCACCACTAGTAATCCTAAATTGGAAAATCGAATATTGGATTGCAATAATTTATGGGTGCCAATGAGAATATCTATTTTTCCTTGGTTTAATTTTTCAATAATATGAGTTTGTTCTTCTTTGGTTTTAAATCGAGATAATACTTCAATTTTTACGGGCCAATCTGCAAAACGATCGGAAAAGGTTTCATAGTGTTGTTGAGCGAGAAGGGTGGTGGGCACTAGCACCGCCACTTGTTTATTATTTTGAACCGCAATAAAGGCCGCTCGCATGGCCACTTCCGTTTTTCCAAATCCCACGTCTCCACAAATGAGTCTATCCATGGGTTTATCCGACACCATGTCATTTAACACATCTAAAATTGCATTTTCTTGATCGAGGGTTTCAGAAAATCCAAAGGCATTGGAAAAAGCCGTATATTCTTCCTCTGCTTTATTAAAAGCAAATCCTTTTCGCGCAGCTCGTCTTGCATAAATATCAAGAAGTTCTGCTGCCACATCTTGGGCTTTTTCCGCTGCTTTTTGTTTTGCTGCATCCCATTTGGAATGACCTAAGGCGTGCAAGGGAGCATGTTCTGAATCCACACCACTATAACGGGAAATTAAGTGAAGAGAGGCCACGGGTACATATAACTTGTCTTCGTTGGCATATTCTAATGTTAAATATTCTCCATCGACTCCCGCAATTTCTAAACGTTGTAATCCCAGAAAGCGTCCCACTCCATGCTCAATGTGTACCACGGGAGCCCCCATGGATAGTTCTGCTAAATTTTTTAAAATGGCATCGGGATCTTGTTGAAGGGCTTTTCGCCGTCTTGTTTTTAAAACATGTTCTCCAAACAAAGCACTTTCAGTGATGAGGACGATTTTTTTTTCTTGATGAATGAAGCCTTCATATAAAGGCGCCACCGTAATGGCAAGGGGAGGTTTGGTTTCTTCAAAGGCTTTCCAGTGAGAAAGGGAAATGGGATTTAATCCTCGTTTTTGTAATAATTCTAAGAGAATTTCTTTTCTTCCGGGACTTTCTGCACAAAATAAAATAGAACCTTTTTGGGCTTCTATAAAAGCAATTAAGGGGCTTAAAGGATTTTCAAGTTTATGATCCATAGTGATGGGGGGAAGGGCTTTATAAGATCCATTAAAATGAAAAGCATCTTCTGTTAAAGGAGATCCATGAAGGGAAAGGTGAGCATAGGCTTTGTAATGATGGAACAGTTCGTCGGGTTTTAAAAATAACTTTTCTGGAGGGAGTAGGGGACGTCTTGGATCCATGCTTCGTTTGGCATAACTATTTTTTACTTCTTTCCAAAATTCTTCCGTAGGGGTTTGAAAAGAATTAAGCGTGACTAATAAACTGTTAGGAGGTAAATAATCAAAGAGCGTGGCGGTTTTTTTGAAAAATAAAGGCAGGTAATATTCAACTCCCGGATGATTTCTTCCCGCACTAATGTCTTGATAGAGAGAACACTCTAGGGGATTGCCGGGAAACATTTCCCGCCATGCATCTCGAAAACATTGAATGCTTTTTTCATTGAGTGGATATTCTCGAGCAGGTAAAAGTTCAATGGCTTCCACACTGCTTACGGTGCGTTGAGAATTGGGGTCAAATAGACGAAGGGATTCAATTTCATCGCCTAATAAGTCAATGCGATAAGGGAGGGGCGCTCCCGTGGGATAAATATCAAAAATAGATCCTCGCACTGCAAATTCTCCATGTCCCATCACTTGAGACACACAATAATATCCTCGTTGCTCGAAGGTTTGACGCGCTTGTGAAATGTGAAATTCATCGCCCTTTTTTAATAACAAACTTTCATCTCGAACATAAGAAACAGGAGGCAAGGGATGCATGAGAGAAGTGGTGGGAACCAGGAGAATTCCTTTTTTACATTGGGGCAGTTGATATAAGGTTTTTAAACGTTGAGAAATAATATCATGGTGAGGAGAAAAAGAATCATAGGGAAGGGTTTCCCAGTCCGCAAGATGGAAAATGGGCAAATCAGAAGGAGCAAAAAAACCACATTCCTCTTCTAAACGATGAGCGGTATGGGTGTCATTGGTCACCACCACCATCATTCCTTCCGTTTTTTTTGCTGCCTCCACCAGAGCATGGGAAAGACTCCCTTCAAAAATATTTCCCCAATGAAGGTGATGCCCAGGATTTTGAGGACTCGGAAGTGTTTTTTCCATGAAAATAACTCATTCATTAAAACGGCGAGATAAAATAGCAGATCAGGGAAGAGAAGAAAAGGGCTAGCCTTTCCCTAACTGGAGTTAGAACCCCGCGAAAGAAGAACTTGGAGCTAAGGGGCTCGATGTAGATGGTGTGCCTTCGGTCATGTTTGCGGAAGATAAATTTGTCAACATACTCGCTTGTCTTTCTCTTGCGTCAAAAAACATTCTAAGAGCACCATGGCTAAGCATCGGATGATAGACTACGGATAAATAGTGGTTACCTGTCGCCGCTAAACGAAGAATGGGTTTATCTGCTGGGACTTGCCTTTCTGCGTCTGTACTTGCGTGAGTGATGATACTAGCACCTTCGAGATAATAAGCAGTAAAACCCATTTCGGGGCGTCGCGTATCTACAATAGTAACAATGATATCAAGTAACCGAACTAATGCATCAATCGTTTCATCTTCAGCCCAAGCTCTGTCTTGAAATGATTCCCCTTGAAGACGGGCACGCAAACAATCGTGAGGGTTGGTTCCTTCAGGTATCGTGGTTAAAAAAGAATGATTAATTAAATACAAACCATTAATCACTGCATAGTAAAAGCAATTTCCATCATCACCCACGTCTTTTAACACCCAATCGGCAATAGTACGAGGGCCTATGACGGATTGTTCTTCTTGAGCTTGCAAAGAAACCTCTTGAGCCTGCATGATTGCTTGTAAATCGCCATTGGTAACACTAAGAGGTTCTTGCCAAAATGAAAGATTCTCTCTTGCTCCTGTAAAAGATAAAATTCTCTGTTGCTTCTCCTTACTGTGGCTTGAGGAATAAAAACTCCGGTCATGTTTTTTTGAAGGAATACTAGTTGATACTTGACTAGTCCCCTGATGCAAAATCTCTGGAATGAGAACCTTGCCTTTAGTATCAACTAAAGTATGTAATGTCATCACTGAACGCAGGTAAAAAGAGATCCCTACTTTTAAGATACGTTGAACGTAATCATACCGATGAAATAGGGAGGCATAACCCTGCTTATCAATCTGTGTTAGTGCTTTTCGTGCTTCACTTTCTTGTTGTTCTTGACTTTTGGCGCGTTTAAACTCAAGAATAATTCCTAAGTCTACGATTTTTTTATCCACCTTACCCGGCTTAGATATAAGAGAAATGTCTAAGCGGCCATAGCCCGCTTCGGTATTAGAAAATAAGTAATGAGTATCGGTGACACTACTAATTAATCCTAATACAAAAGTATGATAGTCTGCTTCCTTGGGAAAATCATGGTAACTGGTATAAGCGCTTAAGTAAGCTCCCAATTTCTCAGCAAAGGCAAGCACTTTTCCATGGGTAAGATCTTTAAGAAAAGCGTCGTAATGTTGTTGTCCTATGGTTTCTACAAGCCAAGTACGAAAAGTACCTTTATACAGACACCTTACTTCCTCATTAGGGATGGCAAGCTCACAAATATAATCAGCATCATGGGGTGTTTGGCTAATGATTTTAAGGTACCCCGTATTCAGCAACATGCTCCACAACGCTTTCGCTGAATGAAGCACTTCTTCAAACCGAACGGTCTCACTCACAGGAGCAGTAATGGTTTCTCCTGCAATCAGCTGCTGAAAGGCTTGCTTGGTTTCTACGTCCGCGCTTAATAAAGCATCTTTTAACAACATATCATCTGCTGTATTGAGCCAGTATGGGCGTATACTCCCTTGATGCTTAATACAACTCATGATTGACCAGGGATTATAGAGCACCACGCCACTCACTTGATAACCATCATACCAAGATTTTATACATTGCGTATCAATAGGCTGTCCAAAGGTTTTAAACAGAGAATCAACCTCTCTCTCCGTAAACCCAAAATGCTCACAATAATGATCATCGTTAATGACCGTATATACCTCTAAATTATTTAATCCGGATAGCATTGAATCCTTCGAAATACGCAAAACCCCTGTCATGATTCCTTTTTCAAGAGAGTTATTGGATTTAAGAGCAGCCCCAAGCATTTCTTTCATAAATGCGGTCATCTCATCGAGGTAGCCATGACTATAAGCGCCATTCAAGGGAGAATCATATTCATCAATCAGAAGATAGACTTTTTTCTTATGATGACGATGTAACCAAATAGTAAGACAATATAATGAATCCTCTAAGGTTTCTTGGTTAGTTTGCCTTTGAGTATATTGTTCAAAAAGTTGTTTTTCAGCGGCAGATAAATGAGGGGATTCTCGCAAATAAGAATAACGCTCGAAGAGAAAACTCATTAAATTTTGTATTTTTCTGATAGCTCCCTCAAAGCTTGATTGTTTAACACCTTTTAATGAAATCAAAATCACAGGATATTGACCTTGATGGGCCATACATTCAGGATGATTGTTTATTTTAAGAGATTCAAATAAAGGGGCCGTTACTTCACCATCAACCTCTGAAGCAAAAAAGTACTGCAACATGGACAAGTTAAGGCTTTTACCCCAGCGCCTTGGCCGTGTAATAAGGGTGACTTCTGATTTATCTTGCAAAACATCTCTAATCAGTAAGCTTTTATCGACGAAAAGATATCCCTTTTCACTGTTTACTAACTTAGCAAAATTGTCAATACCGATAGGACTCTGTAATACACCAGGCATGTTTATGAACTCTAATTATACAAACTAACCAATTGTAAAAAAATCCTTAGTGTTTAGCAAGGATGAGCCTTTTCCAATGCAGAATGAACCTGAAACTCCTCTGAGCACTAGCGGCTTATGGCAGAAAAAAAAGACATCGAAAAATTAACAAGAAAGGAGCTAATTGCTTATATAAATCAATTAGCTGGTGAGTCTCAAGATTTTGCGGCATTCATGTTTTACCTCCGCTTTACTTTCAAAGAGCTTATGATGAAGAAGAAAAATATCAACGAGCCCTGCTACCGTCAAAAGTTAATAAGTCTCTGTGGGCCCTCCTGAAAAATTTAGCAAATTGCCCAAGCAGGAAGAAAAATAATTTGATGGCGAAGATCCAATTTAAAATCCCCGTTATATATGTAAAAAGAAAGTTTAACTTCGGGCTCATATTCTCGAAAGTGTAACAAGTGCCTTACCTTTTTAGGATCGATTTGAGAAGTATGGGTGACTTCGAAGGGAATAATAAAAGGGGGTGCTTTTACAATAAAGTCCACTTCAGCACCACCGCTGGTGCGCCAATAGTGAATGCTATGATGGCCAACGCAACGATTTAACCATGCAGAAAGTTCCGTTAAAAACCAATTTTCTAAACGATGTCCTATTTTTCCTGTTTTATTTAACAGGATAGGATCGTAAATCCCCTCTAAAAAACTCACCAAGCCATTATTGGTTAAATAACCTTTAGGTGCTTTTACCAATCGTTTTAAAGGAGAATGAATATAAGGTGAGATGTCTTGGTATAGCAAGGTTGCGGATAAATAACTGCGGTATTTATTCAAGGTTTCTCGATGACAACCTAAGGCCTCTATTAAGCGAGTGTCATCACGGATGGAGCCGGTTTGTGTGGCGATGATTTCCATTAAATGACGATAAAGAGTTAAATCCGTAATGGAGTGAAGGGCTCGCACATCTTTTTCTAAATAGGTTTGTAAATAGTTTGCAAGATAATCTAAACGATCGGAAGTAGTTTTCATTAACAATATCTCGGGAAAACCACCCCAACAAAGTAAATCCATGAGAGTTTCTTGTAGTACCGTGGAATAAGGTTTTAAAGCATGAAAAACTTCTTCCCAAGCTTTTTCATTTATTTTTTCTGAAAACATTTGTTCGAATACCCGCGAGGGTAAATTGATTTGATGTTGTAGGTGAGCAGCTTCCAATAAATTAAATGCGGATAGAGTGTAAAGGTGAATGCGGCCCGCTAAACTTTCTGCGCTTAATCGATGTAAGTCCAGTAAGGCAGAGCCTGTGAGAATAAATTTAATAGCTTTTTGATCTTTATAACGATCATATAATATTTTAATTTGATCAAAGAGAGCAGGGCATTTTTGCGCTTCATCAATGGCCACAACGACTAATTGATTGGGTTCTAAGTGGCGGCGTAAGGTGGTTAGAATCATGGTTTCTAATTCTCCTCGTTCCACCGTTTCTCGTTGGGATAAGCTATCCATGTTGAGGGAAACTATATTGGTTTGGGGGTGTTTTTGAAGATAATGATGAATGAGAGTGGTTTTCCCAACTCGTCGGGGACCTAAAACAGCAGTGATGAGAGGGCCTTCAAAGGCTTTTTCTAATCGTTCTTCAAGACAGCGAGTGGTGTAATCCATTAAGTACGTTACCTATCAATTTTAAAAATTGATGTAATTATTACACTTGAACAGTGAATTTACAATGCAAATTCGCTGTTCAAGTATTAAAATTGCATGGTTTTATAAAGGTTTTTCTTAAACAAAAATTTTAAATTTCAATTTAAATCAATCTATTAGGTTGTAAATATTAGAAGTTTTAAAATTTTTCTTAATAAAGCCTTAATCTTCTGATACAATGCTTCCAATTGCAACAGGTGTTAACCTACTTGTTTGTATAAAGCCCCGGGCTGGGGTTATAAGTCTATGCTTCGAGATTTCACGCTGCCAAAGGAAGGTGAAAGGGAAGATAGGCGGATGGACCCCTTTAATATAACTCCTACATAGGATTTCTAGGAAAGAAATACAGGCGCATAGATTGAGTTTTCTCACGATTTTTATTAGGAGATATGCGTTATGTTATTCGGTCAATCCTTATTAGCCCCTTATATTTTAGCTGCCTTGTGTAGAGAAACTTACAAAGAATTACCTAAACCAAAAATAGGTTCTTGGCTATTACTTTCCACTTCTGATTTTAATCACCATGGGTATCGTGGAGTGGCTTACGTTCACAGCACACAAAATTTAGTGGTGATTGCCCATGGCAGTACAGATGCTAATTTATTAGGTCATTTGCTAGGAGATGTTTTTTTATCCCCAGAAATTTTAAAAAGTGGATCTCAAGAAGAAGCAAGAAAATTTTCCGAACGAGTGCGAGCGGGCATCCCCGCGTATTGGGTGGTGGAGACGGGACATTCTTTAGGAGGATTTCACGCAGAAATGAATGCGGGACATTTAGGAGGGTACGCAATGACTTTCGAATCTCCAGGAACGAAGGAGATATTGGAGGCAGAGGGATTAATGGTGAATCCCACCCATTTTGTTAGTTTCTTTTCTAATCCCAACGTGGTGAATACGGCGAAAAGGCATGTGGGAGAATTATATCGAATTTATACTTACCACGTAGATGCGAGAGGGTATCATGTGGATAAACTAATAAGGAGAGCCCAAGTTGCGAAAAGTGTTTTACTTTCTGGAAAGCTTTCGCAGTTTACTTTAGATTTGGCAAAGGCTGTTTGTGAAAGGCAATTTCAATATTACACCTTGGGAGGATTTCTTAGGGAAATGCATCCCCAAGTGGGATATCCTTGGTTAATGAGAAGAATGCGTAGTTGGCCTTCTTTGATTTTCTTGCTAGAAGCAAAATTACCTCAGAGGGATTATTCGGAAATTGATGCAAAAGGAGATGGGCTGCAGGGTTTTTCCACGGTATCTTCTAGTCAATTATTATATCCAGAACATATTTTAGAAAATCGTGCGTATGAAAAAGCATTTGTGAAGATTCCAGGCTTTGAATTGGGAAATTGGGTGAAGCCGGATTTGTTTACCACACCCCATTCTTTACGGAATGCTTATCAACTAGAATCCTTGGGGAAATGGGATAAATTTTACGAAGAGCGTGGCGAAAGAGAAGCTTTTATTCAAGCATTAGGAATAGCTCCTAACTTAGTGAACCAACTACCTTTCCCAGAGGTTGTTGCAAAAGTGATTCCTGCGGGATCTCAGGCGAGTCCATCGGATTCTTTAGTATCTCATGTTGGAACCATCTCTTCTTTTTTGCCGGCTTCTTTTCGCCGAAAAAAATTATTACCAGGATTTCTAAAACCTTCGGTGCTTCGTCCTTATGTGGTGAAGTAATTCTACGTTAAGATGTGCTTTAAACTTTCATTGAGTTTAAACAGAAGGAATAAATGAGATGTGTAGCGAGCTAAGATCTCCTAGTACTTCCAGTTCGGTTTTTTTGGGGGAATCTGAAGAGTTGCAAGGTATGTCTCAAGATATTTATCCTTTATCCAGTGCTTTGTCTATCACATCCCCCTCTAAGAGGTAAGTCATGTCGTTGGAATCCGCCAAAGAAAAATTAGCAAAACGATTTGAAGGGGATATTGATGAACGGCTCCAAGAAATTTATGTGGCCCCCTATGGGGGACTGCGCCCTCAGGTTTCTGAAAGCGAGCGATTTCTCCTCTTGAATCAGATGGTGAAAATTTTCACGGAAAGTGACACTCGGTCTTTATTGATATTGGGAGATTCGGGGGCAGGGAAAACCAGCTTTTGTTTGCAGCTGTGTAAACGGCTGTGGGAAGTGTATCGAGAAGATAGCGCCGCGCCTGCTTCTTCCTCGGAAACAGCTTTTTCAGGGGTGGCTTCCTCTGCGTCGGGTCCTTCTACTCCCCACTTCCCCAAACCGTTACCAGTTTATATTCATTTAGCACAATATAAAAATCAATTGAGAAAGGGACTGCTAGAGCAAGTATTGAAAGACGCAGGGCTCACTACAAAGGAAATTCGGAATCTGAAAATCACGCAACCGTTGTTACTTCTCTTAGACGGTTTTGACGAAGTGAATATTCAAGAGAATCTCTATCAAACCCAGCGCTGGGGCCAGCCAGGCTATCAAATTCGCATGGCCATCACTTGCCGTCCGGAAGCATTGGTTCATAAAAACAAACAAGCCTTGTTCGAAGCCTCTCGAGGCCTTGGGAAAACTCATCATTATGAGACGATGTACCTACAAAGTTTCACGGATGAACAAATCCATGTCTATCTAGAACGATATATTCAACAAAACTCGAAAGACACTTCCTCCTCTTCCCAGCTCACTGCTTCGGTGGGAACTTCTCCTTTTGCTGCTCCTTCTCCTTCTTCAGAAGCTCCTGCCTTCATCTCCACTACTTCTTTCAAGATTCCCTCCCCCTCTTTTTTAAGGGTAGAAGACTACCTGACCTGGTTTGAGCGTTTACCCTCTTTGAAAGAACTCATCAAAACGCCGTTTCTACTCACAGTGGCGGTGAGGGCATTGCCGGGAATTATCGCTTCCTTAAAAACGTCCTCTTCGGAGAGTGTGATCGTTTCAGGAAACTTCCCCATGCCAACAAGCTCCCCTACCTCCGGAACTTCTTCTTTTATTCGCCAAAAACACTTCACCCAGAGTGGGTTATTTAAAGTGTTTTTAAAAGATTGGTTTTTTAGACAAGCGCAACGAGTGAAGGCGCAAGGACTATTAGCCATGCTTTCGGAGGAAGAGATACAAGGGTATATGGAAGCCTACGCAAAGAATCTAGCAGCATCTTTAATCGGCTCCGAAGGTCAATTGAATGACAGGGCGTTGAGTGAGGAAGAGTGTTTACGTCTCGAATTTATAGAACCCTATCAGGATGAAGTGTTATTAGAAAAATACCATCATCGAGACCCCGAGCAAAATCAATCGAAACACTTTTTCGAGGAACTCCGTCCGGAGGAGAAAACCCAAGCGGAGCTCCAAAAATCCCATCTTCGCGCCATTCTATCAGGATGCATGTTACGCGCCGTTGGGAATCAATTTCGATTCATTCACAAATCTATTGCGGAATATTTGGCAGCCCAAGAATTGATGGAAGGGTTACTCGGGAACTATGACAGTTATTTAGAAGACCCTCACTTGAGGACGTTGTGGGAAGAAACAAAGAAAACAAAAAAAGACGAAGGGTTAAATCGAACCTTGCTCATCAAAGAGCCTCAAATTTTAGCGCGTTTAGAAGAAATGTCTCAAGAGGACGAGCGATTCAAGGAATTACTGGAAGCCATCATTGTGGCCACGAAGACCCAGCGAGGGCTTCACGTGGCGGCGGCCAATGCCATCAGTATTTTAAACAAAGCAGGAGTCAATTTTTGTAGAAAAGATTTCTCAGACATTAAAATTCCTGAGGCCGATTTAAGTGAGAGTCAATGCGAGGGGGTTCGTTTTGATAGAGCTGATTTAAGAGGGGTGAATTTTTGTCGAGCTTATCTTGCCCGCGTTAATTTTCAAGGAGCGAATTTGGAGGGGGTGAACTTTGGGGAGAGAGCATCTTGGAAGATGGGGAGTGAAGTGAGCGCTCTTCTTCATTATGAACTGAATTCTGGGGAATCTGGGTGGTTAGTGGGATGCAATGATGGGCTTGTTCATCAGGTAAATGATAGTGGGAAAAAGCTAATAAGCTATTTACACAAGCCGTATTTTTCTGAAGCTCTAGCAGTTCAGGATACAGCTAGAATTAATGCAATTGCTGTACATAATCCCAGATCTCGTTTATCCGTGAGCGGGAGCAACAATCTGGCTTTGGTGTGGAACATGGGAGGCAAAACTCCCCTTTATGAGTTAGAAGAACACAGAGAAGAAATCACAAGCCTTTCTTTTAACTCTCGCGGTGAGTTAGCTTCGGGAAGTGTGGATGGAACTATCTGTTTATGGGATCCACATGGACAAAAATATCATACTTTTCAAGGTAAAAAAGAAATTACGGCGCTTACTTTTACCTCCGATGATCAACTGGCTTCAGCCAGTAAAGACAATACCATCTGCTTGTGGCGTATCGCAGAGACAAAAAAAATAGATGAAAACGGGGAACAAGTTCTCCGTGGTCATACAGGGGTGGTGACTAGCCTCGTTTTCACTCCTAGTAAAAGGCAATTAGCCTCAGGGAGTTTAGATACAACAATTCGTTTGTGGGGACAGAATGAAACAGAAAGACTATATGTGCTTTTACATATACTGCAGGGGCATAGTGAAGGAATTCTAACTCTTGCTTTTGCTCCAGGTCCTGAAGGTCAATTAGCTTCAGCAGGCTTCGATATGACAATCCGCTTGTGGGAAAAAGATGGAACGCCAGGAATTGTATTTCTTGGGCATACAAAGGAGATCACAGCGCTAGCTTTTAGTTCAGATGGGAAATGGTTAGCCTCAGGAAGTTATGACAAAACAATCCGTCTATGGCGAGGGAATGAAATCAAAAAGTCAAAGGTTCGCGGACACACGGAAGGAATTACAAGTTTTGCTTTAAGCTCAGATGGGCAGTGTTTAGCTTCAGGGAGTTATGATAGAACAATTCGTTTGTGGCAACCGGATGGGATAGAAGAGCAAGTATTTCCAGAACATCATACAAGGGGAGTTACAAGCCTTGCTTTTAGTCCAGATAATGTTTGGTTGGCTTCAGGAAGCTCGGATAAGACAATTCGCTTATGGGGAAGAGATGGGAAGCCAAGGGCTGTGTTTGATGATCATCAGGAAAGAGTGACAAGTCTTGTATTCGTCTCGAATAGTCAATTAGCTTCGGGAAGTTGGGATGATACCATACGTTTGTGGAATATAGAGAATCCTCAAGAAAAACCAGTAGTGCTTCGAGGTCATATAGACTGGATTACTAGTCTTCTTTTTCATTCTGATAAAGGGCAACTCATTTCTAGCAGCTTAGATAAAACAATCCACCTATGGTTGCTCTCAGATACAGAAAAGAAAAAGATACTGAGCAAAGGGCATCTGGCAGAAATTTCTAGTCTTGTCTTGAGTCCGAGTAAACAGTTATTAGCCTCAGGGAGTTGGGATAACACCATTCGTTTATGGAACATGGATAATATGGTTAAACCTCTTCGTCTTTTGCTAAAGGGACACCGAGACGGGGTGACTAGTCTGGCTTTCATTTCAGAGAATATACTCATCTCAGGAAGTTGGGATAAAACACTTCGAATTTGGATTGTTCCAACAGGGGAGTTACTTCACATTTTCGAAACAGGTTTTTCTGTGGATGTTTTGATTTATGGAGGCGGTTGTCTTTATGTGGGAGGAGAAGCCGGTTATGTGATGGCGTTGAAAGTGGAAGAAGAACCTAACTTTCATCTTCAAGTGCAATGGATACAAACAGGGATGCCGCAATTAGTATTGCAAGGGAGTGTGTTCCAAGAAGCTTTAAATTTGAGTGAGGACAATAAACAACTGTGTGAAGAAAAGGGAGGGGAGTGCTTAGGTTTTAAAGAAAATTTAGTAAGACGATTTGAAAGAGAGATGGGTGAAAAGCTAGAAGAAATTTATATTAACCCTCTTGGCGGGCACTGCTCAGAGGTGCTAAAGCCGCAAGAAAGATTCTCTTTATTGGAGCGAACTATACAGGTACTCACAAAAAGTAATACGCTTCCCCTATGTATATTGGGAGATACAGGCACAGGTAAAACAAGCTTTTGTTTACATTTATGGAAATATTTTGTGGAAGGAGGAAGGGATGAATGTTTGTTTCCTGTATCTTCTTCATCAGCAGCTTCTTCTTCAGCAGGGGCCTCAATAACCTTGTTCCCTATTTACATTGATTTGTCTCAATATAAAGACCATCTAGAAAGGGGCTTGTTAGAGCAAGTATTACAAGAGAGAGGAGGAACCTACGGAGAAATTGAAAATCTTAAAAAAACTCAGTCTTTACTATTACTCTTAGATGAATGGGATGAGGTGGGGACGCTAGGATCTCTTTATCAAAACCAGGGGTGGGGGCAACCGGGCTATCAGATTCGAATTCTCATTACTGCTCGTTCTTCAGCCTTCCAAATGGTTGAAGGAAAAGGTGAATACGAAACCTTATATCTTCAACATCTTACGGAACAACAAATTCAAGAATATCTGGAGCAGTACGAAAAGAAAATTCCGGAAAATAAATCGAAGCTGAGTATTGAAGAATATCTCACTTGGTTCGAGCGTTTAGCTCCATTAAAAATGCTGATTAAAATCCCCTTCTTATTAGCAGTGGCAGCGGAAGCCTTGCCAGGGATCCTTCAACACATATCGTCAGAGCAACGTAGAGTTTGGCCACTTCCCATCATTCTAAGACATCTGATTCAACGCAAATTATTAAAAACTTTTTTAAGAGCGTGGTACTACAGAAGCGCAAGTGCCTTGAATGCTCAAGGTTTATTTCCCATGTTCTCGGAGGCAAGAATACAGTATTGCATAGAAACCTATGCAGAGAATTTAGCAGCTTCTCTCATGGAAGCAGATGGCCAATGGAAAGAAAGGACTTTAAGCGAGGAAGAATGTTTACGCTCAGAACTTGTGAAGGAGTCTTTTTTTCTTGGTGGGGGGGGAGCTCTTCTTCAAGCTCTTCTTTCAGGTTCTCCACTTCGTAGGGTAGAAAGAGGATTTCGATTTCTTCATCCCACCATTGCAGCGTATTTAGCAGCTCAAGCCATCATTGAACGATTATTAGGAGGAAGTGATGAGATAGAAGAGAGGCTTAACCGTGAATTACTCACAAAAGAGTTTCATAGATTAACCCAGTTGGCGGAAGCTGCCAAGGGAGATGGGAAGTTTAGAGCACGATTAGAAACTATCATTCTTGGTAGCAGGGAACCCAAAGCCAGTCTTGCTGTGGCAGCAGCGAATGCCATTACTATTTTAAACAGAGCTGGTGTCGCCTTTTGGAATCGAGATTTTTCAGGCATCCAAATTCCTGGCGCTGATTTAACGGAGAGCCAATGTAGGGGGGCGAGTTTTGAAAGAGCGAATTTATCTGGTGTGATTTTTCGAAGAGCGAATCTAGAAGAGGCTAGTTTTGAAGGGGCGAATATGGAAGGAGTGGATTTTGGAGAGCGAGCGTTTTGGAAGGTGCCCAGTAGCGTGATTTGCCTTGCTCATCATGAAGTAAGTTCTGGGGAATCAGAATGGTTTGTAGGGTGTGGAAATGGATATGCATATCGTTTCAATGATAAGGGTGAGGAGCTTACAAGATATCGGCATAAGCCTTATCAACTGTCATGTGTGGATGAAAGGGAAATGGAAAGGAGGGAGATGATGGGAAATAGGATGCTTAGTGCAATGGCCATACATGGTCCTACTTCGCGTTTAGCCACAGGGGGTGGAGGTGATGGTTTTATGGATTTTAGTTTAATTTGGGTATGGCGTTTTGGAGGAGCTGTGCTTTATAAGTTGGATGCAGGTGGAAACGGCGTTACGAGCCTTGCCTTTAGCCCCGAGGGCCATTTAGCGTCTGGGAGCAATGATAACACGATACGGCTGTGGGAAATGGATGGAACGCCAGGCCCGGTGCTTCAAGAGCATACGGGCTCGGTGGTGAGTCTCGCCTTTAGCCCCGAGGGTCGTTTAGCGTCTGGGAGCAATGATAACACGATACGGCTGTGGGAAGCGGATGGAACGCCAGGTCCGATGCTTCAAGGGCATACGGGTTCGGTGGTGAGTCTCGCCTTTAGCCCGAAGGGTCGTTTAGCGTCTGGGAGCAATAATAACACGATACGGCTGTGGGAAGTGGATGGAACGCCAGGCCCGGTGCTTCAAGAAGATACGGGTTGGGTGGTGAGTCTCGCCTTTAGTCCCGAGGGTCGTCTAGCGTCTGGGAGCAATAATAACACGATACGGCTGTGGGAAGTGGATGGAACGCCAGGCCCGGCGCTTCGAGGGCATACGGACTCGGTGAGGAGTCTCGCCTTTAGTTCCGAGGGATACCTGGCCTCTGGGGGTTATGATAGAAGAATACGCCTGTGGGAAGTGGGCGGGGTGGCGGGCCCGGTGCTTTGTGGGCATAAGGGTTGGGTGACGAGTCTCGCTTTTGGTTCCGAGGGATGCTTGGTGTCTGGGGGTTATGATGGAAGGATATGCCTGTGGGAAAGCGATGGGGCGAGAGGCCTGCTGCTTCAAGCGGGGGTATGCACGAATCTCGCCTTTAGCTCTAAGGGGCGCTTGGCGTCGGCGGGCTATGGCAAAACCATAAACCTGTGGGAAATGGATGGAACGCCAGGCCCAGAGCTTCGAGGGCATACGGACTGGGTGCGGTGTCTCGCCTTTAGCCCTGGGGGCCGTTCAGCGTCTGGGAGCGATGATAACACGATACGGCTGTGGGAAGTGGATGGAACGCCAGGCCCAGTGCTTCGAGGGCATAGGGGCTCGGTGCTGAGCCTCGCCTTTAGCCCTGAGGGTCGTTTAGCGTCTGGGAGCGATGATAAAACGATACGGCTGTGGGGGGGGGAAATGGATGGAGCGCCAGGCCCGGTGCTTCGAGGGCATACGGGTTCGGTGGTGAGTCTTGCCTTTAGCCCCGAGGGCCGTTTAGCGTCCGGGAGCACTGATGGAACGATATGGCTGTGGCAAGTGGATGGAACGCCAGGTCCCGTGCTTCGAGGGCATACGGGCTGGGTGAAGAGCCTCGCCTTTAGCGCCGGGGGGTGGCTGGTTTCGGGGAGTGATGATAAAACCATACGCTTGTGGTTTCCTAGCCAAGGTTCTTTACTTCACACTTTTCCTACGGGTTTTTCTATTTGCGCCCTGGTCAATGGCAAAGAGTATTTCTATGCGGGTGGGGAGAATGGTTATGTCATGGCCTTTTTTATGGATGCGTTCCATCAATTTCATGTGCAATGGGTGTACACAGGATTGTCGCAGTTGACTTTGGAAGGGGCTTTGTTTCAAAGTGCCTTATATTTGAGTGATGACAACAAAGCACTGCTGAAGCAGCGAGTGGTTAAAGATAGACATGAACTTATCTTTTCCTCGTTTGGACGTTCTCGTTTTGATTCCTTTTCTTGGGAGCAAATAAAATTTATTAAAGAGGAAACGCCTCTACTCACCCCATGTTCTGCATTGTTAAGAACAACTCTGGGGATGACGCCTCTGATCAGTGAAAAACATTGGCTTCTTTCCATGGTGCGAAGAATGGAAAAAGATCAGGAACTACCTTTCTCTCATCATTTTTTCTCCAGGAACAGGCGCTTGGGGAGAAAACGACATGGCGTTTTCATAATAGAGGGGGTTCGTGAACAACGTCGCTTTATTATTCAAACGGTACTGGCTTTTGATGATAAGCGGGATTATAAAAAATACTCTACCTCATTTTTTCTAGATAACCCTTCCAGTGTTCAGTTAGACTCATTAGACGATTTAGAAAAATTTAAACTGGAGGTTTCTGAGAAAGGTGATCTAGAGGTTTCTCAGTTCCCTATCTCTGCGGAGGAAGGGGAAGCGTTTTTGAATGGGATTCAAAATAAACCTAATTTTTCTGTGAAAACACGGAGTAGTATGAGTAAGTTTGACAAGAACGATTGTCCCTGTTTATCTTGGTGTTTCAACCAACTAGGAAGGATAGATCGATCTGCTCCCATACGCTGGTCCTCTTTAAAGGTCAGTCTTTCTTCGGGGGTAGGGGTAGATTTACATCTTGAAAATTTATGGGGCCTGGAAGAGGCGTTTGAGAAATTAATTCGCGATGGTCTGGAAAGAAAGGCGGATGGAAGTATCAAGTCTACTCATCAGCGCTTTGAAAAACAATTGCGAAAAGTTGCTTTGGAACTAGATAGCTCCCTGACCCATTTATTGAATTTGAGGTTTTCTCGTGCCATGGTAGAAGGCTCTAGAATTTGGGAGATAGAAGCTCAAAGAATTCAAAAAAATCTTCAAGCTCGAAGGGAGGCTACGATATCAGTGGGAGTAGCTTTAACTAATCCTTTAACGAAAGAAACTTTCTGGAATGCTTATCATGCTATGGGGGAGATCTTGGTTAACCCTGAAATGTCTTTTACAGAAGTGCGAAAGGGGAGAGAGATGCGCTATGGTTTACAGGAACTTGTGAAACCACTAAAAGAACATGTAGATACTATTGCTCGTACTTTAAAAATCACCCCCCCTTGCTGTTTGATCAGTTATTCCTGGGGAGTAGGTAAACACGTGATGCGGGTACATGCGCTTGCAAAGACCCTACGTTTGGCTGGCATTGACGTGAAGTTAGATATTTGGAATAAACAAGATAGAGCTACCACAAGCTTTAAAGAGCAAATTCAACAAGCCCATTTTATATTGCTCATGGGCAGTATAGATTTAGTGGAGAAATGGGAAAGAAGTAAAACTTCTCACATAACACCAAAAAATCTTATTGAAACAGAATACATAGGACATCTGGTTGTTGATGAGTTGAAAGCTATCCAGCGGCGCATGTTAAAAGAGACGAGTTCGTCTCCACAAATCATTTATCCTATTATTTTAAACGGAGATAAAGACACCTCTATTCCTTTCGATTTTCGTAAGGGTGTTAGCACTTTCTTACAATTAACGGGAAGCAATCAATTGCCCGACGTAGTTTTTTTTCTGCTGAAGATTTTCTATGGTGTTTATCCAGCAATGTTGTCAAGTATCATGGATGTGAAAAATAAAATGGATGAATTTTTGAGAGAGTTAGAAGAAGAGGGTGTTGTAGAGAATACACTTCAATCTCAAAGAGCCCCCGTGGAAGTTGCAACTTCTACACTTTCACCTTTTTCATCTTCATTCTCGCCTTCCTCTTCATCATGGTCACCATCTTTCTTTTCACCGCTTCCTCCCCACGATGCACAGATTTCTAGAAATATTAAGTCAGAGTCATCGGTTCCCGCTGATACTTTACCGATGGGGGATTCTCAGGGGGGAGAGAACAAACCCAAGTTTCGCTTGGACGCAGTTTCAAATTACGGGAAGAAGTTTCCAGCGGGAACTTCCGAAGCAGAGTTATCCCCAGAACATTTACCCTCATCCGGATTGCCAAGAAGATGAGGCTATGGACAAGAGCTTTCTTGAGTTTTATAATTCAACCCTTCACCGTTCCCACGTCACGGATGCAACGACAGATTCTTTAGGTTGTATGACTCACTCTAGAAGTGAGGTGGCTATTGAAAACAAATGAAAGTTTTTGATAGGAAACTTTTAATATCGTTTTTCACTAGGAGATGCGATGATAAAGCACCACACATGGCTTGGAATTTGGTGTCATGTTTTCTAGATTTTCTAGCAGCCTTAGCTTTGCTAATGAGTTGGCGAGCGCGTACTGTAGAGAATCAAGCGATATTGAACCCGCTCTTGCGCTGGGAGATGCTTTTCTTCCTCTATCCTTATCGTCTGTGTTCGATGCTGAAGCCCCTCTTAGACTTTGGTTTTATGGGGTAGCAGGCACAGGGAAATCTGCTTTGTGTCAACGTATAGCCTGTGACTGGGCCCAAGCACATAATAAACGTAATGAGAAGACCCGTCATATACCAACGAGGAAAGTCAATCCTCTATTTGTTATTGAATTTTCTACTCCTGTTAGAGTTCTTTATTCACCGATCCCAAAAAAACTATTTCATCCATTTCATCTAGTGTTATGGGTTGATCTCAAGAAGTTAGCAGATTATTTGAATTCAGCTGACATACCACGATCCAATCCGAATATCTCTAATAAGAATTCATCTTCTAAGCGAAAGGAAAGATTGTTTTATAACACTTCTGGTCATCTGGATCCAATAAAAACACTGATAGGTTATTTTGCTCATACCTTCTTGGAGGACTTTAGAGGGCATTGTAAATTCACGGAATCAGAATTAAAACAAGAGACTGAAAAAATAAGCAGGTGGCTAGTTGAGAGTAAAAAATCCCACTTTCTATTATTTGTATTTGACGGTTTTGACGAAGTTGCGAGTTATCCTGATGAGCATCCTATTCATAGTGTGATAAAGATGGGAGGCTTTTTAAAAGATTTTTATTTTATTATCACTTCCCGTCCTTGCGTCGTTCCAATACTCCCTGAAGGGGAATTCCAAAGAGTGGGTTTATTAGGTTTTACACTCACTCACTGTCTTCAGTATATAGAAAGATACCTAAATGGAAGAGTAGAATTAATTTCTGCACTCATATCCTTACTCAGGAGCGATGAAGACATTCGTAGGATCGCTTTTATTCCTGCGAATTTGAATTTTTTGTGTACTGCTCATAGAATAGAAAAGCCTCCTCTTGCTCGGAAAATAATATTCTTTCTACTGAGCAGATATCGCGAAAAAAAATTTCCGGAAGAAAAAGAAATAAATGATGGTTCTCTATTAGACCCCTCTAGCTTGTTAAAGTGGATTGTGGAAAGTAGAGTACTGAGGGTGCTGGGCTCTTTGGCTTTTCAAGATTTCAAAAAAGTTACGGCCGACAATATAATGAAAGCATCTGCTTTTATAAATGACGAAGGTGAAAGAAAAATATTTTATTACAGATTCTTAAATTTAGGGTTAGTGAATGGTATTAGTTGGAATCAAAAGCAGCGTCGTATTGACGGGGAAGGTGAGTTTATATACCCTCTCTTACAAAAGTATTTTGCGGCGTGGTATTTTGTTTTTTATTCACAATGCGAACCCCTAATCCCGCCAATTTTACCAAGCTTTCAGAAAATAGTTCAATTAGAACCAGTTCTTATATCTTTTGTTAAAGATGTTTTAAATGATATTTTACCTACTTCCTTTACTTCTATCGAAAAAATTTTACTTAACTTAACACAAGGGGAATCCAATATGTATTCTAACGAACAAGATATAACAGCTTTAGGCGTTATAGATCCAGCAGCACCATCAACCAGTGGTGTTCCCTCTGGAGTGTTTCTAGGAGGA
>Ga0233425_10002398_pt1 | contig 37129 bp, 41 predicted proteins | sample Watercolumn_Towu_2_FD_181712 | JGI IMG/M metagenome (GOLD analysis project Ga0233425, IMG submission 181712) | Freshwater microbial communities from Lake Towuti, South Sulawesi, Indonesia - Watercolumn_Towuti2014_140_MG | ecosystem: Environmental > Aquatic > Freshwater > Lake | place... | reverse complement strand
CTAAGCATACGTTCTATTTGCACCTGAAAGAGACTGAGTTTCGCTTTAATCATAGGGCTGTTAATATGTACCTTGAAATACTCAAATTATTAAGAAAAAATCCGCTTTAGCTTCCTAAGACCCTTTTGTAATTACGGAATTTTTAGGCGCGTTCATGACACACGGTAACTCCCAGACTCGCTGGCATGCTTTTCAATCTCAGCACGACATCAACCACGCGGCGGTAGATCGCATTCTGCACGCCGCCGACAAGGCTATCAAAAAACGCGGCAGCTTTTTGATCGTACTGGCGGGCGGCAGCACGCCCAAGAGCGTCTATCAGCTTCTCAGCAAGGCCAAGGCCGATTGGGCCAACTGGCACATCTACCACAACGATGATCGCTGCCTGCCTATTGACCATATTGAGCGCAACAGCAAGATGGCGCGCGATGCCTGGCTGGGTCATGTGGACATCCCGGAAGAGCAGATTCATGATATTCCTGCCGAGCTAGGCAATGTGGCGGGTGCCAAGGCTTATACTGAGGCGCTAAAAGGCGTGCGCAGTTTTGACCTGGTAATTTTGGGGCTGGGTGAGGATGGCCATACCGCCAGCCTGTTTCCTGGGCAAGCGGTGGACAACAGTGCTGACGCGGTACCAGTGTTTAACGCGCCCAAGCCGCCTGCAGACCGCATTACCATCAGCGAAAAGCGCCTGAACAATACGCACGAAGTGATGTTTTTGGTGACTGGCGCCGGCAAGCAGGAGGCGGTGGATAACTGGCGTAAGGGGGTAAAGATCCCCGCGACATTGATTCACGGTAAGAATGGCGCAGATGTGTATAGCTTTGGCGTAGAGCTGCGTTAATTTTCATTAGTTAAAACGATGCCCTGGAAGCCAAGCTGGATGCGGCTTCCAGGGCATTTGTTTTTATAATGAAGCAATCAGGTGTTTTGGATGACAATATTGGGGAACTTGGCGCTGTGATCCAATGCCGCGATAGCGATTTTGCTGGCGGCTTTACGGGCAATTTCTTTATAGGTTTTTGCAACTTTTGAGTCAGGTTCTGCAATCACAGTAGGCTTGCCGCCATCGGCTTGCATGCGAATGTGGATGTCGAGCGGCAGGCTGCCGAGCAAATCCACGCCGTAGTCTTTGGCCATCAACTCGCCGCCGCCTGTGCCGAATATGTGTTCTTCGTGACCGCATTTCGAGCAGATGTGCGTACTCATGTTCTCCACGATGCCTAAAATCGGAATACCGACTTTCTCGAACATTTTCAATCCTTTGCGTGCGCCCAGCAGTGCAATGTCCTGCGGCGTGGTAACGATGACTGCGCCGGTGACGGGGATTTTCTGTGCCAGAGTGAGCTGGATGTCGCCGGTGCCGGGCGGCAAGTCAATCACCAGGTAATCCAGGTCTTTCCAGCGTGTATCGCGCAATAACTGTTCAAGCGCCCCTGTCACCATTGGGCCGCGCCACACCATGGGCGTATCGGTATCCACCAGAAAGCCGATACTCATGGCCTGTATGCCGTGCGCTTGCATCGGCTCGATGGATTTGCCATCGGTACTGTCTGGCCTGCCTGAAATGCCCAGCATCTGCGGCTGGCTGGGGCCGTAGATGTCCGCATCCAGCAGACCCACGGTTGCACCTTCTGCCGCAAGTGCCAAGGCCAAATTGACGGAAGTAGTAGATTTACCCACGCCGCCTTTGCCCGAGGCCACCGCAATCACGTTCTTCACGTTTTGCAACAGCGAAACGCCTTGCTGCACCTTGTGTGCAACGATGCGTGAACCGATATTGACCGTAATCTTGCCGATGCCATCAATACTGGAAAGCGCGTCAACGACCAGTTGCTTAAGGGGTTCGAGCTGTGTCTTGGCCGGATAACCCAACACGACATCCAGGCTGACATCGTTGCCATTGACCTGGATGTTCTTGATGCTTTTACTGGAGATGAAATCCTTGCCGGTGTTGGGGTCTATGCAGAGTTTCAGCGTGCTTTGGATGAGTAATTCGGAGATAGCCATTTCTTAAAAATATCCTACTAAATAATTCAGGTATTTTAACGCATGTGAAAGCATGCGTCATTTGCTAAAATAGCAGTTTTAGTAAACAGAAACCCGTTTTCATGTCACGCAAAATCCTTGTTACATCCGCCTTACCTTATGCCAACGGCAGCATCCATCTTGGCCATTTGGTGGAGTATATTCAAACCGACATTTGGGTGCGTTTTCAGAAGATGCAGGGTCATACCGTGCACTATGTATGTGCGGATGATACCCATGGCACGCCCATCATGCTGCGTGCGGAGAAGGAGGGCATCACACCGGAAGCCTTGATTGATGCGGTGCATCAAGAGCACAGCAAGGATTTTGCCGATTTTCTGGTGGAGTTCGACAACTATCATTCAACCAATTCCAGCGAGAACAAAGCGCTTTCGCAAGGCATTTACAACGCCCTGAAAGCGAATGGAAAAATCGCCAGCAAAACCATCGAGCAGTATTTCGACCCGGTCAAGAACATGTTCCTGCCGGATCGCTTTATCAAAGGCGAGTGTCCTAAATGCCACGCCAAAGACCAGTATGGCGATAGTTGCGAAGTTTGCGGCGCGACTTACAGCCCGACAGAACTGATCAACCCGTTCTCTGCGGTCTCAGGCGCTACGCCGGTGCGCAAGGAGACCGAGCATTATTTCTTCAAGCTGAGCGAATGCAGCGATTTCCTGCGCGAATGGACGCGCAGCGGTACGCTTCAGGCCGAAGCCGCTAACAAGATGACTGAATGGCTGGGTGAGGCTGGCGAGAACAAGCTTTCCGATTGGGACATCTCGCGTGATGCGCCGTACTTCGGCTTTGAGATTCCCGATGCGCCGGGCAAGTATTTTTACGTGTGGCTGGATGCGCCGATTGGCTACATGGCCAGCTTCAAGAATTTGTGCGAGAAAAAAGGTCTCGACTTCGATGAATACTGGGCCAAGGATAGCAAAACTGAGCTGTACCACTTCATTGGCAAGGATATTCTGTATTTCCATGCACTGTTCTGGCCAGCCACGCTGGAATACAGCGCTCACCGTAAGCCGACACAAATCTATGCACACGGTTTTCTTACTGTGAATGGCGAGAAGATGTCCAAATCACGCGGTACGTTCATCACTGCGCGCAGTTATCTGCAGCATGTCAAGAATCCGGAATATCTCCGCTACTACTACGCCGCCAAACTCAATGGCACGATGGAAGACATCGACCTGAACCTGGAAGATTTTGTCGCACGCGTGAACAGTGACTTGGTAGGCAAGTATGTGAATATTGCCAGCCGCACAGCCGGGTTCATTGCCAAGCGCTTTAATAACACTGTGCTGCAAGCGAGCAACCATGCGGTGCTTGAAGACATGCGTGCGGCGGCAAGTTCGATTGCGGAAGCTTATGCGAACCGTGATTTTGCGCGTGCCTTGCGCGAGATTATGAAACAAACCGATGCGGCTAACGGCTTTGTGGCCGAAGCCGCGCCTTGGGTGATTGCCAAGGATGCAAGCCGGGACGCGGAGTTGCATCAGATATGTTCCGATGCGCTGGAAATGTTCAGGTTGCTGACGATTTATCTGAAACCGGTTTTGCCCAGAATGGCAGGCCAGATCGAGGCGTTTCTGAATATCAAACCGCTGGCCTGGGAGACAGTATCCATGCGGCTTCCAGGGCAGCATATTATCAATGAATATGCGCATTTGATGACGCGTATCGAGTCAAAACAGGTAGAAGCCATGGTAGAGGCGAACAAAGAAAGCCTGCAAGCTGCAGCGCCAGTAACACACTCGCAAGCACATCATGCGCAGGCACAACAGCCTGCGCATGATGTAACGTTTGAACATATCAGCATCGATGACTTTACCAAAGTGGATCTGCGCATTGCGAAAATCGTGAACGCCGAGCATGTGGAAGGCGCGGAAAAGCTCCTGAAGCTTACGCTGGATATCGGCGAAGAAAAGCCGAGACAGGTTTTCGCTGGCATCAAATCAGCGTATGACCCTGTGACTCTGGTTGGGCGTTTGACAGTGATGGTAGCGAATTTGGCTCCACGTAAAATGAAATTTGGAATGAGTGAGGGGATGGTGCTGGCCGCCAGCGACGAGCAGGGTGGCCCGTTCATTCTTTCACCAGACGATGGCGCGCGGCCCGGCATGCGCGTCAAGTAATAATTAAATGACCTACAAGGGTAACGATACTGTTTTAAGCTTATTGGAAGGAAGTAAAACGATGAAATTGAAATTTGCCTATGCGGCAGCCCTGTTGCTGTTGAGCAGCCAAGGTATGGCTGCAGATAGCACCGCTAAAAGCGCGGTAGGTGGCGGGGTTGGAGCCGCTGCAGGTACGGCGATTGGGGGTGTATTAGGTGGCCAAACCGGTGAGATCATCGGGGGTGCGGTCGGTGGCGGTGTTGGTGGTGCAGTGACTACAAAAGGTGAAGGCCAGACTGGTGCCGTCGTGGGCGGCGCTGTGGGCGGCGCCGGTGGGGCGATTGTTGGGCGCAGCGTTTCAGGCAGCCGGACAGGTGCCGTGGTGGGCGCGGGCGTAGGTGGTGCTGGCGGTGCGGCAGCAGGTAAAGTGATTGGTGAAACCGCACATGACAACAAGACCGGCCATAGAAATGCGCACCACCATAAACATAAACGCAAATCTAAACACAAGCATAAGCATCACCATGGTGACCATGAGTGGCACGATAATGGCCGGCGCGGTCATGACCATGATTGATTCGCGCAAGTCTGCTTGCCAATAAAAAAAGCCCGCGTTTGCGGGCTTTTTTATTGCGGCCAGATTATTCGGCTTTATCTGTTTTGGCTTTCTTTTCCTTTTTAGGTTTGTCAGCCTTTTCTTTGCTGTTTTTATCGGCTTTATCTTTTTTCTCTTTCTTGTCTTTGGCCGGTTTCTCTTCTTTCACCTCTTTGTTGTCAGCAGTCTTGCCGCTGGCAGCAGCTTTTTCTGTTCCAACTGTTTTGGATTTAGTCTCTTTTTCTTTGGTCGCTTTGGTGGCTTTTTCTTCTTTTTTCTCAGTTGCGGCTGGCGCAACTACTGTCGTACGACCGGACACGGACACGTCTTTGCGTACTGCTTGTAATGTTACCGGGCCAACACCATCTACTTTCTCAAGTTCATCAACAGACTTGAAACCACCATTTTTTTTGCGGTAATCAATAATCGCCTGCGCTTTGACTGGGCCAATGCCATCCAACGATTCGAGTTCTTCTTGCGTGGCTGTGTTGATGTTGACTGCTGCGTATGCTGGCAGGCCAAATGTCATGGAAGCTAGCAATGCGATGATGAGTTTCTTCATATTATCTTTCCCCTTACGAAAGTGGCGTGTTAAAAAAGTTAAAACGTTATTCTAGCCGTTTTGGTTGACTTGTGTTTGGATTTCCTGATGAATCGCTTGTAGCGCTAGCAGAGGGTTTTCCGCTTGTGTGATTGGTCGGCCTATCACCAGGTAATCAGCCCCCATCTGCAGTGCGCGGGCAGGTGTCATAACACGGCTCTGGTCATCGAGGCTGGCATTGGCAGGACGAATACCAGGGGTAACGGTAATGAATTGATTCGATATAGCAGTCTTGATACCACCTGCTTCATGCGCGGAGCATACCACACCATCCATGCCGGACTGGTGTGCAAGCTTGGCCAAATGCAGTGCATGCTGTTGCAAAGGTATGTGGATGCCGATTTCGGTCAGGTTGCCCTGCGTCATGCTGGTCAGTACGGTCACAGCAATCAAAATAGGGCTTTGCCCACTTTTATCCACGCCTTCGCGGGCGGCTTGCATCATGGCGCTGCCGCCGCTGGCATGCACGTTGAGCATCCATACCCCTAGTCTGGATGCGGCTTCGCAGGCCTTGTTCACGGTGTTGGGAATGTCGTGGAACTTCAAATCAAGGAATACCTGAAAACCCTGCGCTTGCAGCTGAACTACCAAGTTGGGGCCTGCTGCGGTAAAAAGCTCTTTGCCCACCTTCAGCTTGCACAGGCTGGGGTCTAACTGTTTTGCGAGATCAAGTGCGCCATCGGCATGGGCGTAATCAAGGGCTACGACGATATTGGAACACATTATTTTTGTTTCACAGTCATTTCACGGGTGATAGTTTCGGTGGGCTCGGCAGGCAGCGATTCCCAGGCATTGCAGGCCGGGCAGCGCCAATGGTGTTGTTTGGCGCGGAACCCGCACTGGTCGCAGTAATAAGCAGCGCGGTTGCCGATAGCATTGCGCACGGTCTGCTGCATGAGCTGGATATCCGGTATCTGATTCTTTTCATCCATGGCACGGGCTTGCAAGAGTTGATCCAGTGTCTGCAGGCTGGGCTTGCGGATTAATTCGTTGCGTGACAGCTTGGCTGCACTTTCCGGTCCGCTCTCGGCCAGCGTGGCCTCGTAAAGTGCGTGCATGACGGAGGAAAGCTGGTAAGTCTCAGCGTAATGGTTCAATAGTGCCAGCCCTTCTGGCAGCTTTCCTAGTGCCGCATGGCTTTTAAGCAGCTTGCCTGCGATTAGGCCTAGGTATTCCGGCTGTTGAAACTCGATACGCTTCCAGAAGCCAATGGCTGCGGCATTCCGGCCTTCATCCGCTTCCAGGTCTCCCAGCAGTACATTGGCACGCACACAATTTTTATTGGCATCCAGCGCAGCTTCCAACTGGCTGTGCGCCTCTTCATGCTTTTGTGCCATGAGGTGGTTCATGGCGATTTCGCAATGATATTGCGCAATCTCTTTCCTGAAAGAGATGCCGGAAAGGCGCTCGAGCTCAGTCGCGGTTTCGATGGCACGCGCCCACTCGCGCTCGCGCACATAGATTTCCAGCAGGGCGTTCAAGGCGGGCTGGCGATAGCGCGTGTCATGGAGTGTTTTGAACAGTTCCTCGGCACGGTCATACAGGCCAGCCTTCAGGTAATCTTGCGCTAATTCTGCCTTGACGGCATCTTTCTGGCTGGCGGTGAGTTCTTTCTTTTCCAGCAGGTTGAGGTGCAGGTTGATCGCGCGGTCAGTTTCACCTGTCCTGCGGAACAGGCTGCCTAGTGCAAAATGCAGTTCCAGGGATTCCGTGTTGGCATAGATGGCTTCGCTGAACGCCTCGACCGCTTTGTCGTGCTGGTTGCTGATCAGAAAATTAAGGCCTTTGAAATAGGCGGCGGGCAGGGTGGTGGATTCGGCCAGTAGCTGTTTGATATCTACCCGCGCGGCAATCCAGCCCAATGTAAAGAACAGCGGCAGGATTAGCAGCCACCAGAATTCGAATTCTACAGACATGAATGATGTGTCGTTTTGAAGTTAGCCATATTCTACCTAAGCAAATCTTTACTGGCTAATGGTTATCTGTTTTCTTTTGTTTAGGTCAAAAAAAACGGTGCAAAATTTGCACCGTTCTAATGTTCGACTACAAAGTCAGTCTGTATGATCTACACGATCTCTGAGTTCTTTCCCCGCCTTGAAATGTGGAACATGTTTAGCGGGAACTTGCACTTTGCTGCCGGTTTTGGGGTTACGCCCCAGGCGCGGCGGGCGATAGTTCAAACTAAAACTGCCAAACCCCCTGATTTCGATACGCTCCCCGCTTGCCAAATTGTCTGTCATCGCATCCAAAATAGATTTAACGGATAATTCGGCATCTTTTACAACTAGTTGAGGGAAGCGTTCCGCAAGCAGATTCACTAACTCAGATTTTGTCATTTCTGGTACCTTATAATGGCCTGTTGTCGTTATCGTCTACTGCAGATTATTTTTTGGTGTCCAGTTTTGCTTTCAGTAAAGCGCCCAGATTGGTTGTGCCAGCAGATGCGGCATCCACCGTATCTTCCGTTTTGGTTTTGGCTGCTTTGGCTTTGGCAGGTTTGGCCGCTTTTTCCTCAGCGGCAGAAGATGCACCGCTTGGGTCTTCGCTCAGTTGCTTGACGCCCAAGGAAATGCGCTCTTTCTCAACGTCGATGCCCAAAATAACAGCTTCCAGCTCGTCACCTTTCTTGAAGTTGCGGATAGCTTCTTCGCCAGGCTGTGTCCATGATAGGTCGGACAAGTGTACCAGGCCATCAATACCGCCAGGCAAGCCGATGAATACACCGAAATCGGTGATGGATTTGATTTGGCCGGAAACCTTGTCACCTTTCGCATGGGTGGCAGCGAAGTCGTCCCATGGGTTCGGTTTGCATTGTTTCATGCCCAATGACAAGCGGCGACGTTCTTCGTCAATTTCCAAGATCATGACTTCGACTTCATCACCCAGTTGTGCGATTTTGCCCGGATGGATATTCTTGTTGGTCCAGTCCATTTCGGACACGTGCACCAAACCTTCGATGCCTGGCTCGATTTCCACGAACGCGCCATAGTCAGTCAGGTTGGACACTTTGCCGAACAGGCGGGTGCCAACCGGGTAACGGCGGCCCAATGCAACCCATGGGTCGTCGCCCAGTTGTTTGATGCCCAGAGAAACACGGTTTTTCTCTTGATCGAATTTCAGGATTTTAGCTTCGACTTCTTGGCCTACGGTCAATACTTCGGATGGGTGTTTTACACGACGCCATGCCAAGTCGGTGATGTGCAGCAAGCCATCAATGCCACCCAGGTCAACGAATGCGCCGTAATCAGTGATATTTTTCACGATACCCTTAACTACTGCGCCTTCGGTCAAAGTACCCATCAAAGCTTCACGGTCGGCACCCATATCGGCTTCCATCACCGCACGGCGGGAAACTACGATATTGTTACGTTTGCGGTCGAGTTTGATGACTTTGAAATCCCATTCCTTGTTTTCAAACGGGGTAGTATCTTTTACCGGACGGATGTCAACCAGGGATCCTGGCAAGAAAGCCGGGATACCGTTCACATTGACGCGCAAGCCGCCTTTGACGCGTGCAGCCACAAAGCCTTTTACCACGCGGCCTTCGTTCATGGCTTCTTCCAGATCCAGCCAAGCTTCCATGCGTTTCGCTTTTTCGCGGGACAGTTGGGTGGAACCAAAACCGTCTTCCAGTTTTTCGATGGCGACTCTTACAAAGTCACCGACAGCAACTTCGAGCTCGCCTTGTGCGTTTTTGAATTCGGCAGCGTCAATCACGCTCTCGGATTTCAGGCCGGCGTTTACGATTACGTGATCGTTATCCACTGCAACAACTTCGGCAGTAATGATTTCGCCAGAGCGCATCTCCTGGCGAGCCAGGCTTTCTTCGAACAGTGCTGCAAAAGATTCCATAGTGGAAGAGGTAGAAGCCATTAAATTAAAAATTTCCAAAAACCCCCACCTAGCAGTGGGAAAGTTAGCAAAACATCGCGCAGACATGTGTTGCGGGACACGAACTGCACATCATACCACAAAATAATACGTGTGTTCAATGATTAATGATAATTTATGCGTTTTTTGTATGCGTCCAGCACAAACTCCACCGCTTCATCAATGGAGCGGTGCGTGGTGTCCAGTAGCAGCGCGTCTGCAGTCTGCACAAGTGGGGCGGCGCTGCGCTTAAGGTCTCGATTGTCGCGTAACTGCAAATCTTGCAGGATGGCTTCATAATCGGCCGGCTGACCTTTTTGCTGGAGCTGTTTGCAGCGCCTTTCTGCGCGAGTTTCGGCGCTGGCGGTGAGAAATATCTTCAAAACAGCCTGAGGGAAAATCACGCTACCCATGTCACGGCCATCGGCAACCAGGCCTGGCGGCTTGGCGAAATCCTGCTGCAAGGCGGTGAGCGCGCTGCGCACTTGTGGATGTGCGGAAACTTCCGATGCGCCTTTGCCCATTTCTTCCGTGCGTATTTCCTGCGAGATTTCCTGGTTACCCAAAAAGACCGCGCCATGCTCAAACCGGATGTCGAGCATTTTGGTCATGCCGGTCAGCGCATCGGCATCTGCCCAGCGGATGCCATTTTGCTTGGCTGCAAAAGCGACCACGCGGTAAAGCGCGCCGGAATCGAGATAGTGAAAGCCCAGAGCCTCGGCCACTAATTGCGAAATGGTGCCTTTGCCGCTGGCGGAAGGGCCGTCAATGGCGATGACCGGAACGTGACTCATCGCTGGTAAATGCTTTCAAATACCTTGAAATAATCGGGGAAGGTTTTGGCCACGCAGCCCGGGTCGTTAATCGTCACCGGCACGCCTTTTTCGCCCAAGCAAACCAGCGAAAAGCACATGGCCATGCGGTGGTCGTCGTAGGTGTCAATTACTGCGTTGGGTGTGAGTTTGGCGGGCGGTGTGATTTTGATGTAATCGATGCCTTCTTCAACCACCGCGCCCAGCTTGCGCAATTCGGTCGCCATCGCCGCGATGCGGTCGGTCTCTTTCACACGCCAGCTGGCGATATTGCGCAAGGTCGTCGTGCCTTCGGCGAACAATGCCATCACTGCCAGTGTCATCGCGGCGTCTGGGATGTGGTTGCAATCGAGGTCGATGGCTTTTAATCTAGTGTTGGGTTTTGTGGCAGCCACAGAATGGTAGTCATATTCAACTTTAGCAGCCATTTTTTTAATTTCATCAGCAAACTTAATGTCGCCTTGAATGCTACCCAAGCCAACGCCTTTAACTTTCACTTGGCCACAAATTGCTCCAGCAGCCAAGAAATATGAGGCGCTAGAAGCGTCTCCTTCAATGCCAATAAGTTTTGAAGCCGAATATTGGCTGCCGGCAGGGATGGTAAATCGTTTCCAATCATCGCGTTTGACTTCAACTCCGTATTTCTTCATTAAGTTGAGCGTAATCTCAATGTATGGTTTTGAAATTAACTCACCAACAACCTCAATTACCGCTTGCTGTCCTGTGAGCGGCAATGCCATCAACATAGCGGTAAGAAATTGACTGGAAACATCACCACGAATTTGGATCGGTTTACTGACATCGATACTGGCTGGAGAGATAAGCAATGGCGGAAATCCTGCATTGCCTTCAAATTCTATATTGCAGCCGATTTGGCGCAGCGCATCTACCAAGTCGCCAATTGGGCGCTCGTGCATGCGCGGCACGCCGTGTAGGTAATAGTGCCCGCCGGATACGGCGAGTGCAGCCGTGAGCGGACGGAAAGCTGTACCAGCGTTGCCCAAAAACAAATCCACAGGGTCTTCGGCACTACCTTTATTGGGAAAGTTACCTAAGCAGCCTTCAATGATGCAGTTATCATCTCCTGTTTGCTGAATATCTACGCCTAGTTTTTTTAGGCTTTCGAGCATTCGTGCAGTGTCATCTGATACTAATAAATCGAAGACAGTTGTTCTGCCGCAAGCCAGTGCGGCTAGCAGCAGCGTGCGGTTGGAGATGCTTTTTGAGCCGGGTAGCTTGACGCTGCCTTCTACGCGGCTGACAGGTTGCAGGGTGAGTTGTTCCATAAGATTGAGTTGCTGATTATTGGGTTTTTGCCCAGTTGTTGCGGGCAGTGCTGGCGGTTTGGAAGAGGGCTTCCAGACCCTTGCTATCGTTGTTCGTAAGTAGTTGTTTTAAATAGGAGAGTTGTTGCTCGTAGGCGGAAATCTCGTTTAGCAGCGCAGTCTTGTTGGCGAATGCGATGTCGCGCCACATTTCGGGGTGGCTGCCTGCGATACGGGTGAAATCGCGGAAACCGCTGGCGGCAAAGCCAAACAGCTGCGCAGCGTTAGGGCGATGGGCGATTTCGTTCACCAGCGCGAATGCCAGCAGGTGCGGCAAGTGGCTAATGGCCGCAAAAATTTCATCGTGGTTTTCGGCAGACATTTCTGTGACGTTTGCACCGCAAGTTTTCCACATGTCTGCCACCCGAGCGATTTTTGATGCTCTGGAAGCCGCGTCCTGATTGGTTTCCATGGCAGGGGTCAAGACGACATTTTTGCCGACAAACAAGTCGGCATGCGCTGCGGTGACGCCTGATTTCTCGGCGCCGGCAATCGGATGGCCACCCACGAACTGGTTGAACTTTTCTCCCAGAGCTTCGCGTGCTGCGGCTAAAACATCCGACTTGGTGCTGCCTGCATCCGTAATAATAGTATTTTTACCCAAATGCGGCTTGATGTTTTGCAGGATAATCTTGGTTTGTGCGACCGGCGCGGCAATCAAAATCAAGTCGGCATCGCTGCAGGCCGCGTGGATATTGCTTTCCATAGCATCAATCACACCGAGTTTTCTGGCTTGCTCAAGGCTTTCTGTGCTGCGCCCGATCCCGACGATAAAAGGCGCGCCGGCATGTTTTTTCAATGCCAGTGCTACAGAGCCGCCGATCAGCCCTACGCCAAAAATCACTAGTTTTTTCAACGACCTTGCCTTAGTTGGGTGCGCAAAAATAAAGCGGCAATTGTACCACTTCGCCTGCTTGTGTGCTTGTAACGCAGGTAATGGCCATGATTCAAACTTGTCAATTTTTCGACATGTTGATGTTGGATTCGCCGGATAATAGTTTGTTTTAATTTAATTTGCATATAAAGATCATGTAGTTACGAACTAAATAATGAGTGGCCTGTTTATTGCACTTCTTTCATCAAGGTTTGAAATAAGCACAACAACAATAATCAGGAGCAATAAATGGGTTTTCTAGATTGGATCATTCCAAGACGTGATGAATTAGTAGCTTCCCAGCCGGGGAATGGGGCGGCTTGGGAGCCGGAAGAAAATGTGGATTTCTACGGGCTGGATCTTAGGCAGGAATTGCTGGCACACAAGGCGTGGCGTGGCCAGTTGCAGGAGATACTGGACGGGGGATCATCCAAAACTTTAGGCATGGATGATATTTTGCAGTACGAAGCATGCAAACTCGGGCAGTGGCTGCAGAATGCAGGCAAGCTACATTATGGCCATTTGCCGGAATATGAGGCGGTATGTGTGGCGCATCATGAGTTTCATGTGTGTGCAGCAGCTGTGATTACACATTACTTGAGTGGAGACACACCGCAGGCGCTCAAGCTGTTCCAAACCAAATTTCGCAGTGCGTCCAACCGGCATCAGCTGGAGCTGGTGCGGTTGTTTACTGTGGCTGCACGGTAGCGCTTTGTTTTGTCAATAAAAAACCGCCGGTAAGGGCGGTTTTTTATTACGTCAATTTGGCAGTTAGCTGCGGCGTCTGTAACCGACAAAGCCAAGCAGCGCGGAACCCAACAGCCATGCAGCGGCAGGCACTGGGACTTGGCTTGGATTGTCCGTGTATGCGCGGAAATTGCTCAAATCTTTTGGCAGGCCTTCAAAGCTGAATTCATTGATCAAATTATCCCAACGGAAAAACAACTCGCCTTTGCCAAAGTGAATTGCCAGATAATTGAACCCAACCTCACTGGTATAGCTGCCAGCCTTGGTGTCGAAACCTGTAGCTGAAGATCCTGTGCTACAACCATCACCGTCGCAGTCGCCTACGTAGTCAACAGAAGTGCCAAATACATCTTCTACTTCCAGCTCGATATTTGCAGGACTCTGCGGGTTAATGTTAGCATTGTAGTACCAGATTTCTGCAGCTGGTGACGGTGAGTAATACACATCCGTACCAGCCACATTAACAGGACTCGTTGTGGGTGATAGTTGCGTCCACGTTGCGGCTTCTGCTACTGCAGTAAAACTAACAGCCGCTGTTGCGATAATCGCTAATAATGCTTTTTTAAGTTTCATAATCCTTGCCCCTTGTGATTTATATGCTACTTGGGACGAATAGTATGCTTGTCCAGAGCTGTCAACAATGGCCCATTAGGGCTATTAGCTGCTATTGGACATAAAGATGAATGACCCATTGGGACTTCATGGATTGCCGCGCCTCTTCGAGGCTCGCAATGACGGGTAGGTGGTAAGTGGTAATTCGCCTCGATGAGGTGAGGTGCAACCAAAGCCACAGTAGTCGGTGGCGGTGTTTAGCGTGGATCAGCATCAATTCATATACCATCAATCAGCCGCTCTTGGGGCTGGAACGCCTGTTTGTAGGCCATTTTCTGGCTTGCCTCGATCCAGTAGCCCAGGTACAGATAGGGCAATCCCAGGCTTTTGGCTCTTTCTATCAGCCACAGGATGCTGTATGTGCCCAGGCTGGCTTTCGGGTCGCTGGTATCATAAAAAGTATAGACCGCAGACAGTCCGTCCTGCACCACATCCACCACGCTGACCATTTTCAGGGTGCTATCCTGTTCCCGAAACTCGACCATCAGGCTGTCCACGTTGCTTTGGCACAAGAACTGGCGATATTGCTCCATCTCGTCCAACCGGTCGTTAGTCTGAGCAGCTTCCAGCGGTGCGTGCCTGGCTGCCTGATAGTGCTGATACAGCTCGAAGTGCGTTTGGTCAAACGCTACCGGCAGGGCGTGGGCATGTAATGGCGCGTGCTGCTTGAAGGCACGTTTCTGACTGCGGTTGGGTTTGAATTCACTGAGTACAATCCGCACCGAGATGCAGGCCTGGCAATGCTCGCAGTGTGGGCGGTAGGCAAAGTTGCCGCTGCGGCGGAAGCCTTGCCGAATTAGCTCATTGTAGACTTGTGGCGTTACAAGCTGTTGTGGCGTGGCAATCAGGCTTTGCGCGCGCCGTTGTGGCAGGTAGCCGCAAGTGTAGGGCGTGGTGACATAAAACTGCAGCTTCTGCAAAGAGGATTCGTTTGGCAGTGCCATATCAGTAGTCTACCAATTCCAACAGCCTTTGCAAAAAATCTTTGCGTGGAATCTCGCGCCCGCCAAAGCTGGTGAGCAGCGGGGTTCTCATCTGGCAGTCTATCATGCCAACCCCCTGATGCTTAAGATATTCCACCAAATTTACAAAGGCGATTTTAGAGGCATCCGTCACATGGTGGAACATGCTTTCGCCATAGAACATCTTGCCTATTTTCACGCCATAGCAGCCGCCCACCAGTTTGCCATCCAGCCAGCTCTCCGAAGAGATGGCGTAACCCTGGGCATGCAGCGCACAATAGGCCTCTATCATCTGCGGGCCAATCCAGGTGCCTTCCTGACCTGGACGGCTGGCTTGACCGCAAGATTGCATGACAGCCCGGAAGGCAGTGTTGATGCGGAGTTCGAAAGGGTGTTTTTTCAGTGTCTTGGCGAGTGATCTGCTGATTTTCAGCTCATCCGGAAACAGCACCATGCGCGGATCCGGGCTCCACCAAAGTATCGGCTCGTCTCCATGGGTTGGGTCATGACTGAACCAAGGGAAAATGCCTTGCCGGTAGGCGCTGAGCAAGCGTTGCGTGCTTAAGTCACCGCCTATCGCAAGTAGCCCGTTGGGCTCTTTTAGTGCCTGAGAAAGCGGCGGGAAAGGACAATTACCCTCGATTGCAGCGACTTTGCCGCCGGGTAGCTGGTAGTAGCCAATCATGCTATTTCTTAAGCATTATTTCTTGAAAAAAAGCATGAACAGCACGATGGCGGCAACCACCATGATTAGCACTGTTGGCGCACGGCGCAGGATCTTGTCGCTGGGCAGTTCGGGGATTTCGATTGGCGCTTTGGGTGCTTGCGGCCGCAGACGATAATTGCCGATCTTCGCCAGCTCGCCATTCAGCGCGTGCATGTCCATCCTTGGTTCCATCAGAATGGCTTGCGGCGGGTCGAGCGTCACAATGACATCCTCGGCAAACTCGCTCAGCTTTGCCTGCACATGTTTCACACAGTTGCCACATGTCATCCCGGCAACCTGATATTTGACTTGAATGTCCATGATATTCAATAAATTCTCTTCTAAATCAATTCATTAACGCGTAAAATGCACGCATTCGCTTTCAAGCCTGCCATTTTGGAATTCTACAGCAATAACACCGCAAAACCGCTCACCAGCTACAAGCCCTATTGGGCCAAGCGCTTTGGTGTGGCTCCACTGCTGCCGATGAGCCGCGCCGAGATGGACGCGCTGGGCTGGGATAGCTGCGACGTGATCATCGTCTCGGGTGACGCCTATATCGACCATCCGAGCTTTGGCGCCGCACTCATTGGACGCTTGCTGGAGTCTCAAGGTTTCCGCGTCGGCATCATTGCCCAGCCGGATTGGCAATCAGCCGATCCGTTCAAGGTGCTGGGCAAGCCCAATCTGTATTTTGGCATCACAGCCGGCAATATGGATTCGATGGTCAACCGCTACACGGCGGACCGAAAAATCCGCTCCGACGACGCCTACACGCCAGATGCCGCAGCGAACAAGCGTCCTGACAGGACCGTGCTGGTGTATTCGCAGCGCTGCCGTGAGGCTTATCCAGACGTGCCTCTGGTAGTAGGCGGCATCGAGGCGAGCCTGCGCCGCATTGCGCATTACGATTACTGGAGCGACAAAGTGCGCCGCTCCATTCTGGTGGACAGCAAGGCGGATATTCTGCTGTACGGCAATGCCGAACGCGCTATCGTCGAGTTGACGCACCGCATGGGAAAAGGCGAGAAATTGGCGGATATTACTGATATCCGCGGCACTGCGTTCATGCGCAAAGCCGTTCCGGGTGATTTTGTCGAGGTGGCCTCGACGCATATGGACAGGCCAGGCAGGGTAGACCCCTATATCGACCCTTATGCCATGGAAACGCCGACGGGCGCGGCCTGCAAGACAGATGGCGTGCCTGAATCACCTAAAGTCATCCAGATACAGCGTCCGGCAAAAGTACCGCGCGATAAGCAGGTGGTGCGCCTGCCTGCTTACGAGTTGGTGTCAGCTAACCCGGTGATGTACGCCCATGCTTCGCGCGTGCTGCATCTGGAGGCCAACCCGGGCAATGCCCGCGCGCTGATCCAGCAGCATGGCGATCGCGAGGTGTGGCTCAACCCGCCGCCCATCCCGCTCATGACCAAGGAGATGGATTACATCTTCGACTTGCCGTATGCCCGCAAACCGCATCCGGCTTATCAAGGCGCGAAAATCCCTGCCTGGGAGATGATACGTTTCAGTGTCAATATCATGCGCGGCTGTTTCGGCGGCTGCACGTTTTGCAGCATCACCGAGCACGAAGGACGCATCATTCAGAATCGCAGCGAGCAATCCATCCTTAGGGAGATTGAGGAGATTCGCGACAAGGTGGAAGGCTTCACTGGCATCATTTCCGACTTGGGTGGCCCCACGGCCAATATGTACCGCATTGCCTGCAAGTCGGAAGACATCGAAAAGAATTGCCGCAAACTCAGCTGCGTTTACCCAGGCATTTGCGAGAACCTGAACACCGATCACAGCGCCTTGATTCAGCTTTACCGCAAGGCGCGCCAGATCAAGGGCGTGAAGAAAGTGCTGATAGGCAGCGGTCTGCGTTACGATTTGGCTGTGAAGTCGCCGGAATACGTCAAAGAACTGGTGCAGCACCATGTAGGCGGCTATCTTAAAATCGCACCGGAACATAGCGAGGAAAATGTGCTTTCCAAGATGATGAAGCCGGGCATGGGCGCGTATGATGAATTCAAAGCCATGTTTGACAAATTCAGCAAGGAAGCAGGCAAGGAACAATACCTGATCCCATATTTCATCGCCGCGCACCCTGGCACGACGGATGAAGACATGCTGAAGCTGGCGCTGTGGCTGAAAGAGAACGACTTCAGGTTAGACCAGGTGCAGACATTCACCCCTACGCCGATGGCGATGGCGACTGCCATGTATCACAGCGGCAAGAACCCGCTGCGCAAAGTCACTAAATCCAGCGAGGATGTGCCGATTCCAAAGGCAGGCGGCGTGCGCAGGCTGCATAAAGCCTTCATCCGCTATCACGACCCCGCCAACTGGCCGCTATTGCGCGAAGCGTTGATTCGCATGGGGCGCGAAGACCTGATTGGCAACAGCAAGAAACATCTGGTGCCGGCATACCAGCCGGCGGTGATGGGGAAAATCAAGCAATCAGACGGCACGGCATTTAAGCCGAAGAAGACTTTGCCCAAGGCGTTTAACCAGATGAAAAATCCGGCGTATCAGCAAAATAAACATAAAGCCAAGTCCAGATAATCACTTGGATAAACATCTAAACCAAAATCTAATTAGTTTTGTTCACGCTTCTTAATATAAGGGGCTAAATGTTTGGTTATCGACTTAAGCAGATTTGGCAATGTTCTGCGCTCGTATTTGAAAATTTTGCTTTGTAACAGTGAAAAAGAGTAATAGGCTGGTACTGCAATAATCAATCCCCACATGGTGGTGATCAGGGATTTGTCAATCGCTGCTACCAGAGCTGACATATCTCTTTTGCCTGCAATGGCAAATTGTTCAAATGTTCCCATAATGCCGACCGTTGTTCCCAAAACACCTAGTAAAGGTGCAACAATATAGGCAGTGGAGATGGGGGTGAGAGAATGGTAAAGAAGGTCCGCCTGAAAATCGATAGGATCAGTATTTTCATCAGGGGTTATAGGTTCGCCACGTTCCCCTGCCTCAATGTAATCCAGAATGATTTCTGCGAGCGGTGATGGATTTGTGGTGAGCTGCGTCCGGAACTGGTTGAATGATTCATCACTGTTTACAGCCATCGCCTGAGCAACCAGTTCTTTAGGAATCACACTTTTTTCTTTGAGTTCCCTGAACTTTTGCAACACGAGTCCGAATGTGAAGATAGACAGAGGGAACAGGGCAATCATCGTAATACCGCCTTGCAAAACATATTCGTCGAAGTAATTTTCAGCAGCCATAATTTATAAGGTTTCTTTTAAGGTTATTCCGAAGGTCTTTCAGTTTCTACTTTTACTTTATCAATACCGGCAATTCGGCATGCGCTCAGTACATCTACCATCGATTGCAAACTGCTGTGCAGATCGCCGCGTACAATAACGCCGCTAAACGTCGGATCATGAATCTTCTTATCATTTAGCAGGGAGGCCAGTTCTTTCATGCTGAAATTTTTGCCATCAGCATAAAATTTATTGTTTTTGCTGATGTTGATAATCATGCCACGTTTTTGAGAAGATACAGTCTCAGAGTATTCGGTAACAGGTACAGCCAGTTCCATTGCCTCAAATACAGCCAGCTCGGTTGCAAATACAAAGAATAAGAGTACGTTCAATATTAAATCAAGGAATGAGTTAAGGTTAATGTCAGGTTGACTTGTCCAGCGGGATTTCCTTCTATATCTTCTTTTCATTTCTCAGGAGCAAAGGCAAAGGGGTTATGCAATCAATCTAAGGTGACATCTGAGTTACCAATTATGTTTTATAATAATAGCGGTAAAATATGTTTAAAGGCTAATCCTGTGACGTATGCGGATAAATATTATCAGCCTTATTTTGGCTTATACGTCTCTTTGTTGATTCATGGCCTTTTTGCAGTTGCATTGATCTCCATGCGGCACGAATTGCCCTCACCGATTAAAACGCCACAGTTTGTTGAAGTCACCACATTTAACCTGAAAAAAAACGAAAAGGAAGAGTTGTTTGCAGCGCCGACTTTACCTAAGCAAGCACCAATGCCAGATGCCCCGCCTCAGAAAAAATCAGGTGGGGCTGTAGTACAGAGAGCGGTCAAGCAGGGAAAGAGCCCAACCTCGCCGACCCCCGGCATTTTCTCTGCAGAAAAAGACTATATCGACCCGAACGACATCAGCTCGGATGGTATTGCAAACACCACCTATGGCGAGCAGGAAAGCCCAGGAGAGGCAGGGGCTGTGCATGGTAACACCGATGACCCTAATGCTTTGGGATTGGGTGGCGCTGGGGCCTCAGGTGATGGCGATGGTAGTGGTGCTGTAAGCGATGCAGAGCTATGGAATGAGTACGGCAGTGCTTTGCAGAAATTATGTGAGCGTAATAAACGTTATCCGGTGCAAGCGGCACAAAGAGGCTGGCAAGGTAAAGTGGAAGTGCTGATTCAGTTTTCTGTCAGTGGGGCTTATCATATCGGTGTCCAAGAATCTTGTGGACATCGGATACTGGATAATCAGGCTATGGAGATGGTAAGAAAAAGTGCAGAGGAGCTACCTGTTCCGCAAAAATATCAGGGGCGAGCCTTCAAAATACTCATCCCGATTGAGTTCATTCTTGATAATTAATTATGTACCAGTTGGTAAAGCCGCATGCTGCATGCTTGAACTAATATGTGTATGTTGCAGTCTTTCCAGTAATGCTTGAAGGATATCTGAAGGATGCAAGGAATCTTACGCTGTCTGTTTGGTCTTGTGTTGTTATGCTTTGCGCTCGCTGCGTCTGCCACCGACAAAGGCCTGTTCTGGAAGCTGGAATCGCCCACCGAGGTGACCAGCTATCTGTTCGGCACCATGCACTCTGACGATAACCGTGTGGCAGACATCACGCCCAACACCATCGAAGCTATCAAGGCGGTGGATACCTTTGTGATGGAGGTGACAGAGAACCGCGACCCCGGCCTGTTCATGCTGAAAAGCGGCAGCCTGGCCTCGCAGCTGACCAACGACGAGTTCGAAAAGGTGCGTGAACTCGCCGATTTTCACACCATGCACTTGGGCGCCGCGCTGCAAATGAAGCCCTGGCTGCTGGCGGTGGTGTTTGACCTGCCCAAGCCACAGACACCTTTCGCACAGGACAACATGCTGATGACCAAGGCCGAGGAGAACCTGAAGGATGTCGCCGGCATCGAGACGCCGCAGGAACACTTTGGCGTGATGGATGATTTTACGCTGGAAGAGCAGATGGTGATGTTGCGCGCGGTGCTGAAACGCACGCAAGAGCAAAAGGAAGCCGATTTCGAGCGGTTGATGAAAGCTTATCTGGATGGCGATGTCAGCAAGATAGTCGGCCTGGATGAGCAGATCACCGGTGGTATGCTGCCCAAGGATTTATGGGCCAAGATGAAGGAACGCTTATTGGATAGGCGCAACAAGGTGATGGCTGAGCGTGCTATACAAATGGCAGGGGAAAAACCGGTATTCATTGCCGTTGGGGCATCCCACTTGGGAGGCGAGACAGGCTTGGTTCAGGCTTTCAAAAAGGCAGGCTACAAACTCTCGCCAGTGGCAAAGTAGCTAAACCATTGGCTTGACTTCGCTGGCCAGCTTGCTGATGTACTGGCTAAAATCCGCATCTTCACCTTGCAACAGGCGCGGCAGCATCTGGCGGAAATCGTCGCGCGTACACCACTCGCGCATGTAATCTTCCCACGATAACCAGCGGCGGCGCTGCTTGCCAGTCATGTTGTCCTCGTAAGCCAGCAGGTAAGCGCGCTCGAACAGTGAAATCAGTATCTCGAACAGCACCAGCTTGCGTTCTTCCTGCTCGGGAGTCATCGCCGCGATATGGCACTGCGAGCGCAGTTGAAGATCCGGGTTCGCCATCACCAGCTTGAGGAAATCCATGTAGTTGTCCGCCAGCAGCTGGTAGACCTCTTCATCCTCATTCTCGCGTTCCTTGCGCTGTTCCAGCACAAAGGTCACAATCGCCAGCGGCAGGCCGACGACCGTAACGATATAGCTCAACAGTTCCCAGGTCTGGATGTTCATCGTTTAGTTGTGCTGCGGTATCACGTGACGGCCAGATTCATACTCCACCTGATTCGCCTGTTTTACAAACAACAACTCATGCGTAGGGAACCCAAGCTCCTTGGCCTTGGCCATCAGGTGCTGTTTGATGGGATATGTGAGTTGCGGCGTGCGGCTTAGAATCCACAGATACTCCTTGCCGCTACTCACCAGCGCGTAGTTGTAATACGGCTTGTCCAGTTCGATGATGTTGTAGTCGCCATAGAAAGGGCCAAAGAACGACACCTTCAGTCGTCCGGTGCGCGTGCCATCCTTGTTCGGCGCGTCCACGAATTTCGCCTTGCCGATGGCTTCCTTCCATTCTCCGCTTTCCGGGTTGAAGCCGCGGTTGATGACTTTGACAGTACCGTCCTCATTCACGCTGTAATTGGCGGTCACCTGCTCCAACCCTTTCTCGAAGCTGTTGTCCAGCCGGGCGATCTCATACCACGTGCCGATATACTGCTGCGGGTCGAAGCTGCCGATGACCGCGCTCTGCGCCTCGGGCGGCATGGGTTTGGAGCAGGCGCTGACAAGCAAGGCAGCAAAAACCAGGCTGAAGAATCTCACGATATGTTTTCCGGAAATAAAGTCATATTTAGAGCGTTCATGTTCATTATAAATTCAATCTGCCTGAAAGGCGCATCCAGATTGGCTTCCAGGGTATCTGTTTTGCTAATGAACGCGCATGCGTACGTATGAGTTACTTATTCGTCCGGGTCTTCCGGCTCTTTGCCTTGTTCTATCCAGGCAAACAGTGACGTACGCATCACATCTTCCACCGACATCTCGATGGGTTGCAGCCATGCGCGCGGCACAAACACGGTATAACCGCCTATGTTGTAGCCCATGGGCAGGAATACGGCCACGCGGTCGCCCTGCAGAAACCCCTTAGGCAAACTCTGCAAGTTTTGCCTGGTCACCAGTCCCACTAATTCCAGTTGTGAATCAGGCATGCGTAGGATTACCGCCTGCTGTGATGGCATATCTTGGTGCGGTGCGAAATAGTCCGCAAAACTTTTCAGTGAGGAGTAGATGCTTTTGACAACGGGCAGGTTCATGAGCGGGAACTCGACCAGCGCCAGCAGTTTGTGGAATAAGCGATGCGATATCAGGTAGCCCAACAGCACGATGCTCAGCAAACCCAGCGCGATACCCATGCCCGGCGCATAGAACTCGCCGATAAAAGGGCGTATCCACCATATGGAAGTCTCTTCTGCCCACACCAGAAAGATATAGAGCAGGTAAACCGTCAAACCCAAGGGCAGCGCGGTGAGCAGCCCCCTGAAGAAATATTGGTAGATGCGTTTCATGTGATGTGTGACTTGCGGAATAATTAGGTTGTTATATCTTATCGCAATTCATCTGTGTGACGCTTGTGTTATTGCTTGCGCCGGTGTTTTTAGAGCGGCGCAAATTTCTTGCACAGGTAAGCGCCCACAGCCACTTCCAGCAGGCTCAGCGGCACGGCATACACCAGCAGGCCAGTTGGCAGCACGCTCAGGTTCCACAGCACAATCCACATTAGCACAAAGCCCATCACCCAGCCGATGATAACGGTGTTCATCAGGCTGAACCGGCGGGAAAGCATAAATATCATCCCAGCGAACACAAAGCCCCACACGCCCCACAGCGCGCCGTTGATAGGCTGGGAAGGAAACGTCAGCCCCAGCGATTGGTAATGATTATTCCAGTACGATTTAAACAGCAGCTCGTTGCGGAAGAACTCCGACGCGTTGACCCAGATGCCGGTGATGAGAATGGCTGGAAAGCTTTTGTTCATGGCGATGCATCCTCCGTGATGGTTATGTGCATCATAATATCAGTTGGTGGGGCGTCAATAGTGCAGCGTATTGCGCCCTACGCGGGCTAGCAAAGGTAACACGGCTATCATTAGCACTGAGGCTGGTAAGACAGGAACCGGGGAAGGGGCTTGAGAGATGATATATGTGCCTGTCGGCAATGACCAGCTGCACATGACGCCAGATAGACAATAGGCGCTCGACCAGGTCATCTGGGTGGATTCTAGATAGATTCCAGGAATAATGGTGTTTTGATCGGTGCTAGAAGTTACGAAACCATCAAGTGAATACGTATTTAAATTTTGCGACAAGTGTAACCCGATAAATGGGTCTTGATAAATAACGTAATAATTAACACCATCAATGAATGCAGAAAAGTCAGTGATGATTTCTTGGTTGTTAACAAGGCTGGTATTAAATGACCCAAACCAATCTGGGTCGTTATCCCAGGCATACTGGGTAAAGCTGATATTGTAGCTGTTGGCAAAAACAGAACTGCTTGCCAGGCTAAGGTAGAATACAACAAATTTTTAATGAGTGGCAGAAAGCTATACATTTTATTTCCTTTCTTAATTTTTAGTATTTGAATCCAACGTCAGGCATTTAGCGCCATCATATCAGCCTCACTCAACCACCGCCATTCGCCTGCTTTCAAGTCTTCCGGTAGCTTGAGTTCGCCAATCTGGATGCGTTTCAGCGCTTCCACGCGGTTGCTGATGGCGGCGACCATGCGTTTCACCTGATGGTATTTGCCTTCTGCCAGCGTCATGTGGATGACGCGCTCGCTGATTTGTTTCACGTCCAATGCGGCAATGGTCTCTTCTTCATCAATCAGTTTCACCCCGCTGAGAAGCGCATGGATATTGGCTTGCGAGACAAGGTGTTTGCAAGTCACCTCATAGATTTTGGGTACTTTGTGCTTGGGTGAGCTCATGCGGTGGATGAATTGCCCATCGTCCGAAATCAATATCAGCCCGGTCGTGTCTTCATCCAGCCGGCCGATGCACTGCACGCCGCGTTCCACCAGCGGGTGCGGCAGCAGGCTGTAGATGGTGGGGTGGTGTTGGGTTTTGTGCGAGCATTCGTAATGGGCGGGCTTGTTCATCATCAAATACGATTTTTCGCGGTATTCCCACGGTTCGCCTTTAATCGTGAAGCGCAGATTTTCCAGTTTAAACTCGGCATCCGGGTCGTCGCACAGTTCGCCGTTCACGGTGACTTCTTCGTTGATGATCATGATGCGGCACAGTTTGCGCGAGCCAAAGCCCTGTTTGTGCAGAATACGCTCTAAATCCAGTTTCTTGGCCATGCGTTTGCCTATTTGAGATGCGTGTAGATGAAGGGCAGAACGATAGCGCTGAGTACGCCGTTCAGGCCCATCGCCATACTGGCGAAGGTGCCGGCTTCCTCGTTGACGCTAAAGGCGCGGGTGATGCCCAGCCCGTGCGCGCCGACGCCAATGGCGGTGCCGCGCATCCACCATGGTTTGATGCCGCAGGCGTTGAGGATGTACGGCGCCAGTATCGCGCCCAGCATACCGGTGATGACGGTGAACACGGCGGTGAGGGTGGGGGAGACGTGGATGCGTTCGGCAATGCCCATGGCGATAGGCGCAGTGACGGATTTGGCGTACATGCTGCCGACGATGTTCTTGCCCGCGCCCATGTATTTGGCAATCAGCACGGCACTGGCGATGGAGGCCGCGCTGCCGATGCCGAGTGCGAGCGTAATGGGGATGATCTTGCCGCGCAGTTTCTCAAAGCCGCGGTAGATAGGCACCGCAAGCGCCACGGTGGCGGTACCCAGCAGGAAATGCACGAACTGCGCGCCTTCGAAGTATTTCTCATAAGGCATGCCGATGAGTGAGATGCACACGGTGACCAGCAATACGGAGATGGCGACCGGATTGACCACAGGGTTGCGATTGGCCTTGACGTAAAATTTATAGCCGATCTGGTAACTGGCCAGCGTGAGTATCAGCGCAAACAGCGGGTCACCTGAAAGGTAGACCCAGATTTCCGAAATGGACAGGCGGTCATTCATCGTGCGTGGCCCTCCAGAACAGTCTAAGCACCAGGCCAGTGACGGCGATGGCCAGCACGACGCTGACAACAAGTGCGGTGGTAACCGCGAATGCGTGCGTTTTCAGATCGGGCAGGAACAGGATCACGCCAACAGAGGCGGGCACGAACAGCAGGCCAAGATGCTGGCGGAACGTGTCGGCCACCATGCCAAGCGGCTTGTTGACTTCACCCTTGAAAACCAGATAAACCACCAGCAGTATCAGCCCGATGACCGGACCGGGAATGTTGGGCAGCAGGAACTTGGAGACCAGTTCGCCCAAGCCTTGCCAGATGAAGATTTGTACCAAACCATCGATCATGCGTTTTTCCTTTGGTTGTTTAGCCTGATTGTAAAGGCTTTGGGTGAAATTTGAATGAAAGCACAAATAAAAATGCCCGCATGCGAATCATGCGGGCACTGGAATGGCAAAAACAGAACTAGTTTTTGGCGACCAAGTTATAGATTTTTGCACCGATGATACCGCCCAGGATAGGCGCGATCCAGAACAGCCACAGCTGCTGCAGGTAGATACCGCCAGCGAACACGGCCTGGCTGGTACTGCGTGCCGGGTTGACGGAAGTATTGGTGACCGGGATGCTGATCATGTGGATGAGTGCCAGTGTGAGGCCGATCGCAAGCGGTGCCAGACCGGCAGGTGCGCGGCTATCAGTGGCACCCATGATGATGAAGAGAAATGCTGCGGTCATCACCACCTCGCACACGAAAGCGGCGTGCAGCGCATAACCATGCGGTGAAGCCTCGCCATAGCCGTTAGAGGCAAAGCCGCCAAGTTCATAGCCTTCCACTCCACTGGCGATACAGTAGATGGTAGCTGCCGCCAGAATGCCGCCCACCACTTGCGCGATGATGTAATGCGGCAGTTCCGCCGCCTTGAAACGACCGCCGGCGACCAGGCCAATCGACACGGCTGGATTGAGATGACAGCCTGAAATGTGACCGATCGCATAAGCCATCGTGACCACCGTCAAACCAAAAGCCAGTGAAACACCCAAATAACCCAAGCCCAGATCCGGTATGCCAGCAGCTAGCACAGCGCTGCCGCAGCCACCCAATACCAGCCAGAAAGTCCCGATCAGTTCTGCAAGTGCACGTTTTGTTAATGACATTTGATGCCTCCTCGAAGTATGTTTTTAAATGTTTTGAATGAGTACTGCACGCGCCAATCTACGCCGATTTTTGGCGGGGTACAAGTGTATTTGCGATAGAATGCCAATATGACATTCAAACACATCACTTCTCGCGACAACCCGATTTTCAAACAGCTGAAAAGACTTGCGGACTCTGCCCGCGAGCGTAGCAAGGAAAACAAGACCTTGCTGGATGGTGTACATCTCATTGAATCTTACATGCAGACTTTTGGTGAGCCGTTGAGCTTGGTTATTCCCGAAGGAAAAAGCAGCGCCGAGGCCACGGCTTTGATGCAGCAGCTAGAGCATGTGAGTGCTGTGATGCTGCCGACCCTGATGTTTACCGAGCTGACGCCGGTAGCCAGCAGCACGGGGATTCTGGCGGTGATCGAGATTCCACAGATTGCACCGCCTGACAAGCCGCAATTCGCTTTGATGCTGGAGAATATTCAAGACCCCGGAAACTTGGGTAGCATGCTGCGCACCGCGCTGGGGGCAGGCGTCGATACTGTTTACTGTTCCAAAGGCTGTACGGATGTATGGTCGCCCAAGGCTTTGCGCGGCGGGCAGGGCGCGCAGTTTCATCTGGCAGTGGTCGAAAGCGCGGATTTGCCGCAAACCATGCAGGATTTCCCCGGGAATGTGTTTGCCACCACTTTGGATGGCGATTCTCTTTATACACTGGATTTAACCTCGCCTACCGCATTCGTGATTGGGAACGAAGGCGCTGGTTTGCAGGCCGAAACTGTCGCCGCTGCAACGCGCAAAGTCAGTATTCCCACAGATGTACGTCTGGAGTCACTCAATGCGGCGACAGCTGCAGCCATCTGTATGTTTGAGCGGAGGCGGCAAACTCACAAAAAATAATTGCAAACGATAATGATTATCATGTAGAATCATGTTTAAGAATTTGGAAACATGAGGAAGCATGTATATGAGTACCCGGTATAAATACCTGACCTTGGTGGTAATGGCGGCGTGTGCGCAAATGGCGCAGGCTGAGGATGTTGCGGCAGATCGGACGCTTAATTTGGCATTGAACGTGCCGCGCGTGGATGTGATTGGCAGTCAATCGGAATGGTTCGCCACGCCGAGCTCTGCCACCGTGGTGAGTAATGAGGAGCTGGAAACCAGTCATGTGATGACGACCAGCGAAGCGCTACGCAAAGTGCCAGGTGTAGTGACCCGCGACGAAGAGGGCATGGGCATGCGCCCAAATATCAGTATCCGCGGCTTGAACCCAACCCGTTCCACCAAGATCCTGCTGCTGGAAGATGGTATTCCTTTGGCTTATGCGCCTTATGGCGACAACGCTAGCTACTATTACCCGACGATTGATCGCTTCTCCTCGATTGAGGTGCTGAAAGGCGCGAACCAGATCAAATTCGGCCCGCAAACCATCGGTGGCGTCATCAACCACATCACGCCTAACGCGCCGGAGAAGTTTGGCGGACATGTCAGCGTGACAGCGGGTAATCGTGACTATGTCAACACCAAGGTTAACGTGGGTGGCAGCGGCATGCTGCTCGACTATACGCACAAGCAGGGCGAGGGTGCGCGCGACAATACCGAGCATAATGTGGATGATCTGAACTTCAAGGTCACCAAAGCAATCAGCGACGACCATGCGCTGACCTTGCGCGCCAACTATTTCAGCGAGGATTCACAAGTCAGCTACACCGGCCTGACGCGCGCCGAGTACAACAATTTTGGCGGCGAGTACAACCCGTTCAAGCATGATGATTTCGAGATCACCCGCTACGGCACCTCGCTCACGCACGATTGGCAAATCAACACTAATGCCTTGCTGACCACCAATGTGTATTACAGCCATTTCGACCGCGACTGGTGGCGGCAGCAAAGCAACTCATCCGCAGGTAACATTGCCGCAGGGGCAGGTTGTGCTGCAGTCGGTGCCGGGCGCATCGTTGGCTTGAGAGTAGATACCGATACCTGCCTGGGCAACCAGGGCCGTTTGCGCACCTATGAAACCTATGGCGTGGAACCACGCCTGAGCTTGAATCACGGCTTGGGTTTGCTGGAGGTGGGCGTGAAAGCGCACTATGAAGATCAATATCGCAGGCAAAAAAATGGCACTTCACCCGCCGCGCGTACGGGAACGTTGGCGGAAAACAATGCGCGTGAGACGAACGCTTATTCCGGTTTTGTCAGCAACAGGTTTGACATCGGCGACTTTAGCATCACCCCGGCTGTCCGTTACGAACATGTGGAAAACAAGCGCAAGAACCGCCTGACGGGCGCGCAAGGCGAAGCCACGTTGCATGAATGGGTGCCGGGCATCTCTTTTGCCTATACGCCGAACGCGCAATATACCTTCTTCGCTGGGGTGCACGAGGGCTTTGCGCCGCCAAGAACCGAGGATTTAATTTCCAACACAGGCGGTTCCGTGGATGTGGATGCGGAAGAATCCACCAACTACGAAGTGGGCTTCCGTGCCCAGCCAAGCAAGCAGTTCAGCCTGGAGACGACGGCGTTCTACAATGATTTCGACAATCTCATCGCTGTAGGTTCGGTGGCCAGCAACGTGGCGTTATCACAAGGCAAAGCCACGTTTGCGGGTCTGGAGCTTTTGGGCCGTTACGAGTTTGACAACGGCATTTACACGCGCGTGGCTTACACCTGGTTGCCGGTGGCAGAGCAGGATTCTTCGTTCCGGCGTGTAGATAATAATGCGATCGTAGGTGGTAGCAAGTCTGGCAATCGCCAGCCATATGCACCCAAAAACACGGTGACCGCAGCCTTGGGTTACAAGGTAGGTAACTGGGATGCCATGATCGAGGCGGTGCATGTGGGCAGGCAGTATGCCGATTTTGCCGAAACCAAAGCGGTGGATGCAACCGGCCAGTTTGGCGAGATTTCCAGTTACACCATTTACAACGCCGCGGTGAACTACAAATTGTCTGAATACAAAACCACCCTGTTTTTAGTGGGCAAAAACATTTTCGATAAGGATTACATTGTAGACCGCACACGTGGCATCCTGACTGGCATGCCGGCGCTCATCCAACTTGGGGCAAGGTACGATTTTTAGGCACATTTGACAGTTCCCAGTTCGCAATCGCCCAGCGCCACACTTCATCCAGTGTGGCGTTTTTCATTTCTGCCGGTGGTTGCTGGCCTAAAAAATTCAGTGCTTCAAACACAAGGCTGGGCGCGGCTTCTGGTTTAATGGCTTTTGCCAGTGTTTGCTTGCTGAGTTTTTCACCATTCGCATTCACTGCTACCGGCACATGCGCATAATGCGGTGTTGGATAAGCAAGCAAGCGTTGTAGATAGATTTGCCGTGGGGTGGAATCGAGCAGATCTGCACCACGCACGACATGCGTTACGCCCTGTTCGGCGTCATCCACGACCACTGCAAGCTGGTAGGCAAACAAGCCGTCCGCACGTTTGACGACAAAATCGCCAATATCACGCGCCAGATTTTGCGTGATTTCACCTTGAATCGCATCGAAGAACGTGATGTTTTCATCTAAAACCATTGCCCTGAAAGCTGCATGGATATTAGCTTCCGGGGCATGCGCCAAACATGTGCGCGGATAAATCGCGCCCTCAATACCACTGCTTGTCGCGGAATCCACAATCTCTTTTCGGCTGCAGGTACACGGGTAAATCACGCCTTGATTTTTTAAGGTTTGTAGCGCGTCCTCATACAAGTCCGCGCGTTGACTTTGATAGACAATTTTACCATCCCATTCAAATCCATAGGCCTGCAAGGCGCTTAGAATAAGGCTTGCAGCGCCTTGCATTTCGCGCGGTTTGTCCAGGTCTTCCATACGCACCAGCCATTTCCCGCCGTTGGCTTTGGCGTCGCAGTAGCTGGCGACGGCAGCGATTAAGCTACCAAAGTGCAAAGGCCCGGTGGGTGATGGGGCAAACCTACCGACGTAGCTAGTGGATGGGCTGTGCATACGGCGGAATATGCCAGTTCTGTAATTGTCCGCCGAGCAATTGCAGGTGGCATTGCAGGCGCTCGTCACCGCTGGCACTCACTTCAAAGCTATAGTGCCGCATAATCTGCAGATGGCCGCGTGGGTCGCGCCCCAGCCCAAGGCGGGTGCAGGCCACAGTTTCGTCCAGCAGTTGCAAGTGGCAGCGCTTTGCAAGCTGGCGGCCGATGTTGATGGCGACTTCGCGCTTGGCGATGCTGTCCAGCCAGAACCAGGCCAGCAGTGCCAGTAGTATTAGTAATAGAATTTCAAACATGATGGGCAGGTTTTAAAACGGACTGGAAATTATAATAAATGATGATATTATTCAAATAATTATACGGTAGAATTCGAGTGATATTTGAGTCTATGTTTCTATGACGATACAAGAGCGCGAACAACATGCACTGGAAGTATATCTGAAGCTGCTGAAAAGCAAAGGCTTTGGCCCCGATACCTTCGCGCCGCGTGTGGAGTTCCTGAATCATCTGATGCCATTGCTGGCGAATAAGCCCCAGGTTGGTGCAGAATATCGCAAGGTAGTTGAGACGCTGATGGATAGCGTGACTAAAGAGGATTGGCCGGAAAGTCTGGTGGTGGCTCGAGAGTATTTCCCGTTCTGGATCAATGACCTCAAGGCCGTGACGCTGTTAAGCAAAGTGGTGACGGAAGATGCGTTGCCGATAGACTGGAAGCCGATCCATGTTGAGCTGTCTCAGTTATGGAATACGGTAGATCAGGAAAAATTTGGCACGGCTGAAGCCTGGGCGATCAAAGCTTACACCAAAGCATTGCGTAACGAGAATGCCGAACAGACCTTGATAGATACCCGTCTCAAATTGGTCAAGATTCTATTGGTGCGCATCAAGGATGCCCCAGTGAAAGACAACAAGGCTTTTCGTGTCGCCGTGGATGCAACGTTGCCTTTATTTGAACTCAAAAAGAATCGCCGCCTCTTCCTAGCGGTGGTGCGTGAGTTTTTCCATTTCTGGTCGGGCAACCCGGATGCGGAAAAATTTATCCTGAACAGCCACACTGTTAGCATGGTATAAATGCACCAGAATGGTGCTATGCACGCACCATGGCACTATTTATGTGCATTTTATGACTATCTGAAAAAATCACTTCTTTTAAAATCAATTGGTTAATTCTGGCTTGTTTTTTGCTGAATAAATTCCGCATTTATAATCATTTTTAGAGTGCTAGCAAATAGCAAACGGAGGAGTGGATGGAAGCACAGTTGACAGGCCTGATTTCGGCCGGGGATGTATTGTTTGTGTTGCTGGGCGCTATCATGGTGCTGGCGATGCATGGCGGGTTTGCGTTTCTGGAGTTGGGCACGGTCAGGCACAAGAACCAGGTGAACGCGCTGGTCAAGATTATGGTAGATTTCTCGGTTTCTACCATCGCTTATTTTTTCATCGGTTACAGCATCGCTTACGGTGTAGATTTCTTGCGCGGTGCAGAGACGTTAGCCGCAAAGAACGGCTATGATCTGGTCAAATTCTTTTTCCTGCTGACGTTTGCGGCGGCAATCCCGGCCATCGTTTCCGGTGGTATCGCCGAGCGCGCCAAGTTCAATCCACAACTGGCAGCTACGTTTATCGTGGTGGGCTTTGTCTATCCTTTCTTTGAGGGCATTGCTTGGAACGGTCATTATGGTTTTCAGGAAATGCTGGAAGCTAACTTCGGCGCCAAGTTCCGCGATTTTGCCGGTTCCGTGGTCGTGCATGCCATGGGTGGGTGGATTGCCCTGCCAGCGGTAATTCTGCTGGGTGCGCGTAACGGGCGTTACAGCAAGGATGGCCGCCTGCATGCTTATCCGCCTTCCAACATCCCGTTCCTCGCTTTGGGCGCATGGATGCTGACAGTGGGCTGGTTTGGCTTTAATGTCATGTCCGCCCAGAGTATTCAAGGCATCTCCGGCCTGGTGGCGGTGAATTCCCTGATGGCGATGGTGGGCGGCACATTGGCGGCTTTGGTGATAGGCAAGAACGACCCCGGTTTTGTACACAACGGCCCGCTGGCAGGTCTGGTGGCAGTGTGCGCGGGCTCGGACATCATGCACCCGCTAGGTGCGCTGGCTACCGGTGCGGTGGCGGGCGGGATTTTTGTATATGCGTTCAACATGACGCAAAGCAAGCTCAAAATTGACGATGTGCTGGGCGTGTGGCCGCTGCATGGCCTGTGCGGTGCCTGGGGTGGCATTGCGGCGGGTATTTTTGGCGCAAAAGCGCTGGGTGGTGTTGGCGGTGTGGCGTTCATGTCGCAACTGGCAGGCACACTCACCGGGGTTGCCATCGCTCTGGTTGCCGGTATCGTGGTTTATGGCTTGCTGAAAAAGCTGGTAGGCCTTCGGCTGGATGCGGAAGAAGAGTTCAATGGTGCGGATTTGAGCATCCACAAGATCAACTCTACCGCGGAAGACTAGGCGAAAACTCCTGCAAAAAGCCCGCGCTTGCGGGCTTTTTGTATTTTAGGCCGCGCGTTTGGCCTCGAAGGGGTGAGAGGTGTTCTTGTAGTTCGCTAACAGCGTATCGATCTTTGGCTCGCCATTCACGGCATTTTTGATGGCCTGTTTCGTAGCTTCGTAATTCCAGTCCTGCACCCGTTCATCCATGTCAGCACGCGTACTGATATAGACGCCGACGCAAATGAATATGTTCTCGGCTTCCTCTTTGGGAATCGTGCCGTCCGCTACAGAATCCATCACCGCCATGGCCACGCCGCGTTGTGCAGGACCGAACATCTGTACGGCCTGTTTCTCGTTTTTGATCGTGACCTTGTTGAACATCACGGTGGCAGGCTTGACCATCATATTGGGCGCGACGATGGCTAGCAATCCGTTGGCGCCATGCTTCTGGTCAGTCAGTGTCCGGCAGAACGCTTCTTCTGCATAACTGCCACGCGGCCCCATCACTAAATCGATATGCGCCACATTGCGCAGGTCAGGGCAATTCTCCAAACCTGGGCGATTTTCAACCACAAGTGCTTCACCCACCAATACACGATCAATTTTGGCCATTTAATGTTCCTCCTTCTCCATTGTTGTTAGGGAACCTCTACTGTTGATATAGACTGCGCCTGACGTGAAAAGTGCCCGGTCATGCTACACTAAAGCATGTCAAATTTTCACGTCATCATCCCTGCGGCCGGTGTGGGCAATCGCATGGCCAATGTGCTTCCCAAGCAATATATCGCGCTGGCGGGCAAGCCCTTGGTGGCGCATGTCATCAACACCTTTTTCAATCACCCGATGATTACCAGCATTCATCTGGCACTGAGCCCAGACGACCAGTTCTGGCGGACGTTGACACTGAACCCTGACAGCAAACTGCGGCTGCATTACACGGGTGGCGCTTCGCGCAGTGAGACGGTGCTGAACACCTTGAACGTTATCGAAGCAGACAGTGATGACTGGGTGCTGGTACATGATGCCGCCCGGCCAGGGCTGACCGCTGAAGCATTGACCCGGCTGCTGAGTACTTTGCAGGATGATGTGGTGGGCGGGCTGCTGGCTTTGCCGGTGGCGGATACGCTCAAGTTGTCGCAAACCGACAACCGAGTAAGGAGTACGGTCTCACGGGAGAACCTGTGGCGTGCGCAGACACCGCAAATGTTCCGTTTTGCGACATTGCATCAGGCTTTGAGTCAATTTGCAGGTACGCCAACCGATGAGTCAGAAGCGGTCGAGGCGCTAGGTTTGCAGCCCAGGCTGGTGGAAGGCGAACTGCGCAATCTCAAAGTCACTTATCCGCAGGATCTGGCTTTGCTGGAGACCTTGTTTGCAGCAGACAACACGAAAGGTAATGCATGAGTTCAGGTTTGAGAATAGGCCATGGGTTTGATGTGCATGCGCTGGTTGCTGGGCGCAAATGCATCATCGGCGGGGTAGGTGTTCCGCATGACAAAGGCTTGGACGGGCATTCCGATGCGGATGTGTTGCTGCACGCGATCTGTGATGCCTTGCTGGGCGCGGCTGCGTTGGGTGACATCGGCAAGCATTTTCCGCCTACCGATATGCGCTATAAGGGTATCGATTCGCGCGCGCTGTTGCGGCATGTTGTTAGTTTGCTCAAGGATAACGGTTTTCGCGTCAATAACATCGATGCCACTGTCATCTGCGAAGCGCCTAAACTTAGTCCGCATACGTCGCAGATGTGCGCCAATATCGCTACGGACTGTGGCGTAAGTATCGGCCAGATCAACGTCAAGGCCACGACGACCGAGAAACTGGGGTTCACTGGCCGCAAGGAAGGCATCGCCGCCGAGGCAGTGTGTACGATCATCTCTGCTGAATAATCATGTTCCGCTGGTTCGAGCGCCTAGTCAGCCCTTTTCCTGAGACCCTGATCCAGGCGCCGCCCAAACGTTTCTGGCCGTTCGTGTGGGCGGCCACGCGCGGCATGCGGCCATATATTGTGGTGATGGGCTCGCTCACCGCATTGATCGGCGCGTTCGAAGCTTTCCTGTATGCCATGATGGGCGGCGTGGTGGACTGGCTCAGCCGTATCCCGCGCGAAACATTTTGGCAGCAGCAGACAGGCTATCTCACGGCGATAGCGCTGCTGTTGTTAGGCAGCACCTTAATTGTGTTTGTTCAGACGCTCACCAAACACCAAACTCTGGCGGGCAATTTCCCCATGCGCAACCGCTGGGTGTTCCATCGCCTGATGCTGAACCAGTCGCTCAGCTTTTATCAGGACGAGTTCGCCGGCCGCGTGGCTACCAAGGTGATGCAGACTGCGCTCGCCGTGCGCGATTTCTGGTTCATCATCGCCGACATCATGGTGTATGTGCTGATCTATTTCGCCACCATGGTTTCTGTTGCGGCCAGTTTCGATGCACGCATCATGTGGCCGTTCTTGTTCTGGATATTCCTCTACGGCAGCGCGTTGGTCTATTTTGTGCCTCGCCTGAGCAAGGTCTCGCAGCGGCAGGCTGACGCCCGCGCGATGATGACTGGTCGCATCAGCGATGCTTACACCAACATCAGTACGGTCAAGCTTTTCAGCCATGCCGGGCGCGAGGCCGAATACGCCCAAGGCGCGATGCATGAATTCCTGAACACCGTCCATCAGCAGATGCGCCTGGTGAGTTGGGCAGAAGTCATCAACCACTTTTTGAGCATGTGCCTGGTGCTTACCAGCACCGGCGCGGCGCTGTGGCTGTGGAGCCAAAGGGAAGTGACCGTGGGTGCGGTGGCGGCAGTGGCTGCCATGGCGATACGCCTCAACGGTATCTCGCACTGGGTGATGTGGGAGACGACTTCACTGTATGAAAATGTGGGCACTGTGCTGGATGGCATCAACACGCTGGCGCAGCAGCACAGCATCGTCGATGCGCCAGATGCTAAAGCATTGCAGGTACGGCAAGGGCATGTCGCCTTTCGGCAAGTCGATTTTTCCTATGGCTCGCAACGCCAGATTCTAAGAGGCTTCCAGCTCGATATTCAGCCCGGCGAGAAGGTCGGTCTGGTCGGCCGCTCCGGTGCGGGGAAATCCACCATCGTCAATTTGCTGCTGCGCTTTTACGATGTGCAAGGCGGGCAGATTCTGATTGACGGGCAGGATATCAAAGCCGTGACGCAGAACAGCCTGCGCGCGCAAATTGGTATGGTCACACAGGATACTTCCTTACTGCATCGTAGCGTGCGCGAGAACATTGTCTATGGCCGCCCCGACGCCACGGAGGAAGAAATCATTTCCGCCGCCAAACGCGCTGAAGCGCACGATTTCATCATGCAGCTGCGCGATGCCAAAGGCCGCACCGGCTATGATGCACACGTCGGCGAGCGCGGTGTCAAGCTCTCCGGCGGGCAACGCCAGCGCATCGCCATCGCCCGCGTCATGCTGAAAGATGCGCCGATACTGATTCTGGATGAAGCCACCAGTGCGCTGGATAGCGAGGTGGAAGCGGTGATCCAGCAAAGTTTGTATCAGCTGATGGAAGGCAAGACCGTGGTCGCCATCGCGCATCGCCTTTCCACCATTGCCGCGATGGATAGACTCATCGTGCTGGATGACGGCAAAATCGTGGAGCAGGGCACACATAAGCAGCTGCTGGCGCAAAAAGGGTTGTACGCATCGCTTTGGACAAGGCAAAGTGGCGGGTTTTTGGCTGAGGATTAGCTATACATTCTCTCTCCCTTGATGGGAGAGAGTTAGAGAGAGGGTGAATGCTTGTATTTTCACCAAGAGCCGGGGTTGCCCGGCGGCAAGATACTTTTTCTTGCTTCGCCAAGTATAAAGTATCCAAAAAGAAGGCGACCCCGCTGCCGTTTTTCTCCTTCGGTCTTAGCGCAACGCTGGTACGCCTGCGAAACTCGCGCTTTCAGCGCTTAAACAGTCGTGGCTCCGGCCGCTTCGCATAACCTGAAGGTTAGCCTACGCCGCAACAGGCTGCTTTCGCAGCCTTGGTTGTCGCCGTTTCACGCTGCTTATGCTCAAGCCTTAGGCGCGGCAAGGGGATGAAAACCCGCTAAGCATCACCGTCATTCTGAATGAAGTGAAGAATCCAGTGCGGCTACCGTTAGCCATTTTGTTTCTTCACGATTTACTTATCGGTTGCCGCATTTTTTGACCACGACGCACGCGCATGTTTGCCTTCACCTTTTGAAAGGTTCTTTCTTTCAATAAATTGGTCTTCAAATTTAAAATCTTCGGTTATTTTTACTATTAACAGTTTATTGAAGTTACCAGCAAGTTTAACTTGAACTTGCTCCCCATTCTTTTCTGGAGAAATAGTTTTGGGTCTTAGGAAGCTAAAGCGGATTTTTTCTTAATAATTTGAGTATTTCAAGGTACATATTAACAGCCCTATGATTAAAGCGAAACTCAGTCTCTTTCAGGTGCAAATAGAACGTATGCTTAG
>Ga0233425_10002397_pt1 | contig 37134 bp, 28 predicted proteins | sample Watercolumn_Towu_2_FD_181712 | JGI IMG/M metagenome (GOLD analysis project Ga0233425, IMG submission 181712) | Freshwater microbial communities from Lake Towuti, South Sulawesi, Indonesia - Watercolumn_Towuti2014_140_MG | ecosystem: Environmental > Aquatic > Freshwater > Lake | place... | reverse complement strand
AAACCAATTTTCTGCCGAGCTGACTATTTGTTTGGAAAGGTACTGTTCAGGCGGCTGAAATCGATTAGAAACCGCCTGTGTTTGCACTAAAAAATAGAAATGCCGTCTGTTTGCGCAAAAACAAGGTCATTGTCTTCGGTTGAGTGCTAAAAGCCCAATTTCTCGAGCTGACAAACCTATAACCTTGTGTAAAACATATTATTAAGAAGAAAGCGCAACAAAACCCTACAAGGGCGTTATGCTAGTTCCGGATAATTGACAACAAGTCCTCTGCTGTGATAGGAATGAGTCGCCACAACACATTCAAACACACCAGAGGACAAAGACATGATAACTGAATTTGAAGACTTTTGCACATGGGTATTTTGCGTGGTAGATGACATTAGGAAACAAATCTCTCCTTTCTTCAAAAGGCCAGGGCCTGCGCCGGAATGCTCAGACAGCGAATTGATCGCCATGGCTTTGATTGGCGAATGTCGCGGTTGGCACATGGAGACTGAATTGCTCAGTTGTTGGAAAGAGTATCGTGGCATGTTTCCGCATATTCCTTCGCAAAGCCGTTTCAATCGGCGACGCCGGAACTTGATGCAAGCTTTCAATCTGATCCGCCAAGTCATTCTGCGCAGTATGGATTTGAGCATGGATCGGCAGTGTATTATCGACAGTCTGCCTACTCCGGTGGTTCAATTCCATCTGGTGCCCGGCTCAACAGGAGATTGGCGAGCCTTTGGAGCCACCTTCGGCAAGGTTCCGACTAAAAAGCAGACCATTTTTGGCTACCGCCTGCACCTGCTCATCGCCATGGGCGGTCTCATCCTAGACTTCGAACTCACACCAGCCAATACACCTGACCTGGAAGCCGGTTTCGAATTGCTCAGCCAACATACCAACCTGGAAGTGCTGGGAGATAAGGCTTACATCAGTACAGAGAAAGCTGCTGAATTATGGACTCAAAATCGAATCCGGCTACGTACTTTGTCTCGCAGAAATCAGAAGATCCAGCCTTCACCTTTTTATCAGCATCTCCACAATGCCATTCGCCAGCTCATCGAAACAGTCAATGGCCAGTTATCCGATCAGTTCGCAATTGAAAAGAACTATGCCCATTCCTTCTGGGGCTTGTGTACTCGCCTGATTAGCAAATTGACCGCACATACTTTGTGCATTTATATCAACCGCTTGCTAGAAAAGCCTGATTTCCTTCAGATCAAAGCCTTGGCTTTCCCAAACTAGCATAACGCCCTAATAAGAATCTGAGCCGATAAACAAGGCAAGGCAAGTGAACCGGTTGCCAACTTGGCACATTCTTCCCGCAGCGAGGGCAAATACGTTTCATGGATCACTCAATGATCACTCAATGATCACTCATGGGAATAAAGCGATTCTCTGGAACTATTTCTTGGGTGGGAGCAAACTATCCCAGAAATAGAATTTAGCTTTCTGGAATATATTCATCCCGCTTGGTATAGCGCTCTTGTGGGCGGAATCTGCATTTCGGCTACGCTCACTCCTCATATTTATCACGCCAATTTCCCCCAACAACCATAAGAATGGATCCAAAACACCAATGGGTTCATAGGGGGTTCGGTTCACAGGATCCGGGAGACGCCCAAGAGCAGAGCAAGAATAATAACGAACTTTCTCAAATTGGGCTTGTAAGTCTCTGACAAAATTACCCAATCCATTCTCAATTAAGAATTTATCAACCAAGGTATTTATCGCATCCTCTTCAGAAGAAATCAAAGGATCAGTAAGCATTATTCTAGATGCCGCAGGGCGTCCAATTCGGTCTTCAAGATCAAGCGCATCGGTTTTCAAGACGATAACTGCGATGGGTATTCCAATTTTTTTGTTACGTGTAAACTTGACGCTTGACTCAATCACATTCATCATGCGCTCATAGGCACTCATTACATTGAGTGAACTTGGGCGTATTGATCCCTTAATTTTTTCAATTTCTGCCTCATGCTCTTGAACAAATTGTTCTATCGAAAAAGGGTCAATGATAAATATCAGGCCATGAATATAGCGAAAGTATGTCTGCAATACCGTATTCCTTTCATCGCTATATGCTTCACCAGCAGCGTCATAGATATAAACGATCCGACCAATCATGTCTCGGGGTTTTTTAATGGCTAAGTTATAAGCCTGGGGCACGATATTCGTGGTTTTTACCAATTCAGTTCCACTAGATAGCCTCTTCACATTGCTTTGATAATCCAGTTCATGTTTTTCATCGGGGAACGATACTTTGATACCGTGCGTATTTGCGTAGTTCTCAATGAACTGGTTAGTTGCCATAATAATATAGTTCGACTTTCCTGCCGATGGTCCGCCAATAACAGGGATATGAACATTAATCATGCGGCCGATATCTTTGTTCATGGGCGTCTTGCAGGTAGGGCACCTACGAATGATATCTTTACGGCCAAGGACATCCAGCGTAGGTAATTGAATCTGGCATTTTTCGCATTTATGATGGAATACGCCATAAACGCTTGGCCATAACCTGGAATGTTCTGTTGCACACCGAGGACATATATATATTGGGATCATCATGTGCGCATGGCAATCTGGGCAACGAAAAAAAATCTTATTCACATTCCCATAAATATAATTAAACCCAGAAAGGAGTGCCATCAGGATTCCACTAATACTTGCCCATACAATTAATAAAATGAATTGAAGGAACATGAAGATGACAACAATTGCCATCGCTGATATGTATTGAAAAAAGCCAGCAACATAACACCCTATAACGAGCGTCCACAACCAAAATTTCAGCACTTTGTTAACTTGATATTGGGCTCTTAATTTAAAATCACTGCCTTTACTGAACCACCAACGTGCCGTAATATCAGTTTTTGCAAAAATGTGAGTCCAAACAAAACTGATTACTCGCCATCCTTTATCGAATGCATATATTAAACTTGCCGGTTGCGGTTCATATAGTTTCATAGTAGTTACTCCCAATGGTATATTTTACGATAGGTAGGATTAAGGAAACTTGTGAGCCTCCACTAAAACTTCAAAGAAGTTCTTAATTCCCACAACTAATCCTGATACTATGCCAGCAAGAGCTACTGCCCCTATTATGGCGAGGCCGACAGCAGCAATAGCGCTGATTAACAAGGAAACAACATAGATTACGATGGCTGCAACAACTACTATAGCTACTAGGTAAAATATGATTCTTTCCATAACACTCTCCTAGATTAGAGATTATGTGGTTTCGCAAGTTGAGAGAAACTTATCAAGCAAAGCCTCAAATATCGTGACATGTGCCATCCTCTTTAGTGCTTTTGCCTCTGGAAAATTCCTAAAATGCGTTCCTTTGGAGGAAACAAGATTGGGCGTAGAATGGCATACCACCGTCTGTCACGGGCAAGACGATCTAAATTCTCAAGTGTTTTTTTTGTCCCTTTTTGATCAACGATCTCCAATAGTACCGGAGAGAGCGTTATGAAGAAACTAGCGGCTAAATATTGTCTATCCTGCAGGCTCGTGAACGACTCTTCAAACCAGAAATTGAGAATGTTTAATATATCGTTTGCTCGATCCTCTTTCAGAAATAACTTTCCCAAATTATCCCAGTACAGATCCCAAAAAATGGAGTCGTGATTAACGGTGTACACCGAGCGCAGCATGTCAGCATGTGCCTCAGGTGTGACGCCTTTTTCAAAGAATCGAGAGATTAACTTCCCTGCTTCTACCTCGTAGCCTTGAGGGGAAAGACGAGATAGCCAATTATATGAAGTTTCGATAGATTTGCTCGTAAACCGTCCTATAGTCATGGCTAACGATCCTCCTATCATTGCTTGTTGCTCAAGATTCAAGTGAGGGTGTTCACAGTATTTTTCATAAAGTGGCGTTTCCTCTGATGAAAGCCTCTTCAAGCTTATCCCCGTGAAGTATCCTGGTATCAATTTATTAAGGTTTTTTTCACTTAGGTAACCAGAAAGTGTTGGATGACCGAGAACACTCTGTGCCAGTGATTGTTTTGGATTTTGTGGTTGTGACCAAGCAACTGTAAGTCCTTCTTCCAATAAGGTAGTTCGTTGAATGGTATCGTTTGTTTGGCGAAGCCATTCCTCTAAACTACGAATAATATTTGTGGGGGCGCAGCGATAAATATCACGTCTCATCTCATAACCTATTATCGTCGGTATTGCTGTTATAACTTGACGACGATAGGGCATTCTTCCTTCAAGGGATAAGTCCTTTACCATTTCATAGTAGAGCCATTCAAATACCAGTTTTTGACTGTTCGCTGTCTTCCAGGCGAGGCCATTATTTATTAAAAACCCCTGCTCTTGGCTTGTGGCAGATACAATAACTCGAAGGGCTGTCTCGATTTCGGGTGAGGGGCGATCCTGTGTTGGATCGCTTGATGAGCGCGAGAGACCATCGAATGTAAGTTTTAATAAAGGTGTCAAATAAGTCTTGGATCGAGTATCAAAACGCATCAATGGAACAAAATTCATCCAAAGATTAGTAATCATAGAGAGAGTGGCGTTCTCGAGTCGCGATAGAAATCCGGTCAGGCTTTCCGAACGATTTATGGCTCCGACCAGGACATCGTTGTCGTAAATATCTTTCAGGGTCGAGGAAATTGTTCGAGAGAAATCACCTTTATCTTTCAGTATCATGGCAATAAGCAATGAGACTCCAATAACAGCGTGAGTGGTATAGTCTGTAGAAAATCTCTTATATAATCTCAATCCTTTTTGATAAAGAGCCAGTATTTCCGCTGTGGGAAAATCAATTATCCCCTTCTCGATCATATTCAAGGATGCTGTAAGATCATCTAAATCTACCTGTTCTATACTTTCTTTTCCCCCTAGGCTGTCGAAAAAATTACCGATCGTTTGCTGAACATCATTATCGGTGATCGGTTTCCTCCTTTCGCGCACATATTCTATTTGTTTGGTAAAGGCATCGAAAACCCCAGACATTGTCTGTAGGTTTGGCTTTGGATAGGCATTGCAAAGTTCGAAGAGGTCCAGTAACTTGGCCTCAAAGAGCTCAGGGGTGAAATTCTCCCTCACGTAACTTGCGTAAAGAGAGTCCGGAACATTACTAATCTGTCCATTATTTGCATTCAGAACAGTATAAGATATATACTCGTCAGGAGAGAAACGAAAGCGAGAATCGGCTGTCGTTCCAGTGATAATGAATGGCGCTTGATAAGGGTCCTGATGGTAAGTAGCAAAAGATAATAAAGAACGATAATTGTTAGGAAGTGCAAATGTTATTGCCACAATCCATAAAGCGATATTCTCATTGGTATCCAATATTATGATTGGCCTTTTAAGTTGGCCGAATTGAACCACTGCGCTAAGTAATCTATAGAACCATTCCTCTCTCTTTCCTTGGCCGATAAAGGACCAAATGTCGTTTTCTTTTATATAAGACGGTCTACTCAACGAAAACGGTTCCACCGGAATTTCCAACCGGGAGGAGGAATCTTCTCTTTTCCAAAAAGGATGCTTCCAATAAAAAATGGGAGGGTATTCTGCAAAGTCATCAGGGGAGGTTAGGATTGTATGGGCAAAGAAATTTCCCGGTCTACCGTTATCATCGGTTCCGCATGATTGGATAGAGGACAATAGACATTTTTCTCGATTAAGATAATCGTAGCGCAATGCAATGGGATGGCTAACCAAATCTTTCTCATCCAAAGATGGGGGAATTCGATAAGCAATGATGCTATTTATTGCTTTTAATTCCTCTGCCTTTATACCGGACGACATCGCCTTACATTGGAAACCGGCGCCTCCGGAAGTCCCCAAAGTACAAGACGTGTAATAGTGCTGTAGCATTGCCATGTTCACCGTCCTTTTCGCCCTTTAACCAAATTTAGTTTGTAGAGAATCCATAAAAATGGGTCTTCCACCCGGATCGGAGAAACAGTTTCTATGTTTCCTTTTTTATCGGGCGGGCGCCCGAGAGAAGAAGTTCCGAAATATTGGTAGTTGCGGAAGCCAGAATCGACGCGGCCGGGCAACCCGCCTTTCCAAGCCTGTAGATAGCTCCATATTTCTGCATGAACGGATTGCGCATCAGCCAAATTAAATGAGCCAAAATGCTCGCCTGTATGCCTGAGTTCAGAACTGGGATCAAGTATCGGAAATAGCGCATCCACTTTCGAAAGGACAAAAGCTACTGGGGTTGATACCTTAACAGTTGCCGAGACTTGATGCTGGCGCTCGAATAATTCACGTAAGCGCTCCACGATATAAGTGGGTTCTGCAAGAGGCAATTTGGGAGGCAGTGCTTCAATCGGCAGTTTCTCTCTCACCGAATCAATCTGAAGGGGGTCAAGGAGGAAGACTATTCCCGAAGCATAGCCGATGTAACGCGCCTCGGAAGACATAATATCTAGATTCTGCATATCCTCACCTGCGGAATCGAAGAAGCTGAGATTGATCGCCCGGGTTCTATTCCCCTCCTGAAATGTAAGCCGAAATACCATTGGCATTTTGACAGTAGAATCCACTGTGGCCGAGACTGTACCAGCAATTAGAGTCTTCTTAGCAAAAAGCGGCGTACGATAATCCCTTTCGAACCTTTCTCGTGTATCATCCCCCAGCATACGTAGAGAAAAGTTGAATTCCTGCCCCACTTCGTTCTCCAAACGATGAACCAATGTCGCAATATAATGCCCTTTCCCTGTTTCCCGTCCACCGATAATTGCGATTATATGATCATCTATCATCCCCGCATCGTGTGACAATTCAAAATGACAATGCGGACAAATGCGTTTTGTGCTTTCTTTCTGGCAAAGATCACAGGTCGCGGAAAGGTTGTTTTTCATCCGACTGGCGTTCCAAGAAGTGTTCTTTTTCTCGAAGACATGACTCAATGGAGGCGGTATGCGCATATTCCGTAAACGTGAGTAAACCTCATCGTTCTCTTTCCGACAATGTGGGTTGATGCAACGAAACTTAACTTCCCCCCCTGAAAACTCTTCAAAACAAAACGGACAGGTTATTTTATTCATACGATTCAATTGGCTAATTCGAGTTTATTAATTGCCGGTCGTAATAGTCTTACAAACTCATAGTTCGCGTCGTCCTCAAGAAACAACGCCACATACCCACGTTTTCTGCGCTCTGCATTCTGTAAAGGGAAATCAACAGTATCGTGGTCAATCTCAAAAGCCGGGACTCTCAATATCACTTCTCCATCTTTCTTCTCGATCGGCGGGGCTATTCGCTTATAAACCAACAACGTTGCCGGAAATGTTCCCTTTCCTTTTAACGAAAGATGCAATTTGTAATCTTTCCCGCGCCATGTTTTCTTTAATTCGTATCCCGCTTCAATTCGATTGCGGATGGGAATATGCTTCCGAGCGCCTGGCGTCTCGGCAGAGGCAATGATCTTTTCGTCCCCCTGTCCTAAAACCGCAAATACACATACGTAATAGTCTTCATTCTGGGAAGGATTGAGAATGTCAAAATGTCCGCGTATATCGTACTCGGAACGAGTCAGGTTGTGCGTGATTGTATCTAATGCGTCTACCGCTGGCCATCCATGATGACTATAAGCGATAATAACCTCGCGACACTTTGAAGGCCAATTCCACTGGAGGCGCAAGGCATGACCATAATTCTGGGCGCTTATATTTGTAACATCCTCACTCGAAACGTATTTGTATCCTTTGCCAACATACGCCATTCCCTGAAAAAGCACGACCGGCACATAATAATAAGAACCGGCCTGTTTCAACTCATCGTGTACTTTGCCTTGGCTTGACTTCAAAACCTGACCATATTGGGAGATTTCACTTTGTGGGATAATGCTCCCTAATTCCCAACGACAGGGTTCATTCGACCGTAGAACCACTCCATCCCCTTTAAGAATAGGTGGGAAAGAAAGAATGATCTTGCGTGCATTCGGGTCGCCACTCGCTTCGACTTTCATATCTTTGATCGGTTGAGGCGGCAATTGGGGGATCGCATCTATATGTTGTCCACCTGTGTGTTTTATCTTCCCACTTGCATCCTTAAATTGACTAAAAATAGTGTAGAAATACCGCTGGTTATTTGTTACATTGCCATCCACCGCCTGGGATTTGTCAATGGCCTTGATAATCTCACCGCCCTGAATGGACTGGGGGTAATCGTTAGTGGAACGCACAAGCACAATTTCGTCGCAATTAGGTGGAGGCGTCCACTTGAGATACACTTGCCGATCTGACACTTGTGCCACGAGATTAGCTACATCAGCAATGACCATGACAGGTTCATTGCTAACAGCGGGGTCCTTCGAATGAACACCTTCTCGATTGGCAAAGACCCCATAATAGTAAGATAGTCCTACCGTCGCGGTCACGTCATCCAATGTCGTTCCCGGATGGTGGTCTTTGATAATCTCACCATCGGCCGTACTAATCGGCCGGGAACGCATTTTACGTACGATTGTGTAATTCATCCCTTGAGAAACACTTGGCTGCCAGGAAAGTCGTACAGTTTTTCCGCTCACCAGTACCTTTAGATTCGCTGGGGCTGCAGGAGGCGTTTTGATTAACTCATCCCGCGCAGATTGGCAATCCTTGCTATAACTTAGCGTCTCACAAAAATACCGTATCTTGTCCTCTACATTCACGGTCTCGCGGGCGCGCTTTAGGCATTCTTCCGCCTTTTTTATCTCCCCCTCTATCGTACTGCTATATTGTGCTATTCTTTTATCTGAGGGATAGCTACTTTTTAATTTAAGTAAAACTTCATGCGCCTTATAATAGGTTTTTCCCAGGATTGCATGATCAATTTGCTCGAAAAGGGACTTCTGGGTCTCCAGTTCCTTCTTGATGCTTTCTTCTAATGCCTTGATCTTTTTAGCCAGTGGCTCATTCGCATCCAACGACCAAGCATCCATTGCCTGTTGTATTGTTTCTTCAGCCTGGGAGAGTTCCGCCCGTCTTTGGGCTTGTTCTGCCTCGGTAACTAACACCATTACAAAAGCTCGGTTTCCGGTAGGGAAACCACATGACCCACAAGCGTTATCTTCGGATGGTATCTCTTTGCCACATCGCGGGCATGAACTAAGCAATGGCTGGCTGCAATTGGTGCAATGTTTTTTCTCAACCGCATTGAGGTGGCCGCAATAGCCGCAGCGTCTAAGCTGGCGAATGCCATCCATCAATTTCGCGGGAATTACCATCGGAAATCCCCGTTTCGCTGCATATTCTTCTATTACTGCCATTGCCTCGTCTGGGTCTAACCGCTTTTCTCGCGCCTCTTTGATTAACTTCTCGATCTGACTCGCCTCGATTTTTTTCGAGACCTTGGTGATATCATCTATCTTACTTTTTATTCCATCATATTGCTCGATGCGCAAAGTTTCATCATACTTCGCACGTTCGGTATCGTTAGCGAATATTGTACGGCAATAACCGCTCAATTCACTGACCAAGGTATCGTTGGCTGTCTTGGTACCTTTTTTTAATACACCGACAGAAAGAGTATCCGCTTTTTGTTGTAAAAGCCTGCTCTCAGTGCTTTGCCCCAGTTCCAGAAAATCATAAAGGTTGTCTTTATTTAGTCCCTGCAATTTCCGCTTTATATCCTTGGCTTTAGAAGGATCAAGGGCCATTGCCTTTTGCTTTGCGGAAGTGGGAACATCTTTTCTGATTTCAACATCCCCGCGGATTCTCTTTCTTATCTGCGCTTCGGTCAGTTTGTATTCGTTTACAAGGCTTTCTAATTCTCCCTGTAATAGGTACCCTCTGACCTGTAATAATTCCAATCGTTCATCCAGTTGTTTCAATCGCTCGCTTTGTTCTTGGGAGCGTTGTTGACGAGCAGCTTCTGCATGGGCTTTTCGGGCAACTTCATCAGATGCAATCTTTCTTATGTCATCCATCAAGCCAAGATTTTGCCTGGCTTGGACTCCCCTTTCGGTAGGTAAGTTCGTTTGTTTGGACCATTCCTGCCGTTTCTTTTGACACAGACTCTCAAATTCCCCCTGATTCCATGGTTTATCGGGGTCCATGCCGAGCAATATGAAAATGTTGGGGACGGCTTTTTCGACCATGCGACTCTTTTATGTATCACGAAAAGCTTAATTTTCCACGTTTTCCAGACTGGGAACCTTCAGTCAGTTCTTGCGCAATGGTGCTAAAGGTTGCAGATAATTGATTCATATCTGTGAAAACAGAATTTTCGCTGGAGGATGATATTTGACGCAAGAAATTTTCGTCTGCGCCTCCAAATCCGATACCTACGATTTCGATACCTTCCTGGTGACACCTTTTTGCTCGAGAGATGGCCAATGGCTGGTCATTCCACACACCATCTGCCAGGACAAGAGCATAACGCCGGCCAGATACTTTGTGAAGCGCTTGAAAGATGGCATCAAAGGGATGAGTATCATTACCAAACCCGGTTTTTCCAATGGACAAACCATCAACCGCCTTGGAAATTTGTTTCGCGTTTTGTGATGCGGTGGTTTCAACACAGACACTATCCGAGAATGATATCAGTCCTATGGATGCATTACTCAGATCACATTGGGTTAAAAAAGCATACGCGGCTTTCTTGGCTTGATCCAAAGGCTCCCCACTCATGCTGCCCGAGAGGTCAAATGCCAGATAAACCGTCAGGAACTCGCGCGCCACTTCCATGACGGGTGGAAGCGCAAACCGATCCGGGACATCGTTGGGCAAAGGTTCTATTTTCAAGGTCAGTGGCCGCTTTGTGCTGCGTTCAACAGCCATAACATTTACAACGCCATTTTTATCGTAAGCATAAGAGATATCTAATATCGCTTTTTGATCCGAAACAGGCGGTATATCGGAAAACACATATTTTCCCAGGTATGCGCAATCCATCGGATTGTCTGTCTCCCCCTGAGTCATGAACACCTCCATGCGGCTATCTCCCCGGCGGTTGACGCGCAATGTATAGGGGTGTGTTTCGCAGGATGGTATCGGCTGATTCTTGCGAATAATGATCGAATTAATGTACTTGGTACTATCATCATTGATCGCGATCATGCCCAGGCTATGGCTCATCACATCTACTGACTTCTTACGCCCGGCAAGGAAAAGTTTCGGCTCTTGCGGATTCAAAGACTCCATCTCAAGAGTAGCTTGAATCGCAGCACCCAAGGCAACGGCTTCATCGGGATTGATGGTTTGAGCCGGCGGCTTACCTGCCATCCGTTCGACAAATGCCTTTACCATGGGCATACGCGTGGAGCCACCCACCAGCAGCACCTGGCTTATATCCGCCCAGGATAAGTGAATATCCTCCAAAACTTGCTCGGTCAACAGTTGAGTCCGCTCCATCAAATCGGATGTCAGGTTTTCGAATTGCTCACGCGTCAATGTATAAGTCCCTGTTTTCCCTGAAGCCTGGACTCGAACTTCAACGGACTGTCTGGTGGATAGACTTTTCTTGGTTTCTTCCGCCTGAACCAACAAGGCGTTATAGTCATCACCGACCAACTCCAAGCCAAAATCCTCTTCGTAGCGGGTTGATAAGTAAGTGAAAATTCGATCATCCCAATCTTTTCCTCCCAAATTATGATCACCGCCTGTCCCGAGAACTCTTTGCTCGTCCTTGGTGATTTGCACAATAGAGACATCGAATGTTCCGCCCCCCAGATCATAGACCATTACGGTTTGGGAGCCTTGTGTAGAACGCATTCCAAACGCCAAAGCCGCAGCAGTCGGCTCACTGATGATTGATAACACGCGCAACCCCGCTTTCTCCCCTGCCCGGATGGTAGCTTCTCGTTGCATGTTATTGAAATAAGCTGGCACCGTGACAACCGCATGGGAAATGCCTTGCCCCAAGTACGTTTCAGCGGTTTGTTTTAATTTCCCAAGCACAAAGGCTGAAAGGTCGACTGGTGTATATGTCTTTCCTTGGAACACCAATTGATAGTTGGGATCTCCCATGCTGCGTTTGAAAAACGAAGCCACATCCGCATCGCCAGCTGCTTGCTTTTCTTTGGCCTCTTCGCCGACGATTGGTCCACCCGGGCCTAAATAAACGACCGACGGTGTGATCGCGCGGCCATATTCGTTCTTGATCGCTTCTGCGCGGCCTTCCTTGTTAACGTAGGCCACGACCGAAAATGTTGTACCTAGATCTATTCCCACATAGGTAGCCATATTTTCCTTACTATTGAACTGTCAAGCCCGTGGAACGCGCCTTGGCCTCTTCCAATTTCTCTTGGGAAATGACGCGTTTAGTCTCGATATCTACTTCAATCACTCGATTGGCGGTAAGCTCGCGCGCGGTTGCATGTAAACGGCCCTGTTCGTCAAGTTGGAATTTAATTTCGACTGGGGATCGGGCCGGCAAGCCGGAGGGCAGATTGAGAATGGCGTTCCCGATCTCTTGGCAATTTCCCGGATCCACCAGGTTCCCGGAGTCGATATTCTCCATAATTCGGATTTCAGCGTTTTCCTGGTTCGTCTCTACGGTGCCGAATTGTTGCGTTGCATGGGTGGGAACATTATCATTCACGTGAATCAGGTTGAAAACATTCTCTTTGTTATTTTGATCCAATGCAACAATGCCAAAACTACGACTGGTCACATCCGTGATCTTCATCTCTACGGCTTTTTCGACGCTGGTTTTTAGGAGTCCCATGTCATCGGCGACTGCCTGTTGGGCTTTTTCCATTGTTGCTTTATCCACCGTTTCAACGTTCTTTCCCCAAGACTCGATAATGATCTTTATCGAATCCCCGATGGCCAGTTTCTGACCATACCAGGCGGCGCCTTTTGCCACCGATTCATCAGGATCGTGGATTTTGGGTTCGAGATTGAATTCCCGTCGCAGTCGTTCGGGAACCTGCGGCATACGGGTCGCGCCGCCGACCAGCAATATTTGATCGAATTTGGTAAAGTTTTTCTTGGCTGCCTCTTCCAACATATTATGCGTGAATGCAATCGTCCGTTCCAACAGTTGGGCGGTCAGCTCATCGAATTTTTCCCGTGTTAGCGTTATTCTTTCTCGACGCCCTGCGTGGGTGATGGAAATATCGGCTTTATCCCTTGCCGAAAGACCCTTCTTCCCTTCCTCTGCACGCAGGAACATGTCCTGCGCGGTTTCCGGGTCGTCAAGGGGGTCTTCCGATGTGCCGGTAATTGCCTTCCATTGCTCAGCGAGATAATTGACAACCACTTCGTCCCAGTTTCGTCCTCCCAACCAGTGATCTCCCCCAGTGGCGATCACATTAATCTCACCGCTCTTTATCTCGATCATCGTGATGTCGAAAGTCCCTCCCCCCAGATCATAGACCAGCACAACCTGATCTTTGTCTTGATGAAGCCCATAAGAGATGGCTGCGGCCGTCGGCTCATTAATGATGGAGCGGACATTCAGCCCTGCAATTTCACCCGCTTTGGCAGTCGCCTCCCGTTCGTTGATCCCGAAATAGGCCGGGCAGGTAATGACCACATCAGTGATCTTGCAACCGAGAACAGCCTCAGCATCTCCTACCACTTTTCGTAAAATGTAAGAGGATATTTCCTCGGGGGTATATTCTGTTCCGTTGTAGAAGAACACCCAATCGCTATGACCCATTTGTCGTTTAACCATTTCAACGATACGGTCATGATAAAGCACCGCATTGTTTTTCGCTTCTTTTCCAACGACGCGATTTTCCCCATCGAAGAAGACCACCGAGGGGGTGATGCGGTCGCCTTCTGCATTGGTGATTGCCACCGGGCGTCCTGACTCATTCATGTGTGCAATACAGGAATAGGTGGTGCCCAAATCAATTCCGTATACAGTTGTGGGTTGTTCAGCCATTTCAGCCTCCTTCTTGTTTTTTAGATGATTCAACAGTTTCGGTTGGTACGTATTTAAAAATAGTGACTAGTTCCGGACGTAACACTTTCCCCGCATATTCGAAACCCTTACGCACGCGCTCACTGATAAAACGCTCTTGCCCTGGATTTGCCGTGTTCACTGTTCTAGCAACGCGTTGTCGTTGAGGGGTGAACGTCTCACCTTCTTCTATGAAAGGCCGCACGCCATAGCGTTCGAGAATACTTTCGATCGTCTCTTGAAAAGAGGCGAGATTTCGAATTGTTTCAGGAGCCGCCCCTTCCCGACCTTCATTGTGACGCACCAGGCTGCCCAGATCGTCGTGCATCGCGATCAGATCCATAAAGATCGGCTGGAGGATTTTGAAATGTAAACCATCGCGATAGGTCTGTAACTCCTGGTGCAAGGCATCAATCACCCGCTCTTTGGTGGCATCGTACTTGATTTTCGAGTCAAAGCCTTGTTGTAAAGCCATCAAGCCGGTTTTCACACCCTCAAATGCTGCCAGTATCTGAATAATATCAGGTGTGGCTTCTTGAGCCGCTTCCGCTACGGGCGTTTCAACAGCTTGGGCAGATTCTGCCGGAGGGAGGGTAGATTCTACCGGCAGAGGAGTCTCTTGCTCGACCTTTTGCACTTCGCCCTCGCTTCCCTGCAGGGGTGGCATAAAAGCCACAGTTGGTTCTTGATCATCGACAGTTTCAGCCACGGTATCCTCCTACGACCTTAGTTTCTGTAAAAGTCACGGGCATAACTACACTATGCACCACCACTGCCTTTAGAACGTCTGATTCTTTCCAATAATTCTTGGTAACCACTCATCTGCCGCAAAAAGCTACTGGTCTGGTCCTCGTTCTGCCTTTGGAGTCTGCCCATTATATTGATGTAATTATCAAAAGCCTCGTTCTGGTTTCTTGGTTGCTCATGGGTAGCCCTTTGCTCGTTTGGCGAGGCGATTCGCCGCAGCAATTCGTTGCGCAATTCTCTTGCCTCTGAACGCGTCAATCGAATCCAATTCCCATTTTGCCTCGAAATAACAATTTTTCCGGGTTGCGCCTGGCTTTTCGCCACCTCGACCAACACACCATCTAAAGCGCGCACGAAATTGCGCTCCCCCCCTTCCTTTATCACTACATCTATGCTTTCGATAAGCTCATTTACGTTACTGCGGGCGGTGAGTTGGATTTCAACCCCATCGTAATCATCCGATCCGACCTGACCTTCTCCATTCGGATTAATGTTTGTCCGCCAACTCATGTTGAACCTCCACCTATGAACCAACGCTCCTGATTATTGCGAAAATATTACAGGGGTTTTCAATTCAATTATAAAACAATTTTTAAAATATGAGAATGTTTAATGGTCAAAGATTCAATTCAAGTGTTTCACTCTCACTTAAAAATCTGGTCATATAAGCGCCTCCCAAAACTGGTCTGTTCGTATTCATCCAGGCCAATTGAATCGGCGGCGATAAGCCCGGTGCAATAACCTATCTCTTGTTTATCTGCACGGTTTTCCCTCTCACCTGTCCACTGGCTAACTATCGCTTTTAGCAAGGACGCCAGAGCTGCATAACGTTCCTCTTCAGACTTGTATGAGGTACCCGCTAGTACAGACCGAATATGTCCGCGTTCGATGTTCGAAAGAAGGCGGACAACATCAGAGCGATATAGACAAGGGGTGCGGCAATCATTGCAACCCGGATACGGCCCCCCAGCCTGTTTATGAAGAGCCTCATATAAGCGGGAAAAACGATCAAGATCAGTTGAGCATGCTTTTAGGTCTTGTAGTTGAATGAACTTGATAAGGCCAGAGGTCAGCGCACGTCTTAAATTATCGGAGGCTTGAAACAACCACCCATTTTCGACACCCCTGGATTCAGCGCATTGAGAGGCGCCCATCACCACTAGCATGGCCAAGGCTTCATCTTGTCGCGCCAAGGGAATTTGAGCGCCATCGGTGGCAATCTGCTGGCGCAGGTTCTTGATCGTATCCGGTAACAAGGCGCGGGAAAAGATCGCGCGCAGGATGATTCGACTCCAAATTAAACCATTTTTACTGGTTGAAAGAGAACGAAGAACAGCCTGGTAGATTAGGGGGTCCGGACCTCCAAAGTGAGCCGGGCGCAGGCCGAAGCTCGAAAAATCTGGTACCAGCGAATATGGCGCTAGGGAAATTCGCTTTTCCATCAGTATTTTTATCTCGGCCTCAGATGGTGTTTCAAGACGGAGCTTATCCTTATAGTTGTCTACCCTGAGCAAAAGTGGGTGGTCTTCTCCCTCAGCGTAAACAACCGCCTCGCCGGCGCGCAAGATGGTGAGATGGCTGAGTTGGTTTTCGTCCATGTTCATCGTCGTACCGACCAACTCGCGGTCATCTTTTGCCAGGAGGCGATGGATTATTTTTAGATTCGTGTTCTTAATGACATCCGGCGTAAGTTTGCTGGGGATCTGTTCGGCCACCAAGACGCCTTGTCCATAATGCCTGATTTCTGCCAGCATATTGACGAATGTTTCAATTGCTTGGGCGCGCAGATTGGCCGATTCTGTATCTACTTGCGTATTGACATTTTTCAACAAACGATGCGCCTCTTCGATTACCAGAATATGCTGGAAGCCTTTCGGCAACCGCCCCTGAGTAGCTTGCGCTCTCCGATAACCATATAGGCGCGCCAACAACAATCCGATGATAAAGGTCTTCTCTTCATCATTGCCAATACTCTCAAGTTCCAGGACAGTGGGTCTTTCGAGCAGGTCAGAGATCGGGATGCCCCATGGAACATCGAACATCAGCCCTTTAGCGCCCAAACGTAAGGCACCTATCCGTGCCCTAAGACCTGCAATTACATCTTGTTCTATGCGCTTTTCATAGCCAAAGCGTACTGTCACAGGTTCAATCTTGTTATAGAGATCGGTTAGCGTCGGGAAAATAGGATACAAACGACGATTTGGCCAATCCTGATCAGGTAAGCGCGTATTCACCCCGGTTGCCAAGTTCCAGCCTTTGTCCTCGTAGATTTCGTGTAGCGCCGTGTCCAAAACATAAGGCATAGGTGCATATAGGATAAAAGCGGCGTTGAATACCGCTTTCAGAAAATCTATATGGCTTAGCACCGGAACATAGCCTGATGTTTCCCCAAGCTCAAACTCAAAGGGATTTAGTCGAAAAGGAGCAACAACATCATTCCCAAGGGTATAGATGTTCAAATCGGGAATAGGACCGGTTGCTACATTACCCCGTACACGACCGAGAAGGGCGCGATATTCGGTTTTTGCAGGTTCAACGACCATGAACGGCACCCCACGCCCATCCCCCCACAATTGATGCAGAAACCCCAATATTGTTGTAGTTTTTCCGCTGCCAGTTACACCAAATACAGCTCCATGCTTTGCGAGATCGCTAATTGGGATGGAATATTGGCTAGTTGTTGTGATCTGATCCCACTCAATCTTGCCCAGATTAATACCCAATCCGCTCAACACGCCAGATTGCTTATCGAACTCGGCATAATTCGTAATGCTGTATCCGGGTACTTCTTCTCTTGGCAGTTGAACGAACAACGCCAATTCCTCAGAGGATAAATAAGTTTGAAATTTCTCCGGGCTCACCTCACGATGTCCAGATTGACATAAATAAGTGCGGATCGGGTCAGGTCGGGAGTCTGGACCAGCAAAGATGCCATTGACAATGGAAGCCATTCGCTGCAAATCCGGTTGTGTGGAGGCGCCAAAATAAACCGCTGTCTGCCACCGACCAGTTGCAAGCGAGGAGTCCATACGCTTCAACTCTCGTTCCATCAGGTCAACAGCATAACCTGCATACCAGTCAACGATCTCACCACCGAGAACTTCTGAAACCGTCCCGGTATCTTGTTTGGTAATTACGCGGCTCGTCTGGGTTGATCGCTGAATTTGACGCTTCGAAAGTGACCCATACTTGCTCATTGAACTGAGCAAATCTTGCCGATCTCGCGATGTATCTGCCTTTGAACGCGGATAGGCCTGTACTATGTATATCCAGCAAGTTCCCCTCATTCCTCGGATCAATCGCTCCAAACGATATACATCTATTGGCTGATGATTTTTTTCTTGATCCTGGTTAAGTTTTATGGAAGGAATGCCACTTGCCATCCCCACTTGCGTGATCGTGGTATGGATAATCTTTTCTGGATCTGACATTGGGAGATCTGCCAGGCTTATACCGGGGAAGGCTGCATTCAGCAGACTGAGCGTCGTCTGTTCATCCTTCAGAGAAAAGTAGATATTTACCTCATCCCCATTGCCTGCAAGTATGAGCGTGAGATAACTTGAACAGCTATGGGCGCTGATGACAAAATCGCGCATGTGTTCAGAGAAACTCATGCGTCGCTCATCACCCCAAAATTTGCTAATACCGGTTACTTGGATAAATTTATGGCCTCTAAGAAATGAGGAAAGTTGCAGATTACCGGTTACTTCGGCATCGAGAGAAGTGCGTTCCAAAGAAGAAATGGCTTGTTCGATCTCGGGCAAAGGGTTTGGTAACATGATTTCACCAGCCTGTTACAGGAGACGCACTTCACCATTGATCGTATGGTTGAAAGCTTTAATTACAATCACGACGCCTGAGGACTCCTTGCCCCACACAGATACATGGTCACCTATATTGATTGTCGCGCCGATCATGTCGCGCTCGATCCGCGCCAGGACAATCGTGCCATTCGCTCGCTGGACCCGGAAAGTAAAGACATGCTTGTAATCTTTAGGCCGGCTCCCTCCGGAAAATAAAGTCATAATGCCGGCAACGAAATTGATGAACAGTAACGGGATGCCAAATATAATCTTAAGTACATCTCCGGTTTTGACCTTTTTATCTTCGACCTGGAGCTCAGAAGTATCAACTACGTCTCCTTCTAGCAGAGGGGGGGAGAGCTTCGCCAAATGCGGCGGGAGTGGACTGAAAGGGGTAGGCGACGGCGGTGGATAATAAGGAGCTGGGGGCGGTGGCGAAGAATAGGGAACGGGTGGAGGCAATGGTGAAGGTACAGGAACAGGAGGCATTGGCGATGTATAAGGAACGGGCATCGTTGACGATGAAGTTGGTGCCGGTATCGGGACTGGTGGTGGAGGCGCGGTTTTCGTACTCGTTGTTGCTGGCGTCTTGATCGGGGGTGGAGCAGCGCGTGTGCCTGTTGTCGCTGCATTCATGTCCCCGCTGCAATGGGAACATAACGGATTGTCAGTAAAATTCTTTTTTTCACAATGAGGACATACTCTGATATTCATGCCTCTCTCCTTGCCCGTCAATCATCCAAGGGGGTACACCGACTTCGCCACTTTATTCACATTCTTTCCTGATCGAAAAGATTCATGATCTCTTCTCTACCACACTGGCTGGCACGTTAGGCACATTTAGCTCCTTGGCGACAAACAAACGATGGTAACCATTGATAACGGTATAATGATCCCCAATCTTTTCTATTCGGATGGCATCCTTCCCATAAAATGCTTCATATACTCGTTGAGTACCATGTGCATAATCAACGCCGCGCTGTTGATCCAAATTCCTGAAATAATCTGTATCCGCTCCCTTTTCTAGCGCAGGGCGAATCTCTTTTTTTAAGGTATCAAAACCACGCACCATTTCATCATGAGATGTTTTATGAAAATCCATTTCGCTCTTGACCGGGCTTTCAGAGAGATCAATTTTATCTACAGGAACATCTTGAATACCCTGCTCAACCCAGTCACTCTCAGGACGAAACGATTGGTGCAATGCTTGGTCTTCCATGGAATCGGCAGGAAGTTCAGGTATTTCGGAAGGATCAAAATTCTCTAACATTTTCACTCCAACCAATATGGGTATTCGGGGAACTCCCACAAGGAATATTTTTCTTGTTCTTTCCAGGTCATATCCGGTTGAGCCTCATAAATTATCACGTCCCTTTTTTGATCCTTGGCAAAGATTACCACGCGTCGAACGTTTTCTCCCCCCGCGTCCTGGATCTCACGGCCTATTTTCGCATTATTTTCTGAATAAAGTTTATTCCCCTCGGTCTGCATCAGTTGAACCTTTTCCTTAAGCCAATCAAGTGTCATCTCTTTTCCCAGCGCTTTAGTAAACGACTCATCCGTAAGTTTTGCTTCAATCACTACAAACTGTCCATCCTTATCTTTAGCCACCAGATCTATACCATGGTCTTTCTTCTCAAAACGGTTATCTATTTTACAATCCAGTTTTTCTGTAGCAATTCGCTTGGCAACGCCTTCTCCTAATTCCCCCTGCCATCTATTCATCAGGCCCATACGTTTCTGTCTTGCAACCTTTTCGATATCGTCGCCAGTGTTGTCCCCCTTCCGACTCGAATTATCTGGCTGAAAACTTTTATGAAGATTGTCATCTTCTTCTTGTTCAGGAGGGGTGGCCCACTCAGGAGAATCAGGCATTTCTGTCATTTAGTTACCTCCGCGCTCAGATATTCTAATACCTTCGATAGTGTTTTGTCTATACTGAGAGACAATATGGCTGCCCAGCCCCCTAATCCCAGAAGAATCACAGGAACCGAGAGCAATTGTTGCATACCCACAGACTTAATCAGGTTGCCGGCTTCCGTCCAATTGATCTGTGCAACCCAGCCCATCGCTAGAGTAACACCTAATAATGCAAGCGTAAGAAAAACAATCGTAATAGGCAGCCGCACTACCCAAGGTAAGTGCCACTGCCGTTGTAATGCGACGCCTCCGCCTACCAACAAATAAACCAGTGCCCAGAAACCAAGTGTCGGACCAAAAAGAATAAAAGCTATCGCCAGAACAATCACGTTGGAGAGAACAGCTATCTTGGCAGGAAGATTATAGACCTCAAGCGCGAAAATGGTGGGAAGCACCCATAACAATAAAATGAAAATAGGGGGCAAGACAAATTGAAGGCTCAGGAAGGAAAGAATCAAAGCATTAAGAAAGGCTGCTTGAGTCAACGCGAGTACCTGACGCCGGTCATTCATGATAATACGAGCCAGAGAAGCACACCTGAAATTATGCCAGCCAGAGCGATGATCCCATCTTGCCATCGCCGTGACAACACCTGGGAAGGCAATAAAACCTGGGATGGAACATAGCCGCGATCCAATACGGAATCTGTGAAACGTTCTGCGCGTTTCATAATCCGCACTAAAACCACGATAATTATCGTGAACCACGAGCCCAAAGAAAGGATGTTCAGCTTCTTGCCGCGTCGGACCGTTTCTGCATCTATTGCGCGCTGCAGATCATATTGGACGCTGGGGTATACCGCCAATGTTGTGTTGATAGAATACAGTAATGGACCCAAAGCAGATTGAGGGATTAATGGGCTTAATAGCAATAGAATCTCTTCGATCTTCGTAGTACTACCGAATAATCGAACAAGCATAACGAGGCACCAGACCTTCCCGGCAGCCAAGATCAGTTGACCGGGCAGAGTCTTCTCGATCGTGGAATAACCTACCCACAAAATCAGCAGAAGAAGTATGCCGTTCAATATATATTCTCGCAATGGCAACCTGAGCGAGCTAATCGCGGCAGTGATGAGCAAGAATAAGCCTGCCAATGCCCAAGTAGTGCGAGCAGAAAAGGCCAAGAGAGCATAACCGAGGAAGAGCAATAGTTTCATCAACACGTTAATCTGGTGAAAGAACGTACGACGCGGAGCATAGAAGAAAATCGGTGTGATCGTTTTCATGAAAGCAATAACCGGACAATCTGTTCAGGCTCAGTAGTTGCATAAATAGTTTCTGGCAACGGCGTCCCTTGACACTCGAGCAATCTCAAGCGGTAATAAAGTGATGTTTCATGCGGTGAAAAATAGGCCTCCAGCACAGGTTGTGGGACTTGCTGAAAAAGACCATCATAGAGTAAGTTCCCATTTTCCATAACCCACACGCGTTCAACCAAACCCAGCAAATCATCCGGATGATGAGATGTGATCAACCAGCCAAGGTCGTTTTTCTTTTTTAAATTTAATAATGCTTGCCTGACCTGGCAGCGTGCATCTGCATCCAAACCAGCCATCGGTTCGTCCATGATAATGAAATCGGAGCGCGTCGCCAGGGCGCAGAGAATCGCCAATAAACGTTGCTGGCCGAACGAAAGGCAGAGCGGGGATCGTAAACCTAATGCAGGAGGCAGACCAAGGCTATCCATCAATTCGTGGATGGTATTTGGGCTCATCGGTAGAGGCGCGTAGCTATTAATCTGCTCGCCGACAGTGCCGCGCACGAACAGGTCCTCAGGCCGCTGTAACACAATCATCCGCCTTGCAGATGGGGGAATGACCTGAATTCTACCGTGTGTTCTTTTTTCTAGGCCGACAATGACACGGACCAATGTTGTCTTGCCTGAGCCGTTCTTTCCTAACAAACCAATACGATCTTTCGAATGAATATTCGCCGAAATATCTTTCAGAATCCAACGCTCGCCTCCTTCTGGATTTCTGATTCTAACTCCTACCCGCTTTAAGGATAATCGTGTCACTGTTGATTTCCTCCAGAGCGAGCAAAGGGAGTACCTTCAAACAATTTCGAGAAATGTTCGCATTTTGCTCGACTCAATAACTCTCGGATACTATACAGGAGTGGAGGTTCAATATGCCACTCTTTGGTGGTCGACGATTGTTCGAAGATTACTGAGGGATCAGCTATCGCTTGAATCCCCCCACCCTGCAAGATAGCGATTCGATCAGCGTCGAGGAGATCGTCCAGGCGATGAGTTAGCAGTACCAGACCCATTTTTTCGCGTCGGCAAGTCTCCACCACCTTTTGCAGGATTTCATCGCGGCCGCGGCTATCCATGCCGCTAAGAACTTCGTCGAAGACCAGATAGCGCGGTTTCCGCGCCAGGGCAATGGCCGTCAAAAGGCGGAATTGTTCTCCCATAGACAGGTAGAATGGGTGAACATACCGGTGCTTGACCAGATCGAAAGTGGATAAAGTTGCTTCCCCAATTTCGTTAATCTCAGTGGAACTTAACCCTAGAACTCGCAGCGAGAAAGCGATCTCCTCAAAGACAGTAGGCGTGATAAATTGATTCTCGGCGTCGGAATGGATCAGACTAACCTTTTGCTTGATGGCCAGCGTATTTTGTGGATTTGCCGTGAGCAGCCCATCCACAAACACCGTTCCTCCGGTAGGCTGCAAATTCCCATTTAGTAAACGCGCCAACGTTGATTTTCCACTTCCATTCGGGCCAACTATACCGAGAATTTCACCTGTTGTTACTATTAAATCAATACCTTGTAAAACAGGTTGTCCAGACTGATATTCGAACTCTATCTTCCTTAGCTCAATGCAGTCTCGCATGTCCTTTTACCTTTGTGATATCTATTCCCACTCCTATTCGAGAACTCACCGTTACTCCTCTACGGAGAGAATCACAGTGCACGACTCCCAATATACATTTTCCAATTGAGCATAACAACCTTCGAAGGGATGTTTCTTGCAGTAGAGCGTCAATAATCTTCTTGGCTTCTACTTTCGAAACTAGATGTTGCTCGTTGCGTATGCTCAAACGAGAACGCAGGTCGCCCTTTCATAATGGCTCTATCCCCTTAGGAATCCACCACGCCTACACGGCGTCAATGCCGTGTCTATAATACATTGCCACCATTTAGGTGTCAATAGCTAAAGAATGGCTACGATGTTCAAGTAATCTATTCATGAGAGGCAACCTGTCTATTTGACCTCGAAAACGGATCGAGTTAGATCGTTCGTTACACCCGTCAAAATCGGGCACAATCCCCCCCATTCAACCACCATCACGGTCCGTAAGGTTTTTCTGAACCGTAGTCCGACAATTAAGCCCAAAAGACGAGATTGTTTGTGAATTTCAGCGGGGGCACGGGGGGTAAACCATAACCTGAAGGTCGCTGGTTCCATAAAGGGTGCTCCCCGACGAGTTCAGCCCCCGCAGCTAGAGGCGAGTTGAAGACTGCTAGGCTTCGTAAAAAGCTACCCTGGCGTTCTTCCGTTCACGGGCTTTCAATTCCATGAAACCCTGCACAATTTTTTCCGTACAATAACATAGTGTTATTACACACAAGGAGCAAGATGAATGAACACGAACAGCCAGACTCTCGCCGCAGCCATTACCAGGTCAGCCAGCAAGCAGACGTATTACACCATTCGCTTTTTGGTAGACCACGAGCGCGTCGCAGACGCGTATCGGGCGTATGGATACTTCCGTTGGGTGGACGATGTCCTTGATGCGGGGAGCGGTTCGGATACAGCAAGGATCGCCTTTGCCAGGCGCCAGGCCGCCTTGCTGGAATCCTGCTATCGCGGTGAAGCTGCCGATATCCACTGTCCCGAAGAATGGATGCTGGTTGATCTGATCCGCCATGATACAGAGAAGAATAGCGGCTTGCAAATGTACCTGCGCAATATGATGGATGTGATGGTCTTCGATGCGGGTCGGCGCGGGCGGGTCATTTCTCAAGCGGAATTGACGAAGTACTCGCACAAGCTGGCGGTGGCGGTCACGGAGGCGCTGTATTATTTTATCGGTCACGACGATCCATCCCCGCGTCACGCAGGGCGCTATCTGGCGGTAACCGCCGCCCACATCACCCATATGCTCAGGGATGCGATCGAAGACGTTGAAAATGGGTATTTCAACATCCCGGGCGAGGTTCTCACCAAGCAGGGCATCGGCCCCGGGGATGTGGACAATCTGGTATACCGCCAGTGGGTTTGCGAACGGGTGCGATTGGCGAAAGAATATTTTAAACAGGCGCGCGCCTGCACCGCGCAAGTCAAAAACCTGCGTTGTCGCCTGGCGGGGTTCGCCTACACGGCGCGCTTCGAGTGGATGTTGGATAAGATCGAACGTGACCATTACTGCCTGCAATGTGAATATCCCGAGAGAAAAAGCTTGCAAGCGGGCTTATGGATGGCTTGGTCTGCATTGAAGGCGTTGTTCACCCCGCCTGTTTGGAATCCGTTGCCAAAAGAATTGTCGGCGCAGCCCCTTCGGATTGAGAAGCAATGAAAATCAAACACGTGATCATCATCGGTGCGGGGATCGGTGGGCTGACCGCCGCGACCCACTTGGCGAAACGCGGCTTCCAGGTGACGGTGCTTGAAAAGAACGAAAACGCCGGCGGGCGCTGCGACCGCCTCAGCCGCGACGGACATCATTTCGACACCGGGCCGACCCTGATGGTCATGCCGCTTCTTTATGAGGCCGAATTCGCCGCGCTGGGTGCGTCCATGCACGAGATGCTCGATCTGGGACGCGTCGATCCGACCTATCATCTGGTTTTCGAGGATGGCAGTCGTCTGGCGCTCACCTCCGACATGAAATATATGCAAGAGCAGCTCGAAGCCTTCGAGCAGGATGGTTTCCAAGGTTTACTACGTTACATGAACGAGGGGCATCGTCATTATCGACTCGGCATCGAGAAGCTGGTCCGTCCCGATTTCCGCTCGGCTTCGGATTTTTTCAAGCTCAGCAATCTTCCCTTGCTCTTCCAGGTCAAGCCGTTGGTCAGGCATTATGCCAACATGGCGAACTACTTCGCTGACCCGCGCCTGAAAACCGCTTTCACCTTCCAGGATGTCTACATGGGGCTGAGTCCGTTTGAAGCCCCTGCCACCTTCTCGATGATGCCCTACACCGAGCTGGCGCATGGCGTCTGGTACCCGCGTGGCGGCATGTACCGCGTAGCCGAGGCGCTCGCCTCGCTGGCGCGCCTCGCGGGTGTCGAGATCCTCTTCGATACCACCGTCGAGCGGATCGAGGTGGATGGGCGCTTGGCGCGCGGCGTGGTCGCCGAAGGTCAACGACTGGAGGCGGATGTTGTTCTCACCAACGCTGACCTGCCTTACGTCTATCAGAACTTGCTCCCGCAAGATGGCCAGGCGGAAAAACTGGAACGCAAGCGCTACTCGTGTTCGGTGATCAGTTTTTTCTGGGGAGTGGATAAAACCTATGAGAGGCTCGCGCCGCACACGCTCTTCCTGGCGGATGATTACCGCTCCAACTTTGACTCGATCATGCGCGACCTCGACTTGCCCGCCAACCCCAGCCTCTATATCCACGCCCCCGCCCGGCTTGACCCGACCATGGCGCCGCAGGGACAGGACACGCTGATCGCGATCGTCCCCGTCGGCCACATATCCGCAAATGGCGAACAGGATTGGGTAAAACTGTGCGACGAGGCGCGTGGACATGTTTTCCGCCGCTTAGCCTCTTTGGGAATGGCCGATCTTGAGCAGCACATCAAATTCGAGATCAACTTCACCCCGCTCTCATGGAAGAAGCGCTACAACCTGGCGAAAGGCTCCACGCACGGGCTCTGCCACAATCTGATGCAGTTGGGCTATTTCCGACCCGACTTGCAGCACTCGCGTTACCGCAACTTGTATTTTGCAGGCGCCAGCACACGCCCCGGGACAGGGATGCCAACGGCGATGGTTTCGGGTCGCATGGCCGCCCAACGCATCATGGATGGATGGGGCATGTAAGGAAACGAAAACTTCCTTGCTATTTCTTCTCCTCGAATGTCACTTCCATTGTCATCCCCCAGCGTAAAAGGGGATCGACCTCATCCATACGGATGTGTACGGTATATAACACATCGCCGCTCTGCGTCTTGGGCGTAGCGCCGATCTCTTCCACGACGCCGGTCATCGTCACGCCCGGCAGCGCGTCCGCGGTAATCGTGACCTTCTGCCCAACGGCAACCTTGACCACATCCATCTCGGACAGGTCGCTGGTGTCCAAATACCACTGGCTGAAATCGGCCACTACCACCGCCCATGTCTCCGGACCGCTCCACTCGTCCGCTGAAATGTTGATGTCCACCACCGTGCCATAGAAGGGGGCTTTCAGGTCGTAGTTGTCCAGGGCGTTCTGCGCCGCTGCGGCTTGTGCTTTGGCATTGTCCAGTCGCCTCTGGGCCAGCGCCAGCTTGTCGCTATCCGCCCCGTTCTTGGTGTTATCGTAAGTCCGTTTGGCCTCGGCCTCAGCCGCCAGGGCGGAATCCAGCGCGGCGCGCAGGTTATCGCGCTGCCTGGTCAGATCCACCAATTTCTGAACAGCCTGGTCGTAGTTGGTTTGCGCGGTGCGCAGCGCGTCCTCGTAGGATTTGCGCGTCGCGTTGTCGCTGGGCAGGTCTTTGTATTTGTCGAAGTCCTTCTGGGCGTTCTCCACGTCCGTCTGGCGCGATGTGACATCCGCCTGGGCATCGTCAATGTCGGTTTGGATGGAGGTCAAGTCGAGCTTATCCCAGGCAAGCTGCGCGGCGAGGCGGACCGTTTGCGCCTGCATATAGGCCTGCCAGGCCTGGGCGCGCGCCAGGTCCGCAGTGCGGACGAGGGCATCGTAGGCTTGCTGGGCGGAGGTCAGCTCCAATTGCGCGGCGGTGAGGGCGGCCTCAGCCTGCTGGCGGTCGCCGAGGCGGGCGAGCACCTGCCCCTGCTTCACCGCGTCGCCTTTCTTGACCAGGATCTCCTCCACACGGCCGCGCGCTGCGAATGCCAGGGTTGCATTGTCGCGCGGCAGCAGGTGTCCCTCGGCGATCACGGCGCCGGGTGCAGATGGTGGGGTGGCCGTGGGGGTGTTAGCCGTCGTTCCCCCACAGGCAGATAACAACAATGTGAATGTCAAAGCAATGAAGAGGAAAGGTATCAGTTTATTCATGGTTTTACTCCATAATGTACATGACAGGAAAAAGGAGCCGGATTTTGCCTTTGCTCAGCCTGGATTGCCAAATCCAGGCTAATTGTGCCAGATTTGGCAATCCGGCGCAAGCGAAACCCAGTCAATATAATAACTAAATTTTCGAGGGCAGGTTGCTCCTATTCATACGCCAGCACCTCGCGGATGGTCAAGCGCGCCGCCTTGCGCGCCGGCAGGACGCTTGCCACTGCCGAAAGCGCCAGCACCACCAGCAGCCAGATGACGAATCCGGTCGCGGTGAAATGGACGGCAATTTGGGAATGGAAAATCGCCGCACTGATGATGCCGGAGAGCAGGTAAGTGATGGGGAAGGAAAGCAGCGCGCCGAGCAGCCACGAAATGCCGCCGATCACCACACCTTCAACGATCACCATGCGCATGATCTCGGCATCCACCGCGCCAATGGAGCGCATCACGCCGATCTCACGAGTGCGCTCCAGCACGTTCATGCCCATTGTGCCGGTCAGCCCCATGCTGCCCACCAGCGCGGTCAGCAGGGCCATGATCAGCAGGAAGGTTACCAGGATATCGAGACTCTCTGAGGCCGATTTCATCGTGGCTTTTCCGGTGCGCGCCTGGTTGACGTGGTAGCCCTGGTCGCGGAAATACTTGTCCAATCGCTCACTCAGTGTTTGCTGGTAGGCAGGGTCGTGGCTGTCGATAACGATACGGTATGAGAACGAATGGTCCGATATGTGCGTCAGGTGGGCTATGTACTCATAAGTGCTGTAAGCAATGATACCTTGCTGGTTGACGAACCTGAAGATGCCCACCACCAGCCAGTTGCCTTCCTTGCCATTGACTTTCAGGCGCAGCGTCTGCCCTGGCTCGAGAGTTGGGAAACGCGCCCGGATGCCCTCGCTGATCGCGATGGCTTTCTCGTCGCCCGGCTGCAGCCAGCGCCCGCTGATCAGGATAGGCTGTACCAGCTTGCTGGCAGCGGGCGGCGCGAGGATGGTCAGGTTGTCTGCGGCGCTGCCATCCGGGTAGAGCGCCTCCGCGCCGGCGTAAGTCCAGCCCTCCACGGCGGTTACGCCCGGCACCTGCAACGCCACCCTTTCCACCTCGTTCAGGCGGTAGGGGCGGTCGAAATCCAGCGTCACATCCGCCAGGAAGTAATTGCTGATCTGGTTGATGTAATCGTGGAGCGTGACGCGCACATTGAACACCGCCACGAAGATCGCCCCGCCCATCGTCAGCGTGAAGAGCGTCAGCAACAGGCGCCGCTTGCGCCGGAAAGTATTGCGCAGCGAGATGAGCAGCGGCCGCGGGATGTGGATGCCGCGCCGGGTCAGCGCCTTGTTGATCCGCACCTGGCCGCGTTCCAGGCGCGAGTCACGCGGCGTTCCACTTGCAGGATGTTTCTTTTCATCCCGCACCATATCGCCGCTCAGGGCGCGCAGCACGGTAATGCGCGAGCCGCTCAACACCGGCGTCAGCCCGGCCAGCAGCGGCACCGCCAGCCCGACAATGATCTGGATGGCAAATGCCAGCGGGACGATGCGGTAGCCAAGTATATTGAAGTTGATCTTCGAAGCGATGAAGGCCGAGAGGGCGTAAGCACCCTGCCCGCCGAGCGGTACGGCGATAAGAAGGGCGATCAGGCCAAAGGCCAGGATCAGTGCGATGTACATCTGGAAGATCTGCCTGCGGCGTGCGCCGATCAGCTTCATCACGCCAATATGCCGCAGGTGCTGGGCGAGCAGGGCGTTGAGTGTGTTGGCGATCAGCGAGGAGCTTAGGAACAGGATCAGCACACCGAGCGCCAGCAGGATGCCGAGCACTGCCTGGACGGTGGAGGCCATCGGATGCTCATTGGTCTTTGCGATGCGCGAGCGCATCACGGTCACGCCGCTCTTTTCGACCTTGTCCTTGACGCTGGCGGCCATCTGGCGCAGGTGGATATCATCGTTCTGCCCCTCGGACAATGTGACGAACAGCCGGTTGAAGGAATCTGTCTGGCGCAGGTAAGTGAGCGTGTCCATTGTGACATAGGCGAACGGTTGGGCGAGGTAATCGCCTGCCCCCGTGCTTGGGTCCTGCACGATGCCGACCACCGGCATGGTTTTGATCGTGCCGTTATCCAGCTCGAATTCGAGGGTGTCGCCAACGGAAGCGTTCAGGTCTTGTAATGCCTTGCGCTCGAGCAGCACCTGTTTCTTGGCGGGTTGGTTTTTGCCAGACTGCGCATGTAGCAGGTTGATGCGCATCTTGCTGAAATCATCGATCGCCACCAGGTTGAGCGTCACCCACTGGCTGCTGCCAGGGATGCGGGCGCGTATGGCAAAGACGCGCCGCCCTTCGGCCTGCGCCACGCCGGGCATGTTCGCTACCGCCGTGACCAGGTCACTGTCGAAGGGAGTGGCGCGCAGTTCCACGTTCATCGGGTTGTTGGCCGCGTAGCTGGCGGACATGTCGTGCTCGATGATGACATACGCGCCGACGATGACGCCAATGGAAAACACACCCACAGCGATGGAGAATACCACCAGCGCGGTGCGTGAGAAGCTGCCCAGCAGATCGTGAAAGACCTTGCGCCAGCGCGGACGCATCATAATAGCTCGAAACTCCTTGATAAACTTCGTGTCACTTCGTGCCCTTTATGAAATGCTATGGCGGATTGTCAAATCCGCCTTACGTGCGGGATTTGGCAATCCCGCACAGCAATTTAGGTAGGTCGGACTGCCAATCCGACCTACCTCCGCCGTCGATCAGCGGTGCGGTTTTCTTCGAGGCGCAACTGCACCAGTTTGCCGATGGCATCTTCGGTCAGTGGTGAGGCGCGTAGCAATTCGATGAACGGCTCACGATGCAGGGCAACCAGTTCCACCGGGCCATCCGCGGCGGCGCGGATGCAGGCAATCGCTTTCCCGCCGCGGGTCAACTCGATCTCGCCGAAGAACTGTCCCGCCTCGAGGCGGGCAATGGTCACATCTTTGCGCGACCTCTCGCAAAGCACCACCTCCACCACGCCGCTGTCGATCATGAAGAAATAATCCACGTGCGCCTCTTGCTGCAGGATGGTGCTGCCCGGCTGGTAACTGAAGCGTTCCAGCCGCCGCGTCACCTCCAGCATCTGGTGGTGGGAGAGCAGCGGCAGGCAGCGCGATACAGTCTCATCGATCAACTCTCCATCCGAGATGGTGATGGTACGCGAGGTGCGCCCGGTCAGCGAGGGGTCGTGCGTCACCATGGCAATCGTCTTGCCGCTCTGCACGAGCTGGTCGAACAACTGGATGATGACATCTGCCGAGCGCGAATCAAGGTTGCCGGTTGGCTCGTCGGCGCAGATGACCGGCGGGTCGGTTGCCAGGGCACGGGCGATCGCCGCGCATTGTTGCTGCCCGGTCGAGACCGCGTCCGGCAGTTTATCGGCCTGCTTTTCCAACCCGACCATCGCCAGCAATTCCAGCGCCCTCTTTGGGCGCGCATCGAAATCGTACATGCCGACGTAATCCATCGGCAGCATCACGTTCTCCAGCAGCGTCAGCATCGGCAGGAGCTGGAAGAACTGGAAGACGATGCCCAGGTTCCTGCCGCGCCATAGCGCCCGCTGGCTCTCATTCATGGCGTAGACATCCACGCCGTTGACGATCACCTGCCCGCCGCTGGGATGGTCGATGCCGGTGATCATGTTGAGCAAGGTGGATTTGCCGCTGCCTGATTTTCCGACGATGGCAACGAACTCGCCGCGCCTCATGGCCAGCTCAATGCCTTTGAGGACGGTGAACTCACCGGCTGCGTTCTTGAACGTTTTGACCACTTTATGCAACTGAATCATCGGGCGGCCTCCAGCCGCGACCAAAGGTTAACCGCGAAGAAACGAAGAGCGCGAAGGTATATTAACCTTTGCGAAGGCCAATAGAACTTCGCGGCCTTCGCGTCTTCGCGGTTCCAATAAATTTGCGTTCTTGATGCAATTGAGTTGAAGGTTCCGGCACGATCTCGCCATCCTGAATGTAAAGATGACGCGAAAAGCGCGGCGCCAGGCTGTTGTCGTGCGTCACCATGATGATCGTCTTACCCTGTTCCACCAGCCGCTCGAAGACCTCGAAGACGTGGTCCGCGGTGACCGAGTCCAGGCTGCCGGTTGGCTCGTCCGCGACGATGATCGGCGGGTCGTTGGCCAGGGCGCGGGCGATTGCCACGCGTTGTTGCTGCCCGCCGGAGATGAAGTTCGGCAGCTTGAAGGCGTGTTCCTCCAGCTCGACCATTTGCAGTAATTCCAGGGCGCGCCTCCGGCTCTCCCTCCGCTGGTAAAGTCCGCATAAGTCCATTGGCAGCATGATGTTCTCGACCAGTGTCAGCATTGGCAGGAGCTGGAAGGACTGGTAGACCACCCCCATGTTGCGTCCGCGCCACAGCGCCAAGTCATTTTCGCTCAGGCGGTGAACCGAAACCTCCCCTTCTTGTGTGTGGACGGTCACTTCGCCGGAGGTCAGGTGATCCACGCCGGTGATCATGTTCAGCAGGGTGGACTTTCCCGCACCGGATTTGCCGATCACGCCCAGGAATTCGCCGCGCGCCACCTCAGCGCTGACGCCGCGCAGCGCAGGAAAATCACCCGCGGCGGTCTCGTAAACTTTGACCACCTGGCGCAATTGGATGAGGGGTTCAGGCGCGGCTCTCGGGGCAGGGGATTCCTGCCCCGCACCGCGTGGGTGTGTGGACAATGGATGACCTTCTCAGATGGAATGGAATATCAGGGAGATTGTACTACAGGTATCAATGTCATGCTGAGCGCAGCGAAGCATCTCCTGGATAAACGAGGAGACCCCTTCACTCTTTTCAGGGCAAGCTCTTCACTCCGCTCACACCGTCCCGGTGTCCTTCGGAAGGGTGACCTTCTTCTTTTCGAAGGCTACGAGCTTGGACTCGACTCCCCCAGCGTCACCTGCGCCTGGCGGGTTTGTCCATTGCGGACGAATTCCACCGTCACCTGGTCGCCTGGCTTGTAGTTGAAAAGCGTGTTGATATACGAGTGGGTAGCATCCAGCGCCACCCCTCCGATGCTGGTAATGATGTCTCCTCGCTGCAGGCCGGCTTTGTCGGCCGGGCTATTGAGATTGACCTTGGTTACATATACTCCCCACTGCACCGGCAGGTTGTAGGCCGAGGCGATGTCCGGCGTAACGGCCTGGAAGCTGATGCCCATGTAGGGCCGCGAAATGTAGCCGTGCTCGATGATTTGCATGGCGACGGCCTGCGCCGTGTTGATCGGGATGGCAAAGCCCAGCCCCTCGGCGACCACGCCGCTGCCGCTGTTGCGCACGATCAGCGTGTTGATCGCGATCACCTCGCCGGCCAGGTTGACCAGCGGGCCGCCGGAGTTGCCCTGGTTGATGGCCGCGTCCGTCTGGATCAGGTCCTCGATCTGGTAGCCGTTGCCATTGTCTATCGAGCGACCCGTTGCGCTGACCACGCCCACCGTCACCGTATTCTTGAAATCGCCCAGCGGCGAACCGATCGCGATTACCGTCTCGCCCGGTTTCAGCGCATCCGAGTTGCCCAGGCTCGCCACCGCTGGCGCTTCCGCCTCCGTTTTCAGCACGGCGATATCCGAATATTGATCGGCGCCGATGAGCGTTGCCTTTTGCTCCGTGCCATCCGAAAGGACGATGGTCAGGCTCTTGGCGCCTTCTACCACGTGGTTGTTGGTCAGCACGTAGCCCTGGTCGGAGATGAAGACGCCGCTGCCGCTCACCGTCTGGTCGCCGGTAGGGCCCCAGAAGGTCATCTGCCCGGGGACGGCGCCAACCACCGTCACCACCGCCGGGCCGACCTTCTGGACTGCCTGGGTGATGGTCGTCTCGACATCCGAATTGTTGACGATGATCTGCTGGCTGCTGCTGGCCGGGACTGCTTGCACCACCGGGGTCGGACTGGCTGCCTGGATCTGGCTCATGGCGCGGTAAACGACGATCCCGCCCACCGCCGCGCCGGATACTGCCGATCCGCCGGCCAATATGATTACCAATATAAGGTAAAGCACTCGATTTCTGGTCATTGCGAACTCCTTTTTCTACATTCACCCGTTATTCTATAACCAGAAGATTAAAGGGACGTGAACAAAACAAGAAGCCCCTGTGAAAATAGGGGCTTTCTTGGGAGAAAATCATCCTCCTGCGGCTGCCAATCCAGGCGGTAGCCCGGTTTGAACTTGTAGCGTTTCCCGATCTCTGCAGGTATGGTCACCATATTTCTTGGGGCAACTGCTGTAATCATGGAAATTAATATATTCAAGGGAAAAGCGGATGTCAAGGAGGCGCGTAGTGCAAACGCATTTGAACTTTTTCGGCGGACTAAAGTCCTGTCTCAGCACTTGGAAGCCCCTCCGGGGCTATGGGCGTAAAACCCGTAGGGCTTCCATGACCTGAGCCGGGCGGCTTCAGCCCCCGGCGGAGCCTGGATGCAGCGATTGAAGTTAACTTGGTGGATGTCAATGCTTGCAAGCCTGCCCTGCTGGAAGTCCCGAAAGCAATAGAATGGGGAGGATGTACATCCATTGCAGAGCGAGACATCCCGCAAGGATAGCGGAATGTCTCGCCCATCCAGTTCAACAGAAAAAGAAACTGTGTCGCGCCCTACATCAGCCCCTTGACCAGGCTGACTGCCTGGGCGGCATCGTTCCCGTAGCCATCTGCGCCGATGTCCTCGCAGTACTTCTTCGACACCGGCCCTCCGCCGATGATCACCTTCACCTTGTCCCGCAGTCCCTGCTTCTTCAGTTCCTTGATCACATCTTCCATGCCCAGCATGGTCGTGGTCAGCAGGGCAGACATGCCCAGCACATTCGGCTTCTCCTCGCGCACCGCCTGCACGAACTGCTCGGTGGACACATCCGTGCCGATGTCCACCACCGTAAAACCCGCGCTCGAGAGCATGAAGCCCACCAGGTTCTTGCCGATGTCGTGCACATCCCCATGCACCGTGCCCAGCACCACCTTTCCCTGTGAAACCCGGTCTCCCGCGGCCAGCTTCGGCGTCAAGACGCCCATGCCTGACGTGAACGCCTCTCCTGCGGCGATCAGTTCCGGCAGGAAGAACTCGCCCGTCTCGAAACGATCCCCGCAAGCCTTGAGGCCGGCCATCAGCGCCTCGAGTAGTTCCTTGGGGTTTTCCCCTCCAGCCAGGGCGGCTTTGACCTGCTCCTCGATATCGTACAGGTTGCCTTCTTCGACGGTTTTTGCGATTGCAGTGTTCATGCTAGTACCTCCCGTACTTTTCCACGAGCTGGAAGACGTAGTTGGCTTTTTCCACGCTGGCCCCCGGCGGTACGGAGGCGATCGAGACCATCAGGTTCACCCGCGCCTCCACAGCCATCTTGCAGATGCGCTGCACAGTTGCGTCGAGCTGCGCCTCGCTGGCGTCGCGCAGGTACTTGCCATGCACCATATACATGTAGCTCTGCTTGTACTTCTTTGCCAGCTCGATCATCGGTTGATCGTACTCCGGCAGGGTCACTCCCTCGGGGGTTTGTGGGAAGATATAGTTACTCATCCCGCCAAACCCCTTGCCGAGCATCGCATCCTTCATGTTCAGCTCGATCTCCTGGGGTGAAGGAACCTGGTAGCCGGGGCCGACCTTCTTGTTCAGAGCCTCCCAGGCGCGTACGCGGTAGGGGTGCACATACTTGAAATAATCCTCCCGGCTCATGATCGGCTTGGCGGCGTACTGGTCAACCATTGCGGAGCCCATCAGAGATAGGCCATTCTCCTCTGCCAATTGGAAGATACGGACGGCCAATTGCGTGGTCAATTCCATAATAGCAGGATATATATCCGGGTTGCCAAAGCGCCTGATTTTGTCGCGCGTGGCCTGATCCTTGGCCTCAGTGTAATCCTTGTAAATCCGCAGATCGGTGGGTAATTCCCGGTCGCCGCGCAGCAGCATCGCCAGATCCCATGGGCCATCCATCATTACCAGTACGATCGCATCAGGGTAGCGGCGCTGCGCCTCCTTGTTGATGTCAAAGACCATCTTCAGGTAGCCGGTTGCCTCCTGCGGGATCTTGATCCTGGCGATATCTTCCTGCTTCTTGATCGGATAATCCACCGGGTAGGGCACGCGCCGCTTCTCGATCTTGAACACCGTGCCGAACTCGGCCGGCCCCACGCACATCAGCCCCAGCCAGTAGGGAACTGCCACGACATCGGCATGGATCCTCTGGCGGACAAGGGAGAATAGCTCCAAGTTCGCTTCCACGCTCTTCGAAAGCAGCTCATAGTCGAACTTGGGATCGATCAGGTCCGGTTCGATATTGGTGGCTGCCAGGAACGTCGAGGCGCGGTCGGCCAGAGTGACCGCCGAAACCATGAACCTCTCCATGCCCGTCAGCGTGCCGAGATGCAGCGTGTGCTTCAGCATTGCCTTGCCCATCGTCAACATCATATTTGCCATATCCTCGCTCCTTAGGTTTATTCAGACGCGTTTTCTAATGATATTAGACCTCTTGCAAAAGTCATGGGGTGGATGTTAGCCTGCTCTATCGAAGGATGCCGCGACGGTGTGGAGGGGCAGGCCAGGGAGAACATCCACCAATCTACATCTTCGTAGATTTATGTGCGCTCTCTGATTAGTGCGCGCTCTCTAGCGCACATAAGTCCTTATGCAAGAGGTCTATTCCATATATCATACTTGACTCTGGTGATTGAGTCTGTTGCCTGCACAACATCAGGGAAAAGGGGGAATGAAAAACGGCTAAGGCTGCGTGAGCCGCCAAGCCAGGGCTGCCGCCTCGCGTGCTTCTGGAGCGTAGCCATCCGCGCCGACTTCTTTCGCCAGGTGGGGGGTCGTCGGCGCGCCGCCCACGATGACTCTCACGCTGGAACGCAGGCCAGCAGCCTCCAGGGCCTGGATGACCTGGCGCGTATTCTGGGCTGTGGTCGTGAGCAGCGCCGACATGGCCAGGATGTCGGGATGATAAAGGCGCACCGCTTCCACGAAGCGCTCCGCCGGTACATCCACGCCAAGGTCAATCACCCGGAAGCCGCGCGCCGTCAGGAACATGGAGACGATATTCTTTCCCAGGTCGTGGATATCGCCCTCTACAGTTCCAAAGACCACCGTGCCCAGTGAGGGAACCTGCTGTCCGTTTGCCTGCAATCGCGCTTGGATGACATCCATGGCCTTCTTCATCACCTCCGCCGACCAGATCACATCCGCCAGCTCGAGTTCGCGCGCCACGTATTGCCGCTCCACTTGCCTCATCCCGCTGGAGAGGGCATCCAGCACCAACATGGGGTCCACGTTCCCTTTCAGCGCCTGTTCGGTCAGCTCCCGGGTATCCCATTCCTTGCTGGTCACGACCGCCTCGCGCAGGCCATCCAGGATCTGGTAGTGTTCCGGGGTAATGACCACCCAATGCCGGCCTCGCTTCCAGATCAACCCTTGTTTCTGTAATTTGTTGAGCAGCACTGTGATCGTGCTGCGGTTGGCTGCCACCAATTCGCCAATGTCTTCGTGGGTCAATTCGGTGGGGATCTCGAGACCCCGCTCCGTGGCAATGCCATGCTGCTCAGCCAGGCTCAAGAGGCTGCGCATGACCCGCTGCTGTACGTCAAGGAAGCCCACATCGCGCGCCTTGTTATCCGCCGATTGTGCGCTCTGGGCCAGTTTCTTGAGCAGCAGGGAGGTAAAGCGGGGAT